>Ga0233409_10000218_pt1 | contig 9775 bp, 7 predicted proteins | sample Na_oxic_13_MG_FD_179871 | JGI IMG/M metagenome (GOLD analysis project Ga0233409, IMG submission 179871) | Seawater microbial communities from Saanich Inlet, British Columbia, Canada - Na_oxic_13_MG | ecosystem: Environmental > Aquatic > Marine > Inlet | place: Canada: British Columbia | collected... | reverse complement strand
TTTCAACTGATAAAGCAAATCTGCAAAACCCATAACCCCTAAACCAATTTTACGATTACCTCTTACCATTTCGTCGATCTCAGAAAGGGGGTATTTGGACATATCAATAGTATTGTCCAAAAAGCGAACACTCCAAAATATGACATCCCTTAAGCCCTTATAGTCAACGGCCGGTTCTTCATTATCATAGGTGACAAACTTGGCCAGATTGATGGAGCCCAAGTTGCATGCTTCCATTGGAAGCAAAGGTTGCTCTCCACAAGGATTCGTGCTCTCTATTTCTCCCAATGCAGGGGTTGGATTATCCCTGTTAAGTCTGTCTAAAAAAATGACGCCGGGATCTCCGTTTTTCCAGGCCTGTTCCACCAAAGCCCGGTAAACTTCTGCGGCATTCAACTTTCCGACCTTTTTATTCTCGCGTGGGTCTATCAGGTCGTAGTTGTTTTGTTTTGCAACCGCTTTCGTGAATATATCCGTGACACCAACCGAAATATTGAAGTTGTTCAGGTCGTCATTATTTTTCTTGCAGTAAATGAACTCCATGATATCGGGGTGATCCACCCTTAAAATAGCCATGTTGGCCCCTCGGCGAGTCCCTCCCTGTTTAACCTGCTCGGTTGCGGTGTTAAAGATTTTCATAAACGAAACCGGTCCGGAGGCAATTCCGCCGGTTGTTCCCACCCTGCTGTCTTTGGGTCGTAGACGTGAAAAGGAAAAACCGGTTCCGCCGCCCGATTTATGGATAATAGCGGCATTTTTTAAAGAATCAAAAATCCCGTCCATGCTGTCCTCAATCGGAAGAACAAAGCAGGCTGCCAGTTGGCCCAGTCTGCGTCCCGCATTCATCAGCGTCGGTGAATTTGGCAAAAATTTAAGCTCCGTCATCATATTGTAAAAAATATTTTCCATTTTCTTCACATCTGCGTCGCTGCTGTACTTTCTTTCGGCCTTTGCGATGTGTCGGGCAACCCTTTTGAACATTCTTTCCGAAGTCTCGGTTACCCTGCCCTTGTTGTCCTTTTTAAGATATCTTCTTTTCAATACATTTTTTGCATTTTCTGAAAGTTTCAGACCATTTTTTATAAACATGGATTTATCCAACCGAATCGGCGAGATATTTTTGAGTCCGTATTCCAGCAATTTGGTCTGAATAATTTTATCTATGACCGGCATGGTAATGGTATGATTTTTCATGCCGTCGATTTCTTCTCGCAGAAATCGGCTGATATCCATGGCCTGGTTGGTTTCAATGGGGTTTTCTTTTGTAAGGCTGTCTGAAAACAGATGATCATCCCACTTGTAGATCGTCAAATCGAAATTTCCCTGTTCCGTAATTAAAATTTTACCTTTTGAACCCATTGTCCTTCTCCTGTATGGTTATTATCAAAATGAGACCTTTGCAAAACCCCCCTTTTTGCCCAATTTCTACGTCAGGCTCAAATTTCAATCCTCGAAATACTCAATGTATTCCTGTGGTTAAAATTTTCCCCTTCCTTGAACTTGAACAAAAATGAACATTTTTCAAAGGTCTCAAAATCTTGTGGAATTTTTCTTGATCATTAACATTTGCACAAAAATATGCAAACAAAAAAACCTACCAGAACTAAAAACCTTCTGTAAGTAGGTCTGTCAAAAAGTGTGACTCTTATCTGATAATATGTTAAATTATAATAAGGCTTTTAAGAACAATCACACTAATTCTTTCATTACTGTCATAAAGAGCATGATTCTTTCTTTCATGGAATATATTGTATGTCAAGAAAAAAATAGCACAATATATGGGATTTTAATAAAAAGGGTGTGAAAATGAATATTCTGGTAAAAATCGTTACATGGACAGTCTTCTTATATCTTGTCTATTGTGGATTTCTTTTCATGATGCAACGGCAAATGCTGTTTCCTCGTTATCTTATAGAAATTCCTTTTGATAATGAAAGTATTTTCGGTCTGGAAAAGATATGGATAGATACAAGTTTCGGAAAGGTCGAAACGTGGTTCCTGCCTCCGGCTGACAGCCGAGTTTCAGGACCGGCACCGGCGGTTATTTTTGCACACGGAAACGGTGAACTCATCGACTTCTGGCCACATGAACTAAAAAAGCTAAACCGCCTCGGCATAGGGGTATTACTTGTAGAGTATCCAGGATACGGCAGGTCTGCAGGAAAGCCTTCCCAGGACAGTATTACGGAAACATTTACCTCAGCGTATGATCTTCTCATTGCACGGAAAGATGTTGATAGTTCCAAAATTGTACTGTTAGGCCGTTCTGTCGGTGGTTGTGCTGTGTGTGTGCTGGCTTCTGCGCGGCCTTCGGCGGCGCTTATTTTGATGTCGTCATTTATCAGTGTGCGATCGTTTGCATCAAAATATCTGGTTCCCAACTTTCTTGTCAGAGATCCATTCGATAATCTCACGGTTGTCCGCAATTACCAGGAACCAGTCCTCGTAATTCACGGCAAATTTGATGAGGTCATTCCCTTTTCGCATGGAATCGCCCTTTACGAGGCAGCACGGTACGCCAAAATGATAACCTATGAGAGCGGGCATAACAATTGCCCTCCTAATTGGGACACCTTCTGGCGCGATATTGAAACATTTCTACAGGATTCCGGTCTTATTAATCAATCTCAAGGAACTGTAGTGAAATAGACCCACCCTGTGGAATGTCCTAATTTCAGTATAATAAATCTAATCATAACTTTCTGACAAGATCACCAACCTGAAAACCGCATTGAAGGGAAATGAAAAATGAAAGATTGTATATTAATATTTCCGCGCCTTGAATTTGGAGTTTTTTACTTTGCCGTCGGATTTTGACTTTTTACGAGGCTATCAAGACTTATTCCTTTTAAAAAGCGACAATGTGCGTGTTTTGTTGTTACTATAAGGCATTATAGGTAATAATTGATATTTATCAAGATAGATATTGACATATAACGACTCTAAAACTATATATCATAACACTAATGCTTTTTATACTACCAGCGATAAACCTTTCTAATTAAAATCACTTGAGGTCAAAAATGAAAAGACTTCTTTCCACCAAAGATGTAGCACAGTTTCTTAATGTGAATGAGAAGATGATATATAGCCTTGTAGCCGAAAAAGGTCTTCCGGCAACAAAAATCACCGGCAAATGGCTTTTCCCACGCCATCTGGTAGAACAATGGATTGAAACCAATACTATCAACTACCCTGAGGCCGCAAGTCACCTTCCACCTTATCAGGGATTGCTGATCATAGCCGGAAGTAATGATATGCTTTTAGACAGGGCAATTTCTCTTTTCAATACACTGCATACAGACCATTTGATGGTATTTGGGAACGTGGGGAGTATGGGCGGGCTCAGAGCTTTGCGCAGGAATCTCTGCCACATGGCCTCCAGCCACCTTCTTCAGGACAACGAGACAGAATACAATTTTTATTTTGCCACACAGGAACTCGATGTCATGCCGGCAGTTGTAAATTTCTGCAAACGAGAACAAGGTATACTGGTGAAAAAAGGAAACCCAAAGCAAATTTCTGCTATTAATGATTTTGCCAGACCAGACATAAGAATTCTAAACCGTCCACTGGGTACCGGTACCCGTCTGCTGCTGGACCGGGCACTAAAGAAGGCGAAGATTAAAGGTGAAAAGATCGACGGCTACAATAAAGAGGTTCACAGGCATATGGATGTTGGCCTTGGAATTCTTGCCGGACGGGCGGATGCGGGCCCGGGAATACGGGTTGTGGCTGATGTTCTCGATATCGGGTTTGTTCCTCTTCGCTGGGAAAGATATGATCTTATGATTTCCAAAGAACGATTTTTCGATAAGGGGGTCCAGCTTTTTCTCAGCCTTCTCCACGAGGATTCTTTCAAGAAACTGGTGAATGCCACTTCTGGTTATGATTTGGAACTCACCGGCAAGGTAATTTATCCAGCCGGCAACAGTTCAAAAGGGGTGGAAAAAAAGTGAGGATGGAAAGATAAAACGATATTGTTTCGCAACTGTAAGTGCAATCATAACAATTTGTATTCTTACCGGCGGCGCTTTGGCAAACGGTAAGGTTATCAAAATGTCAACAACAACCAGCACCCAGGCCTCGGGTCTGCTCGATATTCTTCTTCCTGCATTTGAAAAGGATACCGGTATTCGTGTAAAGGTTTTTGCCAAAGGGACCGGGGCTGCCATTCGCGATGGAATGGACGGTAATGTGGATGTGATTTTTGTGCATGCCAGGGCCAGAGAAGAAAAGTTTGTTGCAGAAGGATACGGAACAAAGCGCTATGCGGTCATGCACAACGATTTTGTTATTCTGGGACCCCAAAATGATCCGGCCGGGATACGGGGGCAAAAAGATGCTGCCGCAGCCTTAAACAGCATCGCCCGCGCTGGAGCCTTATTTGTATCCCGAGGGGATGACAGCGGCACCCATACCAAGGAGCAGGTCATGTGGAAGAAAACCGGCCTGGCGCTGGACATAAAAACCAGCACTATTGTTAAAAAGGGGCAAAAAAGTACCATCAGTTTTGTACATCCCAAAGGATCTGAAAAATGGTATCTTTCCATTGGGCAGGGAATGGGCAAGACTATTACTTTTGCCGATGAAAAAAGGATCTACACCCTGGCTGATCGGGGGACTTATATCAAATATAAGTACGGCCGTGACACAGGCCTTGATCTGGAGATTTTATGTGAGGGAGATGCATTATTAAACAATCCCTACGGCGTTATTCCGATTAATCCAAAGAGGCACCCACATGTGCAACACGAGCTGGCTGAGCAATTCGCTAAGTGGCTGGTTTCGGCAAAGGGACAATCTCTTATTTTAAATTACAGACTGCTTGGGAAACAGCTTTTTTATCCAGACATTTTTAGACAAGATTAACTGGATAGTATAGGAATTTCCTTTTTTGGACACAGATGAACACAGATTAAAAAGTTTTTTAAATTATAAATAATAATATTATCTGTGTATATCTGCGAAAATCTGCTTGCCCCGTAGCTCCGGCAGATGGTACTGGGGCGTCCTATTTAACTGGATTAATGGGATATTTAAATATTTTTTATCCTGGCCATCTTATTAATCCTGTCAAAAAATATAATAATCATGGACCTTCTGATTGACAGCTTTTTATCGGCGCTTCTTCTGGTTACTTCCTTAGACCCGGAAATTGTTTCCATTGTTGGGGTTTCCTTAAAGGTAAGCGGAACCTCAACCATACTTGCAAGCCTGATAGGAGTACCATTTGGTTTTTTAGTGGCCTTTGAATCGTTTCCAGGCAAGCGTCTGCTTATCACGTGCCTCAACACCTTGCTTGCACTTCCGACAGTGGTTATCGGTCTTTTTGTATATGCGTTTATCTCTCGAAGGGGCATCCTAGGCCCCCTTGACCTGCTCTATACCCAGAAAGCCATGGTCATCGGGCAGACCATATTGATCCTTCCTGTCGTAGCGACCTTTACAATCGCTGCCATTAGCAGGATCGACGGACGGTATCGGAAAACTGCCATGACATTGGGCGCCAATCGTATGCAGACTGCCTTTGTGGTTTTCAGAGAGGCGCGTTTTGGAATTGTTGCGGCTGTAATAGCCGCATTCGGCCGTGTAATCGCCGAGGTCGGCATCAGCATGATGCTTGGAGGAAATGCCAGGGGATTTACCCGCACAATGACCACGGCCATGGCCCTGGAATACGATAAGGGTCAGTTCTCCCTGGCTGTGGCTCTGGGAATTATTCTGCTGGTTTTAAGCTTTGGGATGAACCTTCTGTTTCATTTTTTCCAGGGAAGGGCAAGGGCTTGATAGTTTATAATATATCCCAACTCACCAAGGTTTACGGCACCAGAACAATCCTTGACATTCCTTTACTGGAAATAGAAAAGGGATTGATTTACGCTTTGTTGGGGCCCAACGGTGCCGGAAAAACCACCCTTTTGAATATTCTAGGATTTCTTGAGTCGCCCAGCACAGGGAATATCTTGTTTCGCTCACATCCTGTCCGATTTTCGGAGACTTTCCTTCAGCCCTTGCGCAAATCGGTTGTGATGGTAGAGCAGCACCCCATCCTCTTTACGACCACGGTCCAAAAAAATCTGGAATTTGGGCTAAAAATCAGGCGCATTCCGACAAAAGAGCGAAATCAGATTGTTAAAGAATCACTCGATTTGGTAGGAATGCGAAATTTTGCCCAGGCTCAGGCACATCGGCTTTCAGGTGGTGAAACCCAGCGAGTGGCTATTGCCCGCGCTCTGGCTGCCAACCCCGAAGTCCTTCTGTGCGACGAACCCACCTCAAGTGTAGATCCGGAAAACCAGGTTGCTATTATAAATATTCTCAGGCAGATTAATGACCTCAAGAAAATTACAGTCGTCTTTACAACTCATGACCGGTCTCAAGTCACATCTTTGGCCCACCACTCACTGTTTCTAGATCATGGCAAGCTTGCCGGGAGCCCATCTAAAAATTTCTATGGCTCGAATAAATCATGAAGAATTGAGCCGGCCGGAGGCCGGCTTGTCCGGGTTAGGGGGTTACAGGAGGGTTTTGTTGATTTTTTTCCACAGGTCGGAAGGCTCAGGCAGTTTTTTCCCGTCTATGCTCAGTACCGGAATAGCCCCAATCAGAGAGTTTGTAATCATTATCTCATCAAAAGCAAATAAATCTTCCAAAAACAATCTTCTGCTCTCTATTTTAAAGCCCCATCCGGTGAGAAGTTTACAGACTACAGTTTCCATAATGCCCGGCAAAACATGCGGAGAAACCGGTTTGATTACGGTGTTATCCTTTACCAGCAGTATATTGGCTGTATTTGTTTCGGAAACAGTCTTGTCAGGGTTTAATATCAATGCTTCGTCTGCTTTCCGGGCCATGGCCCATTTTCCGGCAAGAAAGTAGTATAAATAATTCAATGTCTTATGATCGGCAAGGGGTGTCTGGCGAGGATGCGGGTATACAGCCAGATTTAATCCCTGCGCCTTTTTTCCCTCCAGGCGATGGGCATATGGTCTGGCGAAAACCAGAAGGGTATGGTTAAAAGGGGGCGCTTCCCTGTCTCCTCTGGTAGCGATCATCTTTACGACTGCGGTTTCATTTTCCAGCCTGTTTTGGACAATTACCTGATTGATAATTTCATCCCAGGTCAAATCAGGCGGTCTTTCAGCAAAAAGATGCTCCCAGGTATTATTAAATCTATCAATATGCGCTTTGAGGTGCCCCGGGTTCCCCTTGTCTACCCTGATGGTTTCAAAAAACCCGTAACCGTACTGAAATCCTTGATCAACAACCGGTATGCCGGCCTGATCTAAAGGTTCAAGGGCTCCATTGATCCATACATAGTCGTTGTTTACAGATTGTTTTTCTTTTCCTTTAAAAACCTCCATTAGTGTCTTGCCTTTATGTATGGTTTCTTCATATTCATCAAGTGGGTCAGAATCAAAGACAATTCCTCCGCCGACCGAGAAGACAATTTTCCCATTGTATATTGTGGCTGTGCGGATAGCTATGGATAGATCCATGGTGTCGTGGAAACTGATGTAACCGATTGAGCCCGTATATATATGGCGTCGGTCCGGTTCAAGTTCGTCGATGATTTCCATTGTTCTGATCTTGGGGCAACCCGTGATCGACCCGCCGGGGAAAGTTGCCTTGAGAAGGTCAACAGAATCGCAGTCCTGGTCCAGTCTTCCCTCGACAATAGATACCAGGTGATAAACATTCTGGTAAGCTTCCAGTCTTTTGTGCTCCATTACCCGGACAGATCCGGCCCCACAGACTTTTCCAATGTCGTTACGTAACAGATCGACAATCATTGAAAGCTCGGCAGCATCTTTTTTACTTTGTTTTAATTCCAGGCCGAGCTTTTTATCTTCCACCGGTGTTTTCCCCCTGGGCCTTGTACCCTTAATGGGTCTGGTTTCAACTTTTTGGCCGGTTTGCAGTAAAAACCGTTCCGGAGATGTGGAAACAATCTGGTGGTTATCCGCATTAATATAAGCAAAAAAAGGGGCCGGATTATTCTTGTAAAGTGATTTAAACAGACTGAACGTATCACCTTCAACGTTCATTTCAAAACGCTGGGACATATTGACCTGATATACGTGTCCCGCTATAATATACTCCCTGATTTTCTCAACGGCGTTCATGTAACCGGCCTTGGTGAAATTAGATTTAAATCCGCTGGCATCTCCCCTAAAACTTCCATGTTTAGGCGGTCTGTCAGAAATGATACGTTTAAACGAATCAAGATCATTCTCTGAATTGTTTTTTCCGGCAAATTTACGTTCCGGTATACAAAGCCGAGTAGTATCATTGGCTTTATCATGGACAATGATGATTGACGGCGCGATAAAATATATATGTGGTAGACAGAGCCTATCTATGGATGTACGTGGAAGTTTTTCCAGGCAGTCTTTCAGGTCATAGGCCAGGTATCCAAAGAGACCGGCATAGACCGGTTTAGGCAAATCGGATTGATCCAGGTCAAGATCATTAAGGTTGAAAGCTTTTAATATCATTCGCAGGGTATCAAACGGATCGGCTTTAAAATCAAAAGTTTGATTTTCAACGGTAATGGTCATGTTACGACCCCGTCCTGAAAATACCAGCCATGGTTTTGCCCCGAGAATATGGTATCTTGCAGAATCAAGATCACCCCCGCTCATCAGAACCGTTGTACCGGGCATTGATGCAAATCGGGCTGAAAAATCGATAAACGGTTCGGACAGAGAAATAGGTTCGGTATGAATACCGGTTATATGTCCCGCAAGTTTTTTGATTTCATTCATAATCAAGTTAAATAGGACGCAGATTTTCGCAGATATACACAGATGATATTGTTATTTTGCAATTTAAGAATCTTAATAATCTGTGTTCATCTGTGTCCAAAAAAGGAAATTTCCATACTATTTAGTTGTATTTTCTTTGCAAATCCGCATTACGCATACCGGAATCCGAAATCGTCAGGGGTCCCAGATTCAGAAAATTTTCCACAAGCAAAAACCCGTTTTCCGTAAGAAAACTTTCAGGATGGAACTGAACCCCATGAAGTGGAAATTCAGGATGAGACATTCCCATGATTACACCATCCGGGCTGCGTGACGTCATTACAAGTTCGGTCTGACTAAATTCCGCCATCAGCGAATGGTAACGGGCAGCCGGAAATGGTGAGCTTATCCCTTGAAAGATACCGTAATTGTTATGCTGGATCATACTGGTTTTCCCGTGCATCGGCACCGGAGCCCGGACCGTACGTCCGCCAAAAGCTTCATTCATGCATTGCATACCCAGACATACGCCGAAGATGGGAATTTTATCGAAAAAATTTTTGATTAAATCGATTGAAATCCCGGCATGAGAAGGATCTTTGGGACCGGGACTGATGAGAATATAGTCGGGTTTGAGCCTTGTAATCTGTTCAAGCGTTATCATGTCACTTCTATACACTGTGATTTCAAGGTCATAATGCATAAACATCTGGACTAAATTGTAAGTAAAAGAGTCGTAATTATCAATGACAAGCAGTTTGGCCATACCCAGATCCCAAAATTAAAAAAGCCACCCCTATGAGTCTGGGTGGCTTTCAGCCTATTACGAGACCTTTGCAAAACGCCCCTTTTTGCCCGATTTCTGCGTCAGGTTCAAATTTTAATCCTCGAAATACTCAATGTATTCCTGTGGTTAAAATTATCACCTTCCTTGAACTCGAACAAAAATATGCATTTTTCAAAGGTCTCATTACATAACTCAAATAATAAAATTGCTCCGCAATGTTATATATTGGTATTTTGCG
>Ga0233409_10000216_pt1 | contig 9803 bp, 12 predicted proteins | sample Na_oxic_13_MG_FD_179871 | JGI IMG/M metagenome (GOLD analysis project Ga0233409, IMG submission 179871) | Seawater microbial communities from Saanich Inlet, British Columbia, Canada - Na_oxic_13_MG | ecosystem: Environmental > Aquatic > Marine > Inlet | place: Canada: British Columbia... | reverse complement strand
AGGCTTTAGCACCGACTAGGAAAGTCGGTGCTAAAGCCTTCGATCTTCGGGCAGCTTTCTTTTTATCAGCCGCCTTCTTGATTGCCGCTCGTTGTGCTGCCGTCGAGGTTCTACGACCAGTCTTAGGCCTTGGCCCACTGGGGTTGTCGGGCACTCCTGGCTCCTTAGTTTCCGGCGCAAACCTCATCTTCCTAGCAGAAGACACCGGTGGCGGTGACCCTGCACTCATGTTTCTCTGACCAGTAGCAATGCCATCCCTACGAGCGGCTCGGAGGCGACGATTCAGTGGATGAACTGGACCGGAAGGTGTGCGACCGACGATGAATCCGGGCGTAACTCTCTGCGTCCGATCCTTGGATTCATCAGCGGGGGTGGGCGCACCTCGATGCAGAGCGTGACCACGAGGGCCGCCAGGACGGCCTTTCCGGCTTTGCTTAGGAGCGGCACGAGGTTTACCAGTTGGGATCCATCGGTCGGCTCGTTGCTCAAGAAGGCGGCTCGCCGCATCCCGACGGGCCAAAGCCAGTTTCCGTCTTTGCTCCTTCGCCTTATCAGCCGCCTTCTTTATTGCCGCTTTTTGTGCAGCCGTCGGGGTTCTACGACCAGTCTTGCCCTTCTTCTTCGCCATTATTTCCCCTTTTTCTTGGTCTTCTTCTTGGGTTTCGGATTCGCTCTGCCTCCCGGACGGAAGTCAGCGTCATGCAGCCTGGGTGCTGGTTTAGGGTGCGGGTGAAATAACTCAGGGTTGGTGGTCGGGTTCGGTGTTTTAACTGGAGGGGGAGAAGTTGCGCCAGATGCCCTTCGGCCAGCGGCGAGTCCTTCTCTCCTGGTTCTTGCAATTTTCACTTGGAGGGTGCCGGTATCTACCTTGAGTCTCTCTCTTAATGATCCCTTAGGCGGCTTCTTCGGCAACCACTTAGGTGGAAGTTTTAGTTTTTTGGACGGTTTTTGAAACGGCTTCAGTTTTGGCCTAGCCGACGAGGGCTTTAACTTTGGGGCACGGCGAGGGCTATACCCACCGCCACCGCTACCACTGCCACCAAGTTCATATGCGGAATCCCGCATACCCGCTCTAGGTTGACCTAATGCGTCAGGTTTCTTTTTCTTCTTCGGAGGCATTACAGCTCCTTAACTCACATTGAGGGTCGCAGTGAAGGTCACATTCAAAGTGTCACCAGAAGCTACGGAAGCAATCGGAGAACCAAAGAGCGCAGAAGCGACCAAGGTGCCACCGCTGTCCGCTGCGTTACAAGTATAAATGAAGGCACCTTCGACATTGGTCTGGGCACTACCTATGAATGCTACAGCAGTGCTGTTTTGGATCGCCACTGCTGAGGTGCCGCTACCGGCTCCAGGATCATAACTGATCGCTGCCCAACCAGTGCCAGTAGTAATCGAATGGGGACTGGTAGTGAACGACCCTGTGGAGCCACCAACAGTGTTGGCGTAGGTGTCAGCGATTGAAAGAGTAGGGGCTGCCCCAGCGGAAGAGCGGGAAAAGCATCCCATCTTCAGCAAACGACCCGATTGCCCCAAAACAACGGTCTGATGGGTGGCGGCAGGTAAGGCTGATAGCCAAATCTGCTTTGCAAACTCTGTAGTCGTTCCGTTGTGAGAAAAATCTTCCCACAGGACATTCCCGTCCTTGTCGGTCAGGACGCTATGGAAAACACCGGCCTCAAACCCACCTTGATTTTCACTAAGTATCGCTTCCACTCGCTGGTTGCGAACCACTTCGGGAGTTGCAGAACAACTCATGTTTCCCTCGGCCTCGGTCATCTTATCTCCTTATGATAATGACATTTCAAAAGTTACTTTCAGGGTATCTGTTGTACCCACATTCACATCTCCAGCCGCAAAACTTGAGGCAGCAAACAATACTCCCGTTGTGTTTTGACCCACCGCACTCGTGTTAGCCAGGAAGGCTCCCTGAATAGTCTGCGTTCCAGTAAAGGAGGTAAATGTGGCATCCGTCCAAGTAACCTTAGAGGGGGTTACCGTACCTCCGTTATCTGTCTGGGACCAAGTGCCTGACTTGCGGAGTCCATTATCGTATCCGCTATCAGCGATCTCTCCCCAACCGTTGACCAAGGTCACTCCTGTTTGACGGATATCAGTCGCTTGATCCGACGAATCTATTGAAGCGAAACCTGCATTGTCAATCAATCCAACATATCCAGTATCCCTTACAGGGGTGGACAACGCAGCATCAAATCCTAGTTGCAAAATACGGGCAGCACCCTCACTCGTTAAAGTGTTGCTGGTGATCTTCTCTTGTTTGAGATTTCCATCAGCGTCATATACTCTGAAAGTAAATGTACCAATCTCCTGGATACCGATCTTCATTTAGTCTTCCCGTACTATCAGCGATAACGCTGAAAACTGGAATGTGTCACCAAGCATTACGAGGCGAGAGTTATCAAGTTCGTCCCAGTACAATAGGTTTCCACCCGTCTGAGAATCAAAGACACCTACACCCACGACAGTCTCGCCGGCGGCTGGAAGACCGCTCAATAAGGACCAGCCCACCGTTGAGCTGTTCTCTATCTTCATGCGGTTTTCATCCACCGATGGAGTGGTCCAGTATGGGTCTGTCGATCGATCCGTATTTACACGAACCCGGCCATTTGTCGCCGACCACTCCACATACCCTGTTCCGTATGTTGTAGCATCGCCGTCGGTGATCGGGTTGGTGGAGAATAGTGTGACCCATGTCTGGCTGAACGCTGACGCGGCAGTGCCACGAAAACGCTCCAAGACAGTACCTGAAACAGGATTTGTCTTACCAGTCATGGGTCACTCCATTGCTAGTTAAGCGAACCGATTCGCACGATCTTCTTGGGATCCATGCGAACAGCACCAAGACCGAGACTGTGGAAGCACTGGAGCGAGTAACCGCGCTCCGGCAACTCGTCGAAACGAACCGTCATGTCCTGCGCCATGCCAAACACCATTGCACTTCTGGTGTACATATAGGTGTAGGCACCCTTGTTGGCAGTGGATGAGGTAACGACTCCGGCATCATCGCCTGTCATGTTGACCGTTTGGTTGTTCGCAATCTGGTTCGTCAGACGGAACTCACATCCCATGAACTGGGTGACCTCGCCACTCATCAATGGACGAAGAGCGTTGAAGTCGTAACTGGTCAAGGTTTGATCGGCCAGCAAGTGGCGGGCAACTGCCGGGTGAATCGCGATGTAGACCGGATCACCAGGAGTGATCGCACCAGTCTGCTCAAGCATCTCGCGAGCAGTCACCAAGTCCGCTACACCGAGGGTGGAAGTTCCAGCACCGACATCGGCAGTCATTCCGTGGAGGCCGGGGGCACCAGTAATGGTGCCAGTTGCCTTAGATCCAATCGAACCGGCAGGAAGCGTGTTAACCAAGGCCAGCTTCACGGCTGCCGTGCCGGTCGGGACTCCATCAGCGGGAAAGTCAAAAGCCAAGGCACCGTCCGCGCCAATCGTCCGGGTAGTAGCGTCAACAGTCGCATCACCGTCGAAGGCAGCGACGATGGTCGAGTCCTTCAAGCGGCTGAATGCGGCAGTCACATTCATGAGGTAGTTGGAATCCGGGCGAATCGAACGCAGCAAGGCCGGCTCGTCGCGAGGATCGAACAGTTCCGCAAACTCGTGGAAACCAGGAGTCAGGGCGCGACGCTCAGTGACCGTCTCACTGTATTTCTTGTCGGTCCCCGCTGCGCCGAACAATTGGCCGCGATCACGAGTGGTGGTGGCGACTTGCTTGAAGGAATCGAGGTTCAGTGGATCGCCGTGTAGCGTCTCAAACAAACAAGTATCGGAAAGGCGACTTTCCATTTCCTGAGCCTTGAGCCGAATCGTGTCGGCATAGGCTTGTTTGAAAAGGGCAACATAGTTGGTGTTGTCACCGAGTGAACCGGGCCAGGAGGTGCCTTTACCGGTGGTTGGGTATCCCATAGTAGTATTTCTCTCTCAGCTATTGGTTTGCACAATGCCGTGAGAGTGTCCACCGAAGGAGGGTCTCCGTAAGGTTAACGATTCCTTATCGCTGTTCTTTCACAGCGTCAGGGGCCGGTCCAGGAAGGGTATCGACTCCGGTGGTAGATCATCCAGAGTCTGGAGGTTTTCGCAACATATATTTTTTCATGTTCTGTAAAGGCCGCCCACCTTGGAGTTCAGCCTCTCGGTGTTCAAAGGTACTACCTTGGGAATTCTCTAGACGGTCCACCTTCTCGTGGAGGGCAGATGTGACCAGTTCCGCCAGGGTCATGCCTGGAGTCCAGTAAACAGCGTTCCTGGCCCGTTCCACGGCTTCTGGGTCCACTATGAAGGTTCTGCGTACTTTCCTTGCCATATTAGAACCTTGGCTTTAGACGGTCGTCATAAACGCCTTCGTAGCCAAGAGTCGCTAACTCACCCAGTAATCGGTAGTATTCCTCTCGATGAACCTCTGCGTCCTTGTGACGGGGATCTGTATGGGCAGAATCCTTCATCATCGAACGAAGCTTCTGAGCGATCTTCATCGGGTCAGTTTCGCCACCTGTATCCGATACTGCATTGGTTGGGGTCGAGTCATCTGACATCGAGTTTCCTCTTTCTATCATCATGTCCAAGATTGCTGGATGATCCACTAGGCCAGTTTTCGACAAGACCTGCTGGATATCTGGGTTTTCTGAAGTCAAGACATCAAGACTTCTCTTTGCAAGGGCTAGTTTCTCCTCAAGCCCCTCACCATATCTTCTTCGCGCGCCCTCTTGCCACTCTTCTCTGGCCTTGTCTAACTGCTCTTTTTCCGCCGATTCGTCTCTGACCAGTTGTTCTTGGGCTACTGGGTGCAGTTTGTCCCATTGTTTTTTGGTCAGACCGGCAGCGTGGGCTGCCTTTGTGAGGGGGTCCAGGGCAGCTCTGGCCTTCTCCCCTTCTGGAAGGTCGTAACCGTGCGGGGTTTCGGGCCGGCCAAGCTTGGAATAAAACTCCCCCCACTCTTCCACCGGAGCATCTGCGTCAGGAACACGAGCCGTGGAACTCAACTTCTGACTCAACGACTGGTACGCCTTGGCGAGATCCTGAGGAGTCTTGTACTTCTTTGCTAGACCCTCATACCCTTCCCCCAGGAGGTCGCCCAATGTGTCACCTTCGATAGTAGTGTTCTCTTCTCCACTTTGTTCTTGACTCATTTTTTCAGGGTCTCCCTATCTTTAATCACGGCAGCCTCTTCGACCATCGCCAACACCTTATAGTACGCAGCTCTTAGCCCTTGTCTCTTCGCTAGGGCTGTCGGGTCGATCACCACTCGGTGAGACTCCCCAGCAATCTCCAGTTGTTTATTCAGCAACTCCTCTGGTTCAAGGGTGACCTTGACCTGAAAAGCCCGTTCCATCCATTCCAAAACTCTTTGACCTGCCGGCGTATTAAAGGCTGTGGCAAAATCTGAGATCAGTTGCCGGTCCTTGTCTGAGTATGCATTCCCCTTGGTCATTGTCCTCCAACCTCTGAGGGCACCGAAGTTCCTGGTAAGTTACCTGCGGAAGCCGGGAGAGGGGATGGGCTTGACTGTGGGGTGCCTCCTTGGGTCGCTGCCATCAATTCCATCATCCTCTGCTGGGCTGCCTTGTCCGCCTTCGCTTGACGACGAGCGTTAACCTCTTCGTCCGTCCTGAAGATCACCGCCGGAACATCACTCATCTCGGCGTTGTAAGCGGCAATCTTGTCAGGATCCAAGTACTCCATGTAAGCATCGTCCTGGGTCGCCTGATAGATAGCCAAGCTTCGCTCAAGGAATGCCTGGACTCGCAATGCACTCGATGCTTTTGCAGCAGTAAAGAATGGACTGGCAAACTCCACATCAATGGTGGTCCCACCCAACATATCCCCAACTTCCTCCAACTCCGGTAGCGCGCCGCCCCTTACCATGATCTGAATCACAGTGTCTATCATCGGCTGAAGGAACTCATGGTTCACCGCTTCTGCTGGAGCTGCCAGTCTCTGAATTGCTCTTACCTGTCTTTGCCTACTCTCTTCTGCACTTCTCGGCTGAGAGTCCGGCTCCTGCAACACATCACCCAAAAACACTTTTAATATCTGATCTCGATCTTGGCGAGCAATCAGATCGGCTACCCCGTAATCCGTTCCGCTCTTGAGGAACTGAGGATTCATTTTCTGCGGCGGGCGAGTCACCACGATACCGTTAGGCGCAATGTCAAGTTCAACCATTGTGTCATGTTCAACCATGAGAGGTGGGTTCAAGTCGCGGCCAGCAGCAATCAAAACCTGCCGGCGAAGTTCGTTGATTCCAGCTGCGTCTGGGCGAGCAAGATGCCCTTTCCCCCGACCATACTCCTCGCCGTCCACCACCATGAAACGAGAGATAGTATAGGGAAGGAAGTCGTAACCACCCTCTTTAATAACACTCGCTGAAGCCTCACAGTAATAGACCGAAGCCCACTTCTTGTCCGTGTTGACCGCACTGCGAACAGGACTACTGCCGGCAGTTGGGAAAACAAAGTGATAGTAACGAATCAACTCCATTGGGTTGCCGCCACTCATCGCTTTACTCGCAGCTTCGCCAGCCTGACCAGCGAAATAACTGTAGGCATCTGTTGCTGGTAAGTCGAGTTCCTTGACAGCCATGATCGGCGAACCGTCTTTGCCTAACAGCCACCACATATTCCCCACCGGAACCGCTTCAAATAGCAACCCCGCAAAGGTGGTGCCGTCATCGTTCAGGCGAGGAGTATTCTCTTCAACATAAAGAGTTGAGTTGCCGAGGATCGCAAAGTCTCGTAACGCCTGGGTCGCCTGGATATAAAAGTTGGAGTCGCCTAAAGCTTCGAGAATCTTCATCGCAGCGCGGTCTAGCAACGCACGAACCTCGATGTCCGAGCCAGCCTTACGAGCCTTGAGCCGCAACCAGTCCGTCGAACTGGGCAACACTGCACTCTTCAAGAAGTTCACGAATGAATCGGCAGCTTGCATCGCTGTCGTATCAAACACCGAGCCAATGCGCTTACTGCCAGGAGACTTCTTTGTGGTGATATCACCACGGAAGGGCTGCATGAGATCGTTGATCTCCTGCCAAGTCTGCTCGTGATTGTTCCTTCTACCCTTCAGGTATCCCAACCTGAGAGATAGTTCATTTGCTAACGACATGAATCCCCATTCTAACTTATCTATCTACATCCCAAAAAAGTCCATGTCCGGTAACCTGTACGGGATCGCACTACCCGTTTTCCCTGGAGTACGGGCCTCTCGCAACATCATTATTCCCTTATGCATCGCGTCAATCAAATGGTCGTCCTGCTTGGTTTTAACACGACCTGCGTCATGCCTATACCGTCGCTTCTCCATGAGGATCTCCTGACAACTCTTGAAGATCTTGAAGCCACCAGCTTGCATCCGGTCAATCACATCTTCAATCGCCGTCATGATAGCGAAAGTCCTCTTACCGTCAGGTCCAATGAAATGGGCACTGGTAGATAACATTCGCAAACCCAACTCGTCATATTTCTGCTTGATCGTTCCGCCGTTAATGAACCCTCGGCCAGCGTCGTGCGGCCAAGCACAAACCACTTCCGAAGCACCCATAGCCAACGCTCTATGAGCATACGCAAAAGTGTCCTTGCCGTGATCCTTGTATTCGCCAGTCACATACACCATGTCGTTGTCGCGGTCGTATGCCATTTTTACCAAAGCGAAAAAACCCACGCCGTGAGGAAAGTCCAACCCAATTATCTGAGGCCAGTGGGGCGGAACCTGGAAGTCGTCCATGACTAATAATTCATCCGGCATCGTGTAGATTAGACCCACACCACGCACTGGCCGGCCATGCAATCGAGCCTCTGCTAACGGGTGATTCTTGTACTTCAACATCAACGAACGACGATGGTCCTCGTCCATGTGGGTCGCATCGTCAATGTCGTAGTTCACCAATGCACGGATACCACTGTTGTCATTCTCAAACAGCAGGTACAGCTCCGTCTCACCACGCAAGGGAGTCATGGATATATCCATTCTCCCCTTCGTAGCATTCAAACGAGCCGAGAACTCGTCATACACAGGGAAGGGCGGCTCCTCGTCAATACCAATCCAGTTCAAGGTATAACCCTGGAGACGCTGCCAACCCGTCGAATACGAGAACACCATGCACTTACTCATACCGTCAAAATGACCATGCTCATTATGATGACGAACCAGGAAATAATCTATCTGATTCGCAATGCCACCACTCAACCTCACAATGTCCTTCTGAGGGTCGTAGCAGGACTCCGGGATAAATCCACTCCCACGATCCTGGAGACCCCCAAGCAAGCGGTCACACAACAAGTCACGAGTACTCTGAGCAGTCTCACCACCAATGGCCGCCTGGATCGGTCCCTTAAACTTGGGACCGTCATAGCCGTCCGGGTAGATACCCGTTAAATGATACGACGCTTTCATACACAACGCCGTTGACTTGCCAGCCTGATTCAACCCAGCAAACAATGTCTCATAAGAATGAGAGTTTAAGAATTCCCACTGACGAAGATTCGGAGCCAATCGACCGATCTTGTCGTACTCAGCACGACGAGCCAACTCACGCTCTAACTCAAACTCGGCTATTAAACCTTCTCGGTCTTGTTCATTACGACCCATTAGTCCATGTCCTCTGACTCGTCGCCAGGAGCTTCCTCTTCCTTACCCTCGATATAAGCTATACGGGACTTGTCTGCATTCTCGCGCTCCGCCACTGCTCCCAATCGGGCATGACGACGCTCATGCAGCAATCGAACCAATTCCTCGTCACTCATGTCCGTTAACTCAGACTTCTGGGTATGCTCAATCTTCGATGCAACTTCCTTTGGCAATATGTCCTTTATCAAGAACTTTACCATGAATCCCAACATCTCCTTGCCCTCAGCAGTAGAAGGGTCTGCCTCCTCTACCATTTGAGGGATCTTGTCAAACAAACCAGCCTCAGCCAACTTGTTCACAAAATCACGCTTTATCTGCAAGGGAGAACGCCGGTCCACCATCTCCTTCGACTTCCCCTTACCAATCTGAGGACGATCCTCACTCAATCTCCACCAACCCCTCATCTCCTCATCCACTGCCACCGAACCCATCGCAACCTCATACGGAATACCAGCCGCCTCTGCTGCATCCACAAAATGCATCCCCGATGCCATCTTCTGACCCATCACCTCTCGACGACGCTCCCGGATTAAATACACTCCAACTTTCTTCTGGCGTGAAGCCTTCACATTTGGCATCTTGTGTTGGTAGGACATTGTAACCCCTTGCTGCAACCGGCAGCATAACAGAAAGGTGATCCCATGGACAACCCCGGAGAAGAAGCCGTTGAAGTAGTCATTGAACTACTCAAGGAACAAAACAAACTGCTACTCGATATCCGAAATCTCGCCGAAGACAACACCCAACTAGAAAAACTGAACGAAGAACTTCACCGACTCTCCACAGCCGTTGGACAAAATAAACAACAATCCTCCTCCTCCGACGGAAGGAAAACTCTACCCACTCCCTCATGGTTCCAAGAAGGAGAAACCTGGCTCTGCGAAAAACCTAACGACGCGCCCGGAGGAAAATGCAGACAATGCCAGAAACCCATCTTTTGGATACTATCGAAAAAAGGGAAGAAAGTCCCCATCTCCATGCACCCAAACTTTCCCTCTAAGTTTTCTGCACACTTCCCACATTGTGAAAAAGCCGGAGACTACTCTCCCAAAAGTTCCTATAAAAAAGAAACCAATGACGACGGACCTAAGGTAGAACTTCCTTTCTAGTTAAACCTTGAAACTAACCAGGGACCATGGTAGAACCCCAGGG
>Ga0233409_10000215_pt1 | contig 9820 bp, 8 predicted proteins | sample Na_oxic_13_MG_FD_179871 | JGI IMG/M metagenome (GOLD analysis project Ga0233409, IMG submission 179871) | Seawater microbial communities from Saanich Inlet, British Columbia, Canada - Na_oxic_13_MG | ecosystem: Environmental > Aquatic > Marine > Inlet | place: Canada: British Columbia | collected... | reverse complement strand
TCCCTTAGTATTGTATGATGTAAAGCGCCGGGGGTGTCTACGGGGGATGTGTCATTAAGAAACGTATAAGTGGGGGAAATGTCAAAGGCCCTAGGCAACGGTGACAGGGTGGAAATCCGCGGCCTGTGTTCATTGTACGTCAAACAATACAAGGCTTACACCGGCCGGAACCCAAAAACCGGGGGAAAGGTGAAGATTAAACCAAGAAGCTTCCTTTCTTGAAATGCGGGAAAAAATTGAAAGAGAGAGTGGATTATTAGCTTTATTTGATAGGTTGCGATTTACAAAAGTAATCTTCAATGATATTAGTATAATAACAGGTATTGATTGAGGCACGCAATCTTGAACGAAAAATCGGAATAAGGAGGAAAGGAAGACCACAATATATAGGATCGGGGGATAATCGGGGTTAGCCAATAATTTTTAACAGGACCAATCGATATCTAAATAGTATCACAACCTATTGACATAACGAAATATTTCATGTCATGGCAAGATATCAACGGTCTCATTGTATGACCTGAATCCTATCAAATGCCCGCATTTTTAGGTCAGCTATTCCACAATCGGTTCACCCACTTTAACCCATGCTTCATGGAAAAATTTGACGTTCTGGCCATTTAATGTTAATTAGATAAAAGCACAGGATATCATCCCCTCAATTCAACTCCACCTCTTACAGATTCTTTTAATTCTGTGCTGCTTAACCATTACAAGACTGCGATTTTCATGAAAGCCGACCATGAATACGGCCAACGCGTGGCCGAAGGTCTGGGCCTAGATGTAAAAGAGGTTGAAAAACTTGCGGAGATGTCACAGGAGAAACGAGTCAAGGCAACGTCACAATAAAACAAATTAGATATTTGAAGGCACTGGAAGAGACCAGCACCTATTTTTTAATATTGATATAGTGATAAGGAGGAAAGATATGGTAGAAAAAAAGTTTAAACAAGTTTGTCATTGCAAAAATTGCGGAAACGAAGCTGAAATGATGATTACCTGCTCTCTGGAACCTGAAGAAGAGATCCAAAAGGTCGAATCGAAATCGCCCCCGAAAACAATTAAGCAACAAACCAAAGGGCATGCGGTTTGCAGTCATTGCGGAAACGAATCCGAAATCTGGCTTGATTGATGACCGAATGTTTTTGGCCCGGTCTTTATAAGGCCATCTTGTAAGTTTTATATTTTTTGAAAGTGAATTGTAAAAGGAGGTTAAGAAAAATGGGAAGCAAACAAGAAGAATATGCGTGTGCTCACTGCGGCTATACTGCTGATGGGAAATTCAAAGGAGATATCTGTCCTGAATGCAACCAAACTTACTGGAAATGTTCTAAATGCGGATTTCTCATCACTGCTTCAATTCCGCCAGACACATGCTCACAATGCAATGAGAAGTGCGATTTTCTGAACGTTACTTGTTATACCCCAGAATGTGGAGGCCCCGGTCATATTGATCCAAGGTTATAAGTATCAGTAGATGATTTTTATATGATATATGTATTAGGTATTAATTAGCCTCACATTGTGTGACTGGCAAGATACCCCAAAAATCCATGCTCAAATTTAAATGAAAAAGATTGCGGTCATGATGTTGGTTACACAGCTTCAATTTTTTAAATGCATTATGAAGGCAAGAAACCTTGAATTTTCGCGATTCTTATGATGACCTGTATATTTTGTCCTATTTTATAGTCTACCCCGATTGATCGGAGGATTTTCTAATGCCCAAGAGACCAACCAATGAAGAATTGGAGCAAAGATACAGAGCGCTGGAGAAGAAAGCTGAAAGGCTCAGGCAGGTAGATGGAGCCTTCATTGGAAGTGAAATGAAATGTCAAGTGATGATGAGAAGTCTTCCAACTATCGTCTACAGAGGATTCAAAGACTGGTCTGTTGAGTTCACGGACAATAAAGTAGAGACGTTAACGGGATACAGCTGCGAGGAATTTAACTTAAAAAAACTGAAATGGTCAGATATAATTTTAAAAGAAGATATCGAAGATGCAAAAGAAAATTTTATTATAGCCTTAAAAACCCGCGGTTCATTCGCAAGAGACTATAGAGTCAAGACTAGGTCGGGAGAAATCCTTTGGATACAAGACAGGGGTCAGATCACATACGACAAAAAGGGAGATATTAAATATACAATCGGAACCTTTTTTGATATCAGCGATCGGAAAAATGTCGAGGAAGCATTAACGAAGCGAACCGAACAGCTCATGCAAGCCAGAAAGCTGGCTTCTTTGGGGGTCTTAACCGCAGGTGTAGCCCATGAATTAAATAATCCACTGAATAATATCTCTACGTCTATTCAAATAGTTCTTGAAGAATTAGAAGAAGATAATATTGAATTTAAACGGAATCGGCTGTTAGAAGTGGAACAACAGGTTGAAAGAGCTAGAGATATTGTTAGAGCATTGCTGGAATTTTCACGTGATAAAGCTTTAAGTTTCAAACGGGTACAATTTAAAAATTTAGTTGAAAAGGCCACCGACTTTATAAAAGGACAGTTACCCTCTGAAATCAGTATTAATATGGAAGTCCCTGAAGACTTCGAAGTAAATTTAGACCCAAAACGGATTAGACAGGTTCTTATCAATCTCATCTCAAATAGCTTACAGGCGATGACGGAAGGGGGTGTTTTAACTATTAAAGCCTGGGAAAGTAGAGAAGATGATGCAAAAATGCTATATTTTCAGGTTCAAGATACAGGCCATGGAATCTCCAAACAAGATGTTAACAAGATCTTTGATCCCTTTTTTACCACAAAGGATGTGGGTAAAGGCTCAGGTTTAGGCCTTTCCATCTCTCATAGTATTATTGAACAGCACGGGGGGCGCATAGAGGTTGAGAGTGTTCCGGAGAAAGGATCCAAATTCACAGTTATTTTACCTTCGAATGATAATGATAAAAATCAACTTTTTAGTAACCTTCAAAAGGTATAGCAAGCCTTAACCATATCATTTATTCAAAAAGTAACAGTTTTGTGATCTGCTATAAAGATGCAAATATCATGTCCATAAAAATCATGTGATATCGTTTTTTCAATGAGGGCAGATCCATTTTCGGGGATTTGCCTTTATTGCATTTTCGTAAAAAATAAGATATGTGTAATTAAAATTTAAATGCTTACACCTGTTGTTTTGGCAAGTGATCTGCAATTTTCAAAGATTTGCGCTTCAGCACAGAATTATGAATTTGATTGTACAACTTAAGAGGCTTCGTTTAATCAAGTAATATGAAAATATTTTCATAAATTTTATGTAATTAACCCCACAATTACATAGTTTTTTCCATGAATTTGAATTGATATATTTACCTAACAATTAATGCCAATGCTTAATAGAAAAGGCTTTTAACTATAATTGATTGTATTTGTACGATTTTTGCATATATTAATTGTAGATATTTTTGATTTATTAGGTAGTTATCGTAAACTCTAATTAAAAAGGAATTTCAATGAAAGAGCGACGTCAAGACAAAAGACATACGGCCAGACTCCCCGCAAGACTAGAAGTTATAGCGTCAAACATAAAAGAGGTTTTTGATCTTGAAACTAAAGATATATCTGCATCGGGCGCATTCATTTATACCAAAGAATCTTCCTTTTTTCCGGAAAATTCACGGTTCACATTAGACCTTACCATACCGAGTGACAGTATTAAAGAACTGTCGGACCTGAAGAGTTTGATAGAATGTGAAGGAAGCATGGTACGTTCCAACTCTGAAGGAATGGCAATCCATTTTGACAGAGAATGCTATATTATGAGTTTAAGAGGCTCGTAACATGCAATAGCGAAGGTCAAATTCTTCTGTATGGTAATTGATGGGTTAGGCAGAGGCAGAAATGATTATGATTTTTTAATGTTTAGGGGTTCTGTCTTTAAACTTTAGAAAAATGGAAGCCATAAAATCTTTAAAATTTTGCTTTAAAAATTTTAATCCGGGATCTGAAGTATCTGCAAAAAAGATGCGAATATCATGTCCATAAAATTCGTGTGATATCGTTTTTTCAATAAGAGCAAATCCTTTTGCTGGGGGTTTGCTCTTTTCGTTTCTATGATATATGTAAAAAAGTTAGACTTGATTCAGGTTGTTAGAATGGCAAGAAATCTGTATAATTCATTATTGCAAATAGTGTAGTTTTAATATACATATTATCATAATAGACTCTATTTTAAAATCACTCCTCTATTTTTATTCGATTTCGATTATGTAACACTTCCTGTTCTGCTGGCCTTGGCCACGAGTCGCACCTTATTTCCTTTTTTAGTAATGATAGAACGAAAAAGAGGCGTTTTATCAATATCATTTTAACGAAGGTCTGGTTAAGATTATACTCTCTATCCATAATATCGAAAGAGGGCTAATAATATGAGCGACAATCAAATGATGACTAAACTGGTGAGCATACCTAACCTTCTGAGCGGTTTTCGTCTTTTTGCAGCACCTTTCTTGCTATATCTGGCGTGGATGGGACATCCCAATCTGTTTCTTGTTCTGCTGGCACTCTCGCTTCTGTCGGATTCTATTGATGGATTTGTCGCGCGTAGGCTGAATGAGACATCTGAACTTGGAGCCAAGCTCGATAGTTGGGGTGACTTAGCAATCTATTTGACAGTACCACTTTGCGCTTGGTGGCTATGGCCCGAGGTGCTCAAGCGAGAGGCTTTTTTTGTTTTGTTAGTGATAGGAGCTTATATTATTCCTTTAATGGCCGGATTCGTAAAATTTCAAAGGATCCCAAGTTACCATACATGGGCTGCGAAGACTGCTGCAGTTCTGATGAGTGTTGCGGTCTTTATCTTATTCATTTTCAATATCTCTTGGCCTTTTGGTTGCGCTGCAATCGTGCAAGCCCTTGTGGCATGTGAGGAGGTTGCTATTACTTTGCGGCTTTCCAAATTAGAGAGTAATGTTCGATCTTTTTGGCATCTTCTTAAACAGGCCGAAGAGGATTCAAAGAATACAATTGAGTAGCATTATCAAAAAGATAATTCTTCTCCATTTTCGGGAGTTTGCCTTTATTGCATTTCCGTAAGAAATAAGATATATGTACTGAAAATTAAGATGGTTGGACCTGCGGTCTTGGCAAGGTATTTGTAATTTGAGAAATTAATTCTCTGACGTTAACGACTGCCTTCACCCGCGCCACCACCGAGCCTGCCGCGAAGCGCCGCCAAGCTTTTCGGCGTCGGGTGGAAGGCTTGGTTAGCCGCCATAGTCTCTCAACCAAATTGAAACCATCCGATAAGTTGTAAACATGACGGCCACTGTTGTGCCAAGAAAAGCTACACCTATGAACCAATACCAACCGCGATTAATATTACGCTTTAGTTTGCTGAAAAACTTCAATGACTTATTCGCTTTTTCAGGAACTGAACGAAAAGTCACTATAAAGGAGTAAGTGCTAATAGCCCAGAGTAGGCCGACAATATTCGGGATAAGAAATCGATCACTTTCATGAGACTTAGAGATGAACATGATCACGACCATTGATGCCAAGCTAATTAATCCAACAACAATAGATGGCAGGCGAAGGATTTGAATGGCTTGAGCAATTCCCTGAAGTTTATCGATCATTCTTATTAAGGCTAACGGCGCGCCTGACCAGCTGGCGCGGTTTTTAGCCCGTCTGCGTCCAGGCGCATGTTAGGGCGCATCGATGGCCAAAAGTCCGTGAGCCTTGGCCGCCATGACGATTCGGCTCATTTCAAAATTCCACCGGTGGCCGGGATAAATTTCTTCTTCTTTTTTACCGTGTCCTGAAATCAACACCAGTCGGGAGCCGATGGAGGCCGAATAATCCACGATGCCGAACACCAGGGTGATCAACCGGGCGCGGGCCGATACTTTGGCCTCCACGGGAACGCTGTCTTCCAGGTCGAGCATGATCACATCGACGTCTCCTTGAGACGCCTTGACATGCATCTTTTCAATATGTCCGGGAACGGAAAGTGTTCGATTTCGGCTTGGTTTCATGATGTTGATTCCTGTGGCACCTGATCCCTGCTAGGTTTCAAATTCTAGTCGGGTCACCGATATAATCAGCGGCAGGTCAAGCAACTTTTCAACAACAGTATCGGAAATACGGATATTGGTTTTGAGGAAAATGATGTTCATCTTTCCGGTTTCTTCCCGTCCCAGATGCATCTGGTCGATGCTGATTTTTTTACTCCCCAGAAGTGACGAGAAACTTCCGATGGCCCCCGGCTTGTCAAGGGTGTATATCAGCGCCAGATGACCTTCCGGGATAAGTTCGAGCCGAAAATTGTTAATCTTTACGATCCTCATTTTATCCTTTCCGAACAGGGTTCCGGAAACGGTATTCGTCACTTTCGGCGTCGAAACACGGACGGTAATTAGGTTTATATATTCTTCGGCCGTATCACTGATGATCTCTTTGATTTTTATCCCTCTGTTCTTTGCCAGGACCTTGGCGTTGACGAAATTGACATCATCCTTCACCACGGGCGCCAGCAGGCCTCTAAACACCGCTGCTGTAACAGGTGACAGGTCGAGTTCCTTGAAATCTCCGGCATATTCAATGGAAACTTTTTCAATGGGTCCCCGGATAATCTGGGTCTGAAGGCTGCCGATATGATCCGCCAGGGTCAGTAACGGTCTCAGTTTTTTAAGAAGATCACCGGTGACCGATGGAACGTTAACGGCGTTCATAATCGTGCCGTAATTGAGATATTCAATGATCTGACCGGCCACATCCACGGCCACTTTTGTCTGGGCTTCCTGGGTTGAAGCACCGAGATGGGGGGTACAAATCAGGCGTTCATGTTCAATCAAGGAGCATATACCGGGAGGTTCTTTTTCAAAGACATCCAGTGCAGCGCCGGCAACTTTCCCTGACTCCAGGGCAGCATAAAGGGCATCCTCGTCGACAATCCCCCCCCGGGCACAGTTGATGATCATGACCCCGTCTTTCATCTGCTCGAAGACGTCCTTGTTCAGCAGTCCGATGGTTTCTTTGAACTTGGGGACATGCACCGTAATGTAATCGGACCTGCGGTACAATTCTTCCAGGGAAACATTTTCAAAGCCGGTCTTTTCGATCTGCTCAGGCGTAACATAAGGATCGTAAACAATCACCTTCATCTTTAGGCCACGGGCAAGATCGGCGACAATGGATCCGATTTTTCCATATCCGATAACGCCGAGGATTTTATTGTATATTTCTCTTCCCTGCAGTTTTTTCTTGTCCCAGCGTCCGGCCTTTAACGATGCGGTTCCTTCAGGCACATTGCGCGAAAGCGCCATCAACATGCCGATGGCGTGCTCGGCGGTTGTAATCACGTTGCCGCCCGGTGTATTCATCACAATGATCCCGCGCTTGGTCGCCGCTGGAATATCCACGTTGTCAAGACCGATTCCAGCACGGCCCACAACCTTAAGGCGCGTTGCAGCGCCCAAAAGATCCTCTGTCACCTTTGTGGCGCTCCGGATAACAAGGCCGTCATACTCCTGGATAATGCTTTTGAGCGCCTCGGGAGCCAATCCGGTCTTCACATCCACTTCAATCCCTTCTTCTTCCTGAAACATCCGGATACCGGCTTCTCCCAGATTGTCGCTGACCAGAACTTTCATGATATTTTCTCCTCATTGGGGTTGATGTTCAAATATGAGCCATTCAGGGCCTTTTGATTTACATGTCCAGTTGCCAATCCGGGAAAAGTTCATCCCATTCTTCATAAATCCTGCCGGGGTCCCGGCGGATATCAAGACGATTGGCTTTTTCGAAAGCAGCCTTTGCTTTGTTAAATTCAGCCTCGGTAATGTTGCCCTGTTCGAACAGTATCTCCGCCGGCTCAAAAGTTTCCTCTGCTTCACGGGGAATCACCCTGACAAGGCCATGGTCAAAGGCCTGCAAGAGTAAGGCCCTGAGTGCTTCCGCGACTTCTCCTCTTTTCTGTCCGGGTTTGACCGTGGCATTTTTACTGAGGTAGCACACCCGAGAGCCGTCTGATATCAGTCGCTGATTTTCTTCATCCCAGCTCATGTTGGATGGGACAATGAGAATACCTCGTTTTCCAAGACTCTTGAAATTGATGAGCACGGGTTCATACTTTGTATACGAATTCGGGTATCCCTTCTGCCCGTGTGGCCCACCGGGTCCGGTAACCAGCGCTAGGCAGATAGAGATTTGATCATTGCGCACATCCGGCTCAATGGAATCGAGTTTGCTATCGATTGCGGCAACGATCAGTTCTCCCAGATTTTTAAGCCGGCGTGCCACAACCTGCATCTCGGGTTCACCTGCCCGAATATTCATTTCGTAGACCAGTATACCCACCGGTTTTCCGGTCTCAGGATCGATGGATACGCGACAGCCAGGGTAGAGAATACATGGCCGGAGAATAGCCCTCTTCTTCATCTCCTCCACAAAGGGCTGGATGACTTTGTCACCCACCAACTTGATAAGGTCAGGTGTTTCGGCGGGGTGCATGCCGATGGCTCCCATTCCCCCTGTAACCGGGTTGGTCTGGCTCGGGGGCCCTTCATAGCGAAGGGGATAATCCATGGCGGTGGGAAGAATGCAAAAGTTGCCCTTTTTGTCGATCAAGGCGGTAAAGCTGATCTCGATTTCGGATTTCCAGGCCTCGATCAACAGCGGCCATTTATTGTCTCCGTGCCGTGTCTTATAGTTTTCGCTGTAATCCTTCAGCAGTATATTTCGCACATCGAGGATGTCTTCAATCCGGAAAACAGGTCGGGAACCTTTGCCTTCGGCGCTGTAGGGATATTTAAAAACCGCGCCACCATGGTTGCGTATGAAGTTCGTAACAATGCCCTTGATTTGGTGCAGGTTTTTCGCATCCGCCACCTTGAAGGGTGCAACAGGCACACCGGCTCTTTTCATCCAGGTCTTTGCCTTGACCTTATCCCCCTCGATGAAAGCCGCTTCCCTGGTCAAGCCAATGACCCGGTCACCATACCCGGCATCGATGAGTTCATTTACGATACCTTCATAAATGAGATCTTCAGGCATAATGACAACACAGTCAATTTCCTTGTTCTTAAACGCCGTTATAATAGCAGACTTGTAATCTTCAAGTGACTTTCCCGGGACGGGGAATATTTTCAAGGCCCACTTTTTCTTTCCCCTGACGGCATCCATTACCGGACCCATACCCGTCATGCCTTTGATTATGGCGCCCATAAACTGGTCTTGTTCAACTGTCGATACAGTATACGCACACATACAGGTTCTACCATCTGGTCCAACAAAGCCGATCGTCTTTTTTGCCATAACATTCCTTCCTTTTTTTGCACAAGTTTAGGGTATTACATATTCACAAGCTTAGTACTTTTGTCAATACTTGATATGGCATGATGTATCGTATTTTTTTTAAGCATTCTTAATTATCAGCTACGCCTATAAAGTGCAGCTGGCCGCGAAAAGTTTTTCAGGTAAAATCCTATGGAGGCGGTTATTTGCATTTTGAAAATTATCCCTTTATATTTAAGACACCTAAAAAATAAGTAGAAGGAATGTAAAACTAACCCACAATACGTCAGGATGGAACGACTGGTGCTTTATAAGGAGTAATTTAAGCTTACCGCCTTAAACCTTCAATTCAGACCACTCTAATATGGTTACGATTTCGATATGAAATCATCAACTCCAAACCGTTGATACCTGCTATAAATTACAGGTTTTTGAGACCTTAAATTATTTGTTATATCGTTTTTTGTGGGCAAATCCATTTGCAGGGTTGTTTAAATATTGTATCCACCATTACAATAAAATTCATATGTTATTTAATAGAGTGATGGCATGGTTAGCGCAATTTTAATGGCAGGTTAT
>Ga0233409_10000214_pt1 | contig 9857 bp, 11 predicted proteins | sample Na_oxic_13_MG_FD_179871 | JGI IMG/M metagenome (GOLD analysis project Ga0233409, IMG submission 179871) | Seawater microbial communities from Saanich Inlet, British Columbia, Canada - Na_oxic_13_MG | ecosystem: Environmental > Aquatic > Marine > Inlet | place: Canada: British Columbia... | reverse complement strand
ACCGATCTCAATCGATCAAGGCCAAAGGAATGAAATCTTTGGAACGAATCATGAATCTGAAAAGAAAATATTTAGGAACTTAGGGGTAACAAAAAAATAAGTTTACAATTTTGGGAGTTGAGGCGCCCGACTGGCAAGGCACGAAAACTTAAGGAATATCAAGCATATTTCAAGTTTTCGCAACGCGGCGATGCGACAGGGTATCGGCTGATGACCGTAGCCTTCCTGGTTTTAAAAAGTATGTTAACTCAGCCTTACCCTGGAATAAACATCATCACAAAGACCCGATACGGTTCCGGCAAATAAATAATGGTAGCCGATTGCGGCAATCATTGCGGCATTATCACCGCAAAGCTCGACAGAAGGGATATGAACTGTCAGCCCCTTTTGGCCGGCTTCCTGTCTGACCTTTTGCCGTAGTCGGTTGTTTGCAGCCACTCCTCCAACCAGAGCGATATGTTCGCACCCTTTTACCATTGCAGCATGAACAACTTTATATGACAAAACATCTACCACCGCTTCCTGAAATCCGGCTACAATATCGGGTATCTGTTGCTGATACGTATCCATGTTTTTCTGAATATACCGTCGCACCGCCGTTTTCAGGCCGCTGAAACTAAAGTCGAAGGTCGACTTGTCCAGAAACGGTCTTGGAAAAACGATATTTTCGGGATCTCCTTTATTTGCAAGCCGGTCGATAACGCCACCGCCCGGATAGCCCAGGCCGAGCATCTTGGCAACCTTATCAAAGGCTTCTCCGGCAGCATCATCCCGTGTTTGTCCAACCAGATCAAATCCGGTGTGTGACGTGACATGGTATATGCTGGTATGTCCACCGGATGCAAGAAGCGCCACAAACGGGAAAGGAGGCGGGTTCTCTTCCAGGAATACTGAATTTATGTGACCCTCAAGATGATTGACGCCGATCCATGGAACACCCAGTGCAAAAGCAAAAGATTTGGCAAAGCAGAAACCGACAAGCAATGCTCCCACCAGCCCCGGCCCCTGGGTAACCGCAATCGCGTCAAGCTGTTTTGAATCGATGGAGGAAGCTTCCAGGGCCTCATTAACCACCGGAACAATCGCTTCCATGTGTTTTCTTGAAGCAAGTTCAGGCACTACTCCGCCATATGGATGGTGAACGTCGATCTGTGAGGATACAACGGAAGATAATATTTGGGTGCCGTCAATGACCACCGCTGCAGCGGTTTCATCACAGGATGTTTCAATGCCGAGTATTATCATTGACAGTCTCGTAAAAAGTCAAAATCCGACGGCAAAGTAAAAAGATCCAAATTCAAGGCGCGCAAATCCTGAGGAACGAAGCGTACATATAGTACGCTGCAGTAACGAAGGATGCAGCGCAACGCAGAAGTTGGACTTTTTACGAAGCCGTCATCATTGCTGCTTTATTTTTCCAGAGCCTCTCCCGGGACCGGTTTTATTCACCGCTCAGCTTTTACAGACGGCTTTTCCCTTTTGTGCCTTTCCTATCCAGCTCATCAGCTTCAGGAAGGGTTTTTTGATCTTTTGCAGCCTTTGTTTTCCGTAATTTTCGTTTTGCATGCCTATCATAATTGATGAAGTTGTTAAACGTCTTAGATCCACTGAACCCTATCACCCGCTTCCTTGCATTCAACGATCTCGCCTATGATAAAGGCTTTTTCCTTCATGGCGATGAGACTATCAAGAACTTCCTGGGCATCTTTTTCATGAACAACGGCAATCAAGCCGATACCGTTATTAAACGTACGCATCATTTCACGTTCTGATATATTCCCGGCCTGCTTAAGATACGTAAACACGGGCGGTACATCCCAGCTGTGCTTTTGCATGACAATGTTACACCGTTCAGGGATGACACGAATAATGTTATCTGTGATTCCGCCGCCTGTTATATGAGCAAGTCCAAGGACCGGCAGATTTTTTATAATGCTACTAACGGTTTGTGAATATATTCTTGTGGGTGTAAGAAGCTCTTCGCCGATGGTCTTGCCAAGCTCGGGTATATGCGTATCGATTTTCAGTTTTAAAATGTCAAAACAGATCTTGCGTACCAGCGAATATCCGTTGCTGTGAAGCCCGCTCGACGAAATTCCGATAAGCTGATCGCCAACACGAATTTCTGAACCGTCAATAATTTTGCTGTTCTCAACAACGCCGACTGCAAATCCGGCCAGATCATATTCATTATCCTTATAAAATCCCGGCATTTCGGCAGTTTCACCACCAATAAGCGCACACCCGGCCTGCCTGCAGCCCTCTCCGATACCGGCTATGACATCAATGGCAATTTCTTCTTCCAGCCTTCCCATTGAAAGATAATCCAGAAAAAAAAGCGGTTTTGCACCCTGCATAACGATGTCATTGACACACATTGCAACCAGGTCTATGCCGATCGTATCGTGTTTTGACATCATAAAGGCGATCTTGAGCTTGGTCCCGACACCGTCTGTCGAACTCACAAGAACCGGACTTTCCATGTCGCCGATGTTGAGGGAAAACAGGCCGCCGAACCCGCCGATCTCACCAATAACCCCCGATCTAGAAGTCTGCTGCGCTATTTTTTTAATCTTGTCGACCATTTGGCCGGCTTTATCTATATCTACACCCGAATCAGCATAGGTCAGTGATTTTGCCATATGAATTTCCTTGTTAATGTGGATTTTAGGTAGTATACAATTTGTAATCGTGTTTAATCTCTGAAAAAGATTAAAAAAATAATCCTATTCACTCTAAAAGTCAAAACAAATTTTTTGACATAAAATATTTTGTATTATAAATTACATAATTAAAAATTTTTGCTAAAATAAACATAAAATTTGCAACTTAAGAAACTAAGGGGTTATTTTTATGAAATCGTTTGCCAGACTCGATCGTCTTCCACCGTATGTATTTACAGCAGTTAACAAAATTAAAATGGACGCCAGGCATGCTGGAGAGGATATTATCGACCTTGGAATGGGAAATCCCGACATGGGTACGCCACAGCACATTGTCGATAAACTGACAGAAGCCGTCCAGAAACCGCAAAATCACCGCTATTCGGCATCCATGGGTATAACCAAGTTGAGAATGGCCATTTCTAGCTGGTACAAACGAAGATATGATGTCGATATCGACCCCGATACAGAGGCAATCGTCACAATCGGCGCCAAGGAAGGAATATCACATCTTGTCCTTGTCACCATCCGGCCCGGAGACGTAGTTTTCACACCCACCCCGACTTACCCGATCCATCCTTACTCGGCAATTATTTCCGGGGGTGATGTAAGGGGGATCCCCGTGGGTCCGGGCAACGATTTTTTCGATAACCTGATGCACGCCACCAGACAGACCTGGCCGAGGCCCAAGATTTTAATTATCAGCTATCCCCACAATCCGACCACAGAAGTCGTTGATCTGAAATTTTTTGAAAACATCGTCGATTATGCAAAAGAACACGATATCTTGATCGTCCACGATTTTGCTTATGCGGATCTGGCATTCGACGACTATAAACCGCCCAGTTTTCTCCAGGTCAAAGGCGCCAAGGATATTGGTGTTGAATTCTTTTCACTTTCAAAAAGTTACAGCATGCCCGGCTGGCGGGTCGGTTTTTGTGTGGGGAACAGCGAAGTTGTAGGCGCCCTTCGCCGTATAAAAAGTTACCTGGATTATGGTATCTTTCAGCCGATTCAGATTGCATCCATTATCGCCTTAAACGGCCCCCAGGAATGTGTCAAGGAGATATGTGATATCTATAAAACACGAAGGGATGCTTTGATATCAGGCCTCAACCGAGTGGGCTGGGAGACGGAAAGCCCCAAAGCGACCATGTTTGTATGGACCAAAATTCCTGACAAATATATAAAAATGGGATCCGTGGAATTTTCCAAAATGTTGATTAATAAAGCCCAGGTTGCGGTTTCACCGGGTCTTGGATTTGGCGAGTACGGCGATGAATATGTGCGTTTTGCTCTGATAGAAAACAAGATGCGCATAAACCAGGCCATAAGAGGAATACGAAAGATAATGTAATTCCAGTTCAGGAGCAAATTGCATGAAAAAAATAAATATCGGTTTGCTCGGCTGCGGCACGATCGGCACAGGTGTTGCAAAGATTCTTATTAAAAACAGGGGCCTTATCCGTTCCCGGATTGGAGCCGATCTGAACCTGAAATATGTTGCCGATATCGACCTGAAAAGTGATCGTGGAATACGATTTGACAACGGAGTCTTTATTAGCGACGCCTATAAAGTGGTCAATGACCCTGACATTGATATCGTTATCGAAATGATCGGCGGAGAGGAGGTTGCCAGGGATCTTATTTTAAGAGCCATTGATAACGGCAAGCAGATTGTCACCGCAAACAAGGCACTGCTTGCAATCCATGGCAATGCCATATTCAAGGCCGCAACTAAAAAAGGTGTTGATCTTGCCTTTGAAGCCAGCGTAGGCGGCTGCATGCCGATAATCAAATCGCTGCGGGAATCTCTGGTGGGGAATCACATAAAATCGATGGCCGGCATCCTGAACGGCACCTGTAATTACATCCTCTCCAGGAGTACGGATGATGGCAGCAAATTTGAAGCTGTGCTTGCCGAGGCACAAAAAAGCGGGTTTGCCGAGGCGGACCCGACCCTGGACATCGAAGGAATTGACACCGCCCATAAACTTGCTATTCTGACATCCCTTGCCTACGGCACCAAGATTAATTTTAAAGATATATATATCGAAGGCATCTCTAATATAGACCCCATGGATATCGATTTCGCCGGGCAGTTTGGATACAAAATCAAGCTTCTGGCCATCAGCAAGAACATGGGCAATGCCATAGAGGCAAGAGTGCATCCCACCATGATTCCTTTTAACAATCCGCTTTCCAGTGTCGGTGGATCCCTTAATGCCATCACAATCTCCGGTGATGCCATCGGTGATATGATGCTTTATGGATACGGAGCTGGAATGATGCCCACGGCCAGCGCCGTGGTCGGCGACACGGTCGATCTCGCCCGCAACCTTTTAACCGGCTCAAAAGGCCGGGTTCCGTTACTTTCGTACCAGATGAATAATATCCGGAAAATTTCCATTATGCCGGTTGATGAAATCAGAACGTATTATTATTTCAGGTTTGCTGCCATGGACCGACCCGGTGTCCTGTCAAAGGTATCGGGTATTCTGGGTGATTATGACATCAGCATAAAATCGGTGCACCAGAAAGGACGAAAAACCAAAGGCTCGGTACCCATTGTCATGCTCACCCACCTTGCCAAAGAAGCTGATGTACAAAAGGCTTTATCCGAAATTTTTAATCTCGACGTTGTAAGTGACAGACCTGTTCTCATAAGGATAGAAGATGAAAACCAAGAAGATTAATGAACTCGTAAAAAGTCAAAATCCGACGGCAAAGTAAAAAGATCCAAATTCAAGGCGCGCAAATCCTGAGGAATCGGCTATCCGCCGGTCCCGTAGGGAGTGTACTTATAGTACGCTGTAGTGATTCACCCGGTTAAATAAATACTTTGCGTGTTTATCCACTCAATGAAGAAAGAAAGAGTTTACCACAAGCCCATTATGGTATTATAAAAATTTAACTGGGCAGGGGATGCAGCGCAACGCAGAAGTTGAACTTTTTACGAAGCCGTCAAGATTAATTTGCGAATGTGAGGTGTTATGCATATTGTCTGCTCTGACCTGGAAGGAATTTTTGTACCAGAAATATGGATAAATGTGGCCGAAAAAACAGGCATTAAAGAACTCAGGCTTACAACACGTGATATATCCGATTACGATGTATTAATGAAAAGGCGTCTTGCTATCCTTGATGAGAACCGGCTTAAAATAGATGATATCAAAGCGGTTATCGCCACCATGGACCCTCTTGACGGGGCCCTGGAATTTCTTGACTGGCTCAGGTCACGCATCCAGGTCATCGTCGTTTCTGATACATTTGACCAGTTTGCACGTCCTTTGATGCAAAAACTCGGCTGGCCTACACTTTTCTGTCACACTTTATCCATAGATCCCGACGGTTCGATTACCGGGTATAAACTGCGACAGAAAGACAGCAAGCGGGAAGCGGTGATTTCGTTAAAAAGCCTGAAATACGACACAATAGCTGTGGGTGATTCTTACAATGATATTACGATGCTAAAAGAAGCCGATAACGGTATCCTTTTCGATCCGCCTGAAAATGTGAAAAACGAGTTCCCTGAATTTCCTGTATCAAACAGTTATGACGATCTGAAAGATATTATTCACAAAATACTTTCAAACGATTTTAAATAAACAAAACAACCCGAAAACATAAGGATCTGCCACAAAGTCACCAAGGCACAAAGGATAAATTTTCATTATTTTTTTCGTGCCTTGGTGTCTTAGTGGCAATAAAAAAATGTCACAAAACAAACGAACTCTACAACTAAGGGATTAAGTAATTCTGGTTAAAAGCTTACGGAATATCCAATGATTACACATAAAACCACATACCGGGTAATATACGGCGATACGGACAAAATGGGATTTGTCTATCATGCCAACTACTTTCGCTGGTTTGAAAGCGCTCGCTCCGAGATGTTCAGGTATTTGGGAGTGCCATATAAATCAATCGAATCCAGGGGATTTTTTCTCCCCTTATCCGAGGTTAACTGTAAATTCAACTCTCCGTCCCAGTACGACGATATTTTACTTATAGAAACTTCACTTGACACCCGTATCAAAGGAGGCATGAAGTTCGATTACCAAATTTTTAGCGAAGACGGTACAAAACTCCTTGCCAAGGGATATACAAAACATGCGTGTGTGGACACTAACGGCCGGGTCGTGCGACCGCCAAAATTTCTGATGGAAGTTATTGAAAAGTATCGCGAATCCAATTGATGGCTTCGTAAAAAGTCCAACTTCTGCGTTGCGCTGCATTCCTCGTCACTGCAACGTACTATAAGTACGTTCCCTCCGGGACCGGCGGATAGCCGATTCCTCGGAATTTGCGCGCCTTGAATTTGGAGCTTTTTACTTTGCCATCAAAATCTGACTTTTTACGAAACCGTCAATTAATGCGATTCTCCAGTGAATGCCATGCCTATTGATATTTCAAAATTCGACAAATGCAACATCCTTGTTGTGGGTGATTTGATGCTCGACGAATATCTCTGGGGTGAAGTTGATCGCATATCCCCGGAGGCGCCGGTCCAGGTGGTATCCATTAATAACGAGGATTTTGCTCTGGGAGGTGCCGGTAATGTCGTAAACAATGTTGTGGCTCTTGGCGCAAAAGTTACAGCGGCCGGGGTCATCGGCACGGGCAGAAATGGAGAAATTCTGCTCAATAAATTCAAAGAGCTGGGAATCAATACGGCCGGAATTATTCAGGAACCGGGCATGCCCACCACACAGAAGACGAGAGTTATTGCATCCCATCAGCATGTACTCAGAATCGACAGAGAAACAGATAAAACCATATCAGATTCATCCATAGATAAGATTACAAGATTCATAGAAGATAAAATTGCCCATGCTGATGTGGTATTGATTTCCGATTACGGAAAGGGACTAATTACCAAAAGGCTGCTGTCCGGGTTGATATCGGCCGCTCAAAAGCACAAAAAGGTTACCATTGCAGATCCCAAAGGACTCGATTTTTCAAAATACTCCGGTGTATCCATCCTCACACCAAACAAAAAAGAAGCCGCCCTGGCTTCCGGAGTTGAAATCGTTGACGAGTCCACTCTGTTAAAAGCGGGAAACAAAATTCTTCAGACCGTGGGCCTGGATAAGCTTTTGATCACCTGCGGCAAGAACGGAATGGTTCTTTTTGATCAAAGCAGAGAGCCTTATAAGGTCAGGGCCAAAGCACGACAGGTTTATGATGTGTCGGGCGCCGGGGATACGGTACTTTCCGTGTTTGGGCTTGCAATAGCGTCAGGCGCTTCATTTAAAGACGCTATGTCTATTGCCAATACCGCCGCCGGAATCGTAGTGGGCAAAGTCGGCACAGCAACGATTTCAAAACAAGAACTGTCCACGGCATTAAAGCCGTATGAAGACACCCTTTCATCTAAACATATAAGCTTATCCGAACTACCGGCTCTGACTGAAGAACTTAAAAAAAAAGGTGTGCGGGTTATATTGACGAACGGTTGCTTTGACCTTTTACATGCGGGCCATATCAAGCTTCTTTCCGCTTCAAAGCAGCTGGGAGATATCCTTATCGTTGCCATAGACGATGACGATTCGGTCAATAAATTGAAGGGATCGGGAAGGCCTGTAATCGGCGTAAAAGAGCGTGTCAGGATCTTATGCGCCCTTGACTCTGTTGACTATGTCGTGGTTTTTTCTTCCAGAGAGCTGAAAAAGCTCATTGAGATCATACGGCCGGATGTTCTTACCAAGGGAAGCAACTATACATCCGAAGAAGTTTTCGGGCGTGAACTTGTTGAACTTCTTGGTGGACGTATTGTTCTGATTCCGGTTACAGAAAATACCTCATCAACACGCATTATTAATGATATCAAAAGCAGCACCTAAAATTGTCTATATTTGCTGTAACAAACCAGAATGCCGTATCTAAAGGAAAATACCGACGGGGTTACGCTCAAGGTTTTTGTTCAACCCAGGTCCTCAAAAAACATGATTGCTGGACTGCATGGCGATGCACTTAAAATCAAGCTTACAGCGCCTCCTGTGGACGGTGCTGCCAACAAGATGTGTATTAAATATCTTGCAAAATGGCTAAAGGTTCCAAAATCATCAATTGAAATAGTATCGGGACATAAAAACCGAACAAAGCTGCTGCTTTTGCGATACAAAAATAAAAGCGATGCTGCCGGAACTGAGTCTGCGCGTATCAGGGCTTTGATATCTTTGTTAATAGGTTAAATAAATCTTGACATATTTTTTATGTCTGGTTATATATAAAGTTTGTAATTAATTGATGCGGGGTGGAGCAGTCTGGTAGCTCGTCGGGCTCATAACCCGAAGGTCGTTGGTTCAAATCCAGCCCCCGCTACCACGATAAAAACAGGGACTTAGAGCATAATCTGAGTCCCTTATTTTTTGCTCAAAAATAACACACCCAACACTATACCCAACCTTCACGATAGATTTCAGAGTAAATCAGGGTAAATATTCATCACAAATTTTATGTAAATCAGAGCAATAAAAAAGAAACGATCCTTATGACCATCTCTTTAATGGTACGTTCTTTTGGTAGAGTCTTTCAATGAAGGTATCAAAACCGTTTATGAAGCGCATTTTGAACGTGGCATACTCTATGGCCCTACGCAGTGTAATACCACGAGTTATAGTCGCATATTGAAGTAGGGCTTCTTCCGGTTTCACATTTCCGGTGCTTTCCCTTTGAAATAGGTCAAATGCCTGTTCATACCGTTCCGGCTGAAGGGGAAATCCCACGCGGATGAGTTCGGAAGGTGTGTGGTCATGAACCACTGCACCATCAAGTTCCAATACAACCATCTGTCTATCAAAAGTTTGGTCGCTCTTCATAGTTGCCAATCTCCTTTACCGCGAAGCGGTTTCGTACATCTCCAAAATTGCAAATATAATCAATTACAGATACCTTTAATGAAAAAAAGCTATCAGTGCCCTGATTTTTTTGTTTTTGTGATATCACAATACCATATCACAAAACGGTATCACAAAACGGTAATTGTGGCGATCTCTGCTATAAAACGCACGTTTCATGCCCAAAAATTTCGTGTGATATCGTTTTTCAATAAGGATGAATCCTTTTTAAGGGATTTGCTCTTTTCGTTTTTATATGTAAAATGGTTAGAGTTGATTCAGGTTGCCAATAGGGCAAGATATTTAAAATGTATTTATTCAGGGGATAACACAAGGCTATTAAAAACATGAA
>Ga0233409_10000213_pt1 | contig 9897 bp, 7 predicted proteins | sample Na_oxic_13_MG_FD_179871 | JGI IMG/M metagenome (GOLD analysis project Ga0233409, IMG submission 179871) | Seawater microbial communities from Saanich Inlet, British Columbia, Canada - Na_oxic_13_MG | ecosystem: Environmental > Aquatic > Marine > Inlet | place: Canada: British Columbia | collected... | reverse complement strand
ATGGATGGATACTTAAGAAATGTATAGAAGTGGTTTCAAAACCTCCCCTCAGGTTCAAAGTCAAGGCGGAGCGAGGGATTCAAACGCAGGAATATATTTAATATTTCGAGTATTGAATCCCTCGGTCCAACACAGAAATTGGGTCTGAGGGGAGGTTTTGAAACCACTTCTACTCCCATTTAAACTTCACGCCTCCAATTATCCAGCGGCCGGGCATGGGTGCGAAACCGGACTCAACATATTTTTCGTTAAACAGATTTGTGGCCTCAAGAAAGAGTTCATAATTTGGAAGTGTATATGTCAGACGGGTATCAACAACAGTATACTTGTCACCGGCTATGCGTTTCTCATACCTTGCCTTAATTACTTGTTTCAATGAGTGAAACCATTTAAACACCACAGACCCGTGGACCTGATGCCTGAGGTAATCCAAAGCATATTTTGATTCCATTCCCTGTGTATCCCGGTCAGAGTCAAGGTAAGTATAGGCGATACCCACAGATGAAAGCCATTTGGTACTGAAAAAAGATTTCGGGTAAAAAGTAAACCCCATCTCCCCTCCCCTTGTCCTGACTTTTGCAATGTTTCTTACTTGCCAGGCTGTTTCTTCCGGAAGGCGTGACCAATCAATAACATCTTCTGAATCACGATAAAACAGGCTGAAATCAGCATTGACCACGCCTGTCAGCCAGCGCAATCCGGTCTCGTAAGTCCAGGCTTTTTCAGGTTTAAGGTCGGGATTACCCTTATTTGCCGGAGTAAAATAATAGAGTTCCGTGTAAGTTGGAACCCGGAAAGATTTATCAAAAGAAGTAAACCAGGTTAATTCATCTGTCAATTCAATGCTCATGTCCGCACCAGGCCAGCACTTCCAGTCCCAGTCGCTGTAGTAAACAGCAGAAGTGCCTATACCAATACTCAGCCTGTCAGAAGGATAAAGCCTGTGTTCAAGAAAAATGCTCTGTCGCCGGCGGTTGTGATCACCCAGACTGGAACTTTCCATATCTTCAAGTACTGCTTCTCCTCCTATTGATGTTACTCCCAGTCCGGATATTATACGGGTGTTTAGCTGCGCGCCAAAAACATCAGTCTTGTGGTCGTTTAAGTACCACGTACCATTGATATTGATTTTAAATTCATCCTCATGATGCCGCCAGTGTATCCGGGGCATTACTTCCATATCTGCCATTTTAAGGTCGGCATTGCTGTATAACAGAAAGTTTTCTGTCTTTTCCCGCTGATCCGGAAATGTGTCGCTGTAAAATTTATAGGCTCCAAAATCTTTATCACTGAACCCCATGCCCAGGTGAAACTTGTTGGATCCGCTTTTTAAAATACCTTTATAATTTACTGTTTTTATGTCAAAATCGGTATCTTTGCTTTTAATATGTCCCGAAGAATAACGCCGGCTTGCCGATAGCCGGCTGGATATCTTGTCCGAATTCAGTGCAGCCTGCGCACCAATATCATAATAGCCATATTCACCATATTTTACATGGCCTCCAAACGAGTTACGATCCACGTCACGCGTTATGATATTAATTACACCTCCCATTGCATTGGGGCCGTAAATTCTTGCCGCCGGTCCTTTAATGATTTCAATTCGTTCGATATCATTCAGGTTAACGGGAAGATCCATATTGTGATGACCGGTTTGAGGATCACTAACATTAACGCCGTCAACCATGATCAGTGTCTGCTCATAGGACCCTCCGCGGATTCCGACATCAGCTTGAACACCATGAACACCGCGCTGGCGAACCTCCACACCGTTTATATATTTAAGGATATCTGATATATTGTCTGCCGGCATGATCGCAATCTCTTCCCGGCCGATAACCGAAACTGACCGAACGGACTCTGAAAGATAATAGGGAATACGGCTTCCTGTGACCACAACAGGATCAAGTTCGTAGTGTTGAACATCGTTTTCCTGGGCTATCAGAACGGGATTTTCAGCTAATAACAAAATTAATATGATTGCATAAATCCTGTACATTGAATACCATCCGACCGTATCTGGTTAACTCTATATTTAATTTGGGTTAACGTAGATGCCGCTTATAACTTACCTGTTTTTTTTTAACAAGTTTTTTTAATTTTGGTTGGAGTTTATATAAACGGGTTACACGGCAAGGTTGATATCGGCTATCCGCCGGTTCCGGAGGGAACGTACTTATAGTACGTCGCGGTGACGAGGAATGCAGCTTTCAAATTATCTTTTTCAATAGCTTATTGTCATTTTCCTCTTCAGTAATTAAATTCATAAGATACAGGCCGTACTCGTTTCCCATCATTTCGGATGCAAGGTCTGACAGCTCCTCTTTGTTTATGAAACCAAGGCGATAAGCAATTTCCTCAACGCATGAAATTTTGAGCCCCTGCCGTTCCTGAATGGCCTGTACATAGCTCGCTGCCTGTTGCAGGGCTTCTTGAGTTCCTGTGTCAAGCCATGCATAACCTCTCCCAAGAAGCTCCACATGGAGCTGATCTCTACGCAAATACTCCAGATTAACGTCTGTAATCTCAAGTTCTCCCCTGGCGGACGGCTTGAGCTTTGCAGCAATTTCCACTACATCATTGTCATAGAAATAAAGACCCGGCACAGCATAATTCGATTTGGGTTTTTTCGGCTTTTCTTCGATACTAATGACCTTACCGTTGAGATCAAATTCCACAACACCGTAACGCTGCGGATCACGCACTAAATACCCGAAAATCAGACCGCCTTTATTAAGCTGAACAGTTCTTTTCAGTATATCGGTAAGATTGTGTCCGTAGAAAATATTATCCCCTAAAATAAGGCAGACCGGATCTTTCCCAATGAATGATTTGCCGATGATAAAGGCCTGCGCCAACCCTTCGGGCCGTGGTTGCTCTTCATAATAAAAAGAAAGCCCAAGTTGAGAGCCGTCTCCAAGGAGTTTTTTAAATAAAGGTAAATCCTCGGGCGTAGAAATAAGGAGTATTTCCCTTATCCCGGCCAGCATCAAAACGGAGAGCGGGTAATAGACCATGGGCTTGTCGTAGACAGGTAAAAGCTGTTTGCTAACAACGCGGGTAATCGGGTAAAGCCGGGTTCCGGAACCGCCGGCTAAAATTATTCCTTTCATATTCTATTTTCCTTTCTCATGCCATGACGATCTTTTCTTTTGCCCCCTTAATTCCCTTGGTGGCATTTCGGGTATCAATAACCAGATTTGAGTGTTTGACAATTTCGTCAAAGTCATAGTCAGTGTGATCAGTAACAATAATTACCGCATCCATCTCGGCAAGGAATTCCTGTGTAATGGGAGTAGACTCCATCTGGAAATTGTATTTTCTGGTTGTATGCAATTTTGGTATCCATGGATCATTGTAAGTCACAATACCACCCTTTTCCAAAAGCATTTTCATGATTGCATAACCCGGAGACTCTCTATCGTCATCCACGTCCTTCTTGTAGGCGATTCCAAGTATTAAAATGCGGCTTCCATTGAGGCTTTTTTTATTTTTATTGAGAGCTTCCACTGTTTTTTCAATCACGTAATAGGGCATGGAGACATTGATCTCACCGGCAAGTTGAATAAAACGAGTTGAAAAATCATATTCTTTTGCTTTCCAGGCCAGATAAAATGGATCGATTGGGATACAGTGCCCCCCAAGGCCGGGTCCGGGATAAAACGGCGTATAACCAAATGGCTTTGTGGCTGCGGCGTCAATAACCTCAAACAGGTCGATTCCCATCTTGTGAGCAAGAATCTTCAGTTCGTTAACCAGGGCGATATTAACGGAACGGAAGGTATTTTCAAGAAGCTTGGTCAGTTCGGCTGCCTGTGTAGAAGAAACAGGCACTGACCGGGTAATGGAGCTATACAGAGCCTTTGCAACCTCCAGACAGGAGTTTGTAACGCCACCCACAACTTTAGGGATATTGGTGGCGGTGAATTCCTTGTTTCCCGGATCTTCCCTCTCGGGAGAAAAGGCAAGGAAAAAATCCTGCCCAACCTCCATATCACTTGACGAAAGTCGCGGGAGAAGCATCTCCTCGGTGGTCCCTGGATAAGTTGTACTCTCAAGAACAATGAGCTGTCCCGGGCGTAAATTACTTGCGATGGTCTCCGTAGTGTCCAAAAGATAGCTCAAATCCGGCTCCATCTTGTCGGAAAGAGGAGTCGGCACACATATCAGTATACAATCCGCCTTGCTTAAGCGGCTAAAGTCGATGGTTACGTCAAACTGTTTCGCATCAGTCATTTCCCTGATAGTAGTGGCCGGGATGTGCTTGATATATGATTCTCCATGAAGAATTTTATCGATCTTTCGTGAATCCAGATCAAAACCGATGACATTAAAACCCTTTTGACCGAAATGAATGGCCAGCGGCAATCCAACATAACCGAGGCCGATGATACCAATTCGGGCCGTTCTTTTTTTTATCATCTCAAGCAGCTTTAACCGTGTCGCATCTTTTTTACTAATATTCATATTCTGAATCCTTTTTTATTTTTTCATTGAAAGATCTGGTCCTCCCTCTGATGCCACACCCAGGCTGTCTTTATTATTGTTTCCAGATCCTCATACTCTGCTTTCCAGCCGAGTCTTTCCTTTATGTTGTCAGAACTTGCAATCAGGATTGCCGGGTCGCCCGGTCTTTTATCCGCTTCAATCGCCGGAATCGGTTTTCCGGTCACCTTTCTTGCCAGTTCAATCACCTCTCGAACTGAATACCCCCTGTTGTTTCCGAGGTTATATATAGCACTATCCCCTCCCGACAAAAGTGCCTTAAGTGCCAGCAAGTGAGCTATAGTCAGGTCACTCACATGTATGTAATCTCTTATGCATGTTCCGTCGGGTGTAGGGTAATTGGTACCGAAAATTTTTATATTTTCTCGCCGGCCGGTTGCGACCTCAAGAATCAAAGGAATAAGGTGTGTTTCGTTAGTGTGCCTTTCTCCAATTTCACCCGATTCATCTGCGCCTGAAGCATTAAAATACCTAAGGCTTATGTATTTGAGGCCGTATGCCGAATCACAATCCTTAAGCATCCTTTCAACGGCGCTTTTGCTTGCACCATAGGGGTTGGTGGGATTGCAGGGATGACTTTCCGTAATCGGGATTTCAACCGGTTCTCCGTAGACCGCAGCCGTAGAAGAAAAGATAAACCTCTTTACGTTATGGCGAATTATTGAATCCAAAAGTTCTGCGGTTGCCGCCATGTTGTTGCGGTAGTACTTGAGCGGTTTTTTCACGGATTCACCCACCAATGAAAAAGCTGCAAAATGCATAACTGCGGAGATTTTATGAGTGGAAAATAATTTATCAAGCAAAACCTTATCACCGAGGCTTCCTTCTATAAATTCCCCTCCGGGCAGCAATTCGCGGTGTCCGGTGGAAAGATCATCCAGTGTAATAACACCGTAACCTGCATCGAGAAGATCTTTAACCATGTGAGAGCCGATATATCCGGCGCCTCCTACAACCAGAACTTTTTCGTTTTTCATTTAACGTATCTCCAGTTTCTTCTCGCCACAAAGACACCAAGACACTAAGAAAGAATAACAAAATAAAATCCTTCGTGTCTTTGTGCCTTGGTGGCAAATATTTCTTGGTTCCGGCTGGTTATCCCGCCCGATCAATATAAATTTATCAATTTTGCTTTATTAAGCACTCAGCAATAGTGGTTCTTGATCCAAGTCTTGTATTCCCCGCTTTCCACGCGCTCGACCCATTTCCGGTTTTCCATATACCATTGAATCGTATTACGAATTCCGGTTTCAAAAGATTCTTGAGGACTCCAGTTCAAGTTCTTATTTAATTTGTTAAAATCGACGGCATATCTTAAATCATGGCCGGGTCTGTCCTTTACAAAGGTAATCAGATCCCTTCGGGAACGGCCGTCGCTCAATTTATTCTTCTCATCTAAAATATCACAAATCATTTCCACGACTTTAATGTTCTCCAACTCGCTGTTGCCGCCGACATTGTATGTTTCTCCCGACTGTCCATTTTTCATGATTGTCCAGATTGCTATGCAGTGATCTTTTACATACAGCCAGTCTCTGACATTTTTGCCATCCCCGTAAACCGGTAACGGTTTTCCTTCGAATGCATTTAGGATAATCAGCGGAATGAGTTTTTCCGGAAACTGGTATGGGCCGTAATTGTTCGAACAATTGGAGATAGTCATTGGCAGACCATAAGTCTTGTAATATGCCCGAACTAGATGATCTGAAGAGGCCTTGGAAGCGGAATACGGGCTGTTGGGTTTATAAGGCGTGGTTTCTTTAAAATAGCCTTTCCTGCCCAGACTGCCGTAAACCTCATCCGTGCTGATGTGGTGAAAGAGTAACATGTGGCTCTGGTGAATTCTTGCCGATTCCAGCAAGTTAAATGTCCCTATAATATTGGTCTGTATAAATGCATCAGGTTTTACTATGGACCTGTCCACATGGGATTCAGCGGCAAAATGACATACGCTGTCGATCCGGTATTGTTCGAATATTTCAGTCATCTTCGATCCATCGCATATGTCGGCCTTGATAAAAATATACCGGTCTTTATAATCCTTTTCAATATCAGTGAGATTTTCCGGATTACCTGCATATGTCAGTTTATCAACATTTACGATCCGTCCGGTAAAATCTGACTCCTTTAAAAGATACCTGACAAAATTCGCGCCTATAAACCCACACCCCCCGGTAACCAGCATGTTTTTCATATTCTTATTTTCCCTTTACGATCTCGCCTATCAAATCTTTACGAAAACTGGAAACAAACTGATCTATGTCGTCCTGCCATTGAGGCATAATATTGATCCCTTTTTCCTTAAGATGCCGGTTTTCCAGGATGGAATTTCTCGGCCTTTTTGCAGGAGTCGGATATTCCTTGCTGGTACATGGAACAATAGTATGAGGTGCTTCCATTTGGTTAAGAAAATATCCGGCCAGTTCAAACCAGGTACAATATCCCTCTGCGGTGGCATGATAAATTCCTCTGGCATCGGTATCGATTATCCGTTCGATCTGGAGAGCCAGTCGATAAGACCATGTGGGCGAACCGTACTGGTCATCAACCACTCTGATTTTATCCTCTGGATTTTTCAGGGCCAGTTTAAGCATTGTTTTAAGAAAATTATGCCCGTTTAGACCATACATCCAAGCCGTCCTGAGTATAACGTGCCGATCGACCGCACTCCGAACCACTTTTTCACTCTCGTACTTGGTCTTCCCATAATATGAAACAGGTTTGGGTTTATCCTTTTCCACATAAGGTTCCGGTATTTTTTTACTGCCATCAAAAACATAATCGGTGGATATGTGAATCAGACGGATACCCCGTATATCCGAACACTTAAGAAGGTTTTCTGTACCCTTAACATTAACATTCCATGCCAAATCCTTTTCAATTTCACAATTGTCGACCTGGGTATATGCAGCACAATTGATAATGATGTTTGGTACGAATCTTTGAACTAACGATTCCACGCCCGAAAGTTTGGTAATGTCTAACTCATCCAGATCTATAGCCAGCACATCATTCGTTTCACGGAGAACACGAACACAATCCATGCCCAGTTGCCCTTTGCCGCCTGTTATCAAGATTTTCATGATTTTTTTTCTCCAGCAAACATAATTTTACATGTTTATCAAAGCCACAAAAAAAAGAAAGAAAAAAATCATGCAAGCCGACTTGAGGCTGTGCAATTGTAAGGTTTTTTAGCAAGGGAATTTTTAGAAGTATAGGATTTGGCAATTAATCCTAAGGTGGTTTCTGGCTTGAGGCAGACCTTGAAAAAAAGATTTGCCCTATTGAAAAAACGATATTACACGAAATTTTTTGAAATGATACGTGTGTTATAGCAGATACAAAAGGAATCAAGTCTATTAGATTTGTCTACCATTTACCTAAGATATCGCCGATAAAGTTTTTCCTAAAAATATTTACCACTTTGTATAAAATGAATTTTGAAATTGTAAAATTAGATTTCTTGCCCTTTTAACATCATCAGTTTAAGCTGGCGTTTATCGTCGTTGGCCATATAAATGGTACGGGACGGAAAAGCAAAGTCGATATCTTCGGTTTCGAACCTTCTCATGATTTCAAGACAGGTTTTCTGGAGCCAAGCTTGAAAGTCCCAATAATTGGGAGGGTGATACCAGGCTATCACCATAATGTTCAGGCTCCAATCATTAAAGCCATTGAAAAAGACCCGTGGTGGAAAATCCTCTTTCATCCCTTTATGGTTTTCAAGAATTTCCCGAATTATTTGAACGGCCTTTTCAATTTTTTCCGGCGGCGTATCATACGTGATACCGATGTTGGTAAGCCAGCGAATATAAGGTCTCTCGCCGATGTTTTCCAGACTGGAGTTGGCCAGTTTTTCATTAGGAATAGTTACCAAGTGTCCGGTAAGTGTTCGAATTTGGGTGCTTCTGAATCCCACGGATTCAACGATCCCGTCGTATTGATCAGCAATTATCCGCTGCCCTACCTGAAAAGGCTTATCAAAGAGGATGGTCAAGGTTCCGAAAAAATTGGCGACTGAATCCTTGGCGGCCAAGGCAACTGCTATTCCGCCGATTCCCAGGGATGCAAGCAGGGGACCGATTTTGAGCCCAGTGAGATTTTGAATAACAATGATTCCGCCGATGACAATAATAAAGACCTTGAGCGTTTTGGCGACAATCGGAACCAGCATGTCGTCGATGGTGCTTTCAGTACCAGCTGCCCATTTTTTCAGGTACACGTCCAAAATCTGTACCAAAGAGAGGATAAACCAGAAAAGGGCTATGGTTCCGCCGATATCGGCTGCTTTTTGTGCTACCAAATGGACCAGGTTTTCTCCCACTGGCGTCCGGAAATGGCTGTACAATGGCGAAAGAGCACCATAGATGCCGTACGACCAGATAAAGAGGGAGAGCGGTTTGGAAAAAACCAGAAGAAAATGCCGCTGCCATGAGACAACATCTATATCTGACGGTATCTTTCGAATGGTTGCGTTGATAAGCCATCTCAGCAACCGTTCAACAATTACAACTAAAAAGGTCAAAAAGAGACAAAAGAGCAATTTTAGCCAGGTTATTCCTGCAAAAATCTCGACCTCGATCCACTTGCCGAATTTTGAAGAGGCTGAATGACTTAATTTGTCAATACCCTTTCCGACGCTTTCCCCGGCTTTATCCATGGCCTTGACTTTTATAAATGGAGCTTGGGTTTTATCTTTAGCTTGGGTGTCAATGGTTTCTTTTGGCACTTCGCTCTTTTGGGCCGTCTGTGCTGGAACGTGGCAAGGTGCCGTTGCCAAGATAACAACACACAGAAATAGAATAGCTCCTAATAAAAACCTCGATCTGGATTGCATCTTTCCTCCTATTAGAACCGGGAAAAGTTTTTCATAACAATGCCTTTTATTTGTATCGAAAAAAGAAAAAAATATGAAAGATCTCTTTAACTATAAGTACGTATTTAATTAATTTAATCAAGATAAGCGGTCTTTTTTTTTGAAGTGAGCAAAATAGAAATGATAACTCTGCCGCCTTACGGTTTATATAACAATAAAATGATAGATTATGAATATGTTATTGAGCAGAATCCATGACTGCTTAGTACAATCTAACCTGGGGTTCTTAAATCATAAGAATTCGCTTTTTTATCAAAAGAATATAGAGGAAGGTGGTTTGTGTGTCAAATAGAATTGAGGAAGAATGTTTTAAAGCAATGGCCATTATTGAAAAGGAGGATATCGATGAACCTGACCAGCTCAATAATTGAAGATTTCTAAACCAAAATTACAACTTCATAAACTAATAATAACATTTAGCATACTGAAATATCAGTGTATTCGATAATATATTCATGCATAAGTCATAAGATTTTAGGATGGTGAAGGGATACACACTTATTGATAGTACCTCA
>Ga0233409_10000212_pt1 | contig 9929 bp, 4 predicted proteins | sample Na_oxic_13_MG_FD_179871 | JGI IMG/M metagenome (GOLD analysis project Ga0233409, IMG submission 179871) | Seawater microbial communities from Saanich Inlet, British Columbia, Canada - Na_oxic_13_MG | ecosystem: Environmental > Aquatic > Marine > Inlet | place: Canada: British Columbia | collected... | reverse complement strand
GCTTCCATCAAAAAGCAGAGCGAATATTTCGGGTAAACATCCTCAGTAAAAATGAAGATGGCAGTATGTCCCCTCATGCTATGACGCCTCCACCTCTAGGGCCGGCCTTTCAGGAAGAATTCCCAGAGGTCGTTCACATGGTTCGTTTTAAAAAGAGAGGAGATGTTGTCATTTATCAGGGACAGTCTTCCAGGGAATCCATCACATTAGCGGATCCTGATTTTTTCAAGATGTTCAGCTTCCATTTGAGACAGGGAGATCCCCAGACCGTGCTTGAGGACCGCAATTCAGTTGTGTTGAGAGAGGAAGTTTCCGGCAGATATTTTGGTGATGAGGATCCAATAGGAAAAGTTTTTTCTATCAAGATGGGTTCTCGATTTCATGATTTCATAGTGGCGGGGGTAGCTAAGGATATTCCACGGAATTCCAGTATAACCTTTGATTTTCTAGTTTCCTTCGACCGGGAAAAAGATTATACCCCAGAAAAGTTGCTGAACCAGTGGACGGGATTCACGACTTTAACTTTTATAGAAATTCGACAGGGAGCCCATCAAGCTGAATTGGAAAATAAATTCCCCTCTTTCATCCAAAAGCATCTAGGCGCCGTAATCAAGAAATATGCCGGTGGAGATAATTCCGCCTACCAATTCGATCTTCAGCCTCTAAAAAAGATCTATTTGAATACACAGGTGCGTTCTTCCTACGTTGCCGGATCCAATCCTATTAACTCCTATATTTTATCAGCGATTGCTTTTCTTATTCTCCTCATTGCGGCTATCAACTACATGAACCTTGCAATCGCGCGATCTGCAACACGGTTGAGAGAGATCGGGGTACGAAAAGTCCTGGGAGCCGATCGGAAGAAATTGATGAATCAATTCTTCGGTGAATCTCTTTTTTTCAGCTTCATTTCTCTTTGTATGGGTATTGCGCTTGTCGAATTGTTCCTTCCCGCCTTCAATAATTTCACAGGTAAACAGCTTGCTATAGGCTATTTCACTAATTGGACAACGATTGCTTCGATCCTGGGTCTGATGTTTATTGTTGGCCTTGTTTCGGGTAGCTATCCTGCCATTTTCCTTTCCAGGTTTCGACCGGTGGAGGTGTTGAGAAGCCATCTCAAGATCGGCGGGAAAAGCAAATTCAGCCGGTGGCTCGTTATAGTTCAGTTCACGCTGTCCATTTTTTTGATTATCTCCACCCTGATCATGACAAACCAACTCCATTATTTGCGAAATCGTGATTTGGGAATTAGAGAAGACCAGGTTGTCCTCATCTCCACACAGGGCAGTCCACAGGGAAGTCAGCTTGTGGATCGGTTTCGTAGTGATCTGGCCCCTTATGACAGCGTTATCAGCTTAGCAGGATCCAATGAATTACTCGGAAATAACAGGACATACACAGAAAGTGTGGTGAGTTACCAGGAGGCCAGAATCTTTACCCATTATTTTTTCATCGGACATGATTTTTTTGAGACCATCGGGCTCGAGATCGTGGAAGGCAGAGATTTTTCAAGAGAATTTAATTCAGATCCCAAAGAATCGGTGATTGTCAATGAGACTCTCGTCAGGGAATTGGGTTGGGATTCAGCTGTCGGCAAGCAAATTAAGACTTTCATGGGAAGGAAAGATCCTTTGAATGTCGTCGGTGTTTCAAAAGATTTCCACTTCGAGTCCCTGCACACGCAGATTAAACCGGCAATTTTTTATATCGAACCTCGTGATCAACTGGAATTCATCTATGTCAAGATAAGTCCCGATGACATCCCGGCTACCCTGGGACTTTTAGAGACCACCTGGAAAAAAAATGCGCCTAATTTTCCGTTTATGTATTCTTTTCTCGACGAAGAGTTCCACAAGTTATACAGGATGGAAGAGCGATGGCAACGGATCATCAGCAACACATCGATTTTTGCCATCCTTATTTCATGTTTAGGCCTCTTTGGATTATCTGCACTGGCCATAACACGGCGCACAAAAGAGATCGGCATCCGTAAAGTTCTCGGTGCATCTGTTGCTGGTTTGACTCGAATGGTAAGCATGGACTTTCTGAAACTGGTTATCTTCGCCAATCTTATAGCCTGGCCTTTAGCTTATTACGCCATGAATCGCTGGCTCCGGAGTTTTGCCTTTCGCGTCGATATACAATGGTGGATATTCCTTGTGGCTGCGGGATTTGCCGCTGCCATTGCTGTCTTGACTGTGGGCATCCAAGCTATGAGAGCTGCTGCCACAAATCCTATCGATTCCTTGAGATATGAATAGATTAAATGTGCGATCCGAAGTAAAATATCTGCAATTCTTGTTAATTTGGAGATTGATATGATAAAGATGAAAGAAATCACAAAGTTCTACTCCTCGGGTTTTGTTAAAACCTTTGTCTTACGAAACATCGACCTTGATGTGAAGGAAGGGGAATTTTTAACCATTATGGGTCCCTCGGGGGCAGGGAAGTCCACCTTATTGCACATTATCGGCATGCTGGATTCGCCCTCCAGTGGAGAATATTTTTTCTACGATAAACCTGTGCACAGGCTAAGCGAAAGGCAACTATCCGACCTGCATAAGAATCATATCGGATTTGTCTTCCAAAGCTATCACCTGATCGACGACCTAACGGTCTACGAAAATCTTGAAACACCGCTGCTTTACAAAAAAGTCAAAGGTTCTGAACGGAAAGGCAAGATTGCTGAGATGCTCGATCGGTTTAACATGGTGGCCAAAAAAGACCTTTTTCCCAATCAGTTATCAGGAGGACAGCAGCAAAAGGTTGCTGTTGCCCGGGCTATTATCATAAATCCGAAGCTGATACTGGCTGATGAACCCACCGGGAATCTAAACACAAAAGAGGGAACCGAAGTCATGGATCTTTTGAAAGAATTGAATGGGAGCGGTACCACGATCATTCAGGTCACTCACTCGGAAAAAAATGCTTCCTATGGAAAAAGGGTCATCAATCTTGTAGATGGATGGATCATGGATAAATAATGAATGGATAAATTTGAGCTGTCGGAGGAATAACGATGAAAAAGTTGAAACTCGTAAATATTCTGCTGATTTTAATACTGGCTGTAAGCCTGTGGAGTCAACAGACGGAAAAACAGCTGTCTCTAGATGATTGTATTGTCGGTGCCTTGAAAAGCAACCTGGGCCTGGCTGTGGAAGTGTATAATCCCCAGCTGGCTGATATCTCTGTCACCCAGGCAAAAGAAAAGTTTGTGCCCAGTTTGTATCTTGGGTACAACAAGCAGGAAACCAATCAGCCATCCTTTTCATGGATCGATGCGGCCAATCAGGTGGAAGTGCAGTCCAGCGATTATTATGGCCAACTCACGCAAGAAATCCCCACAGGCGGAAATTTCCAATTAACCTTGTATTCATACCAAACGGAAACAACGGCGAATTTCCAGACCATCAATCCCCGATATGGGAGCCAGATTCGTTTTGATATTACTCAACCGTTGTTAAAAGACTTTGGGTTTAAAGTTAGCCAAAGGGAAATCATCATCGCTAAAAATAACACAGCCATTTCAGAAATCCAGCTGAAACAGACACTCCTGGACACGATTTACAGCGTGGAGGAGGCCTATTGGAACTTTGTCGGCAGCATTGAAAACTACAAAGTGATGCAGCAGTCTTTGAAATTGGCTCAGGATTTGCTGGAAAAAAACACGAGAGAGGCTGAAGTCGGAATGCTGGCACCGATCGAAGTTCTAACAGCCAGGTCCGAGGTCGCACGGAGGGAAGCAGATATTCTCCAAGCAGAATCGTTGATAAGGAGTACTGAAGATCAGCTGAAAACCATACTGAATCTTTCATCTAAAGCGGATATTGATCTGACAAAGATCGTGCCCACAGATACGCCCACATTCGAAAGAAGGGATGTTAGCCTGGAAGAGGCGCTGTCCATGGGCCTGCAATTAAGACCTGACCTTCAATCCATCCGGACAGATTTAAAAAACAAAGATCTGGACTTAGGATATGCTAAAAACCAACTATTGCCAGAACTCAATGTTCAAGCCTCATTCTGGAGCCCCGGCCTATCTGGAACACAGCTTCTTTATGAGGATGGCAATCCGCTCACCGGGAATGTCATCGGGACTGTTCCAGGTAAGTCCTCTGATGCGCTGCAAGATGCCTTTAGGTTCAAATACAAGAACTGGACCATTGGTTTAACATTATCCGTCCCGATTACATCGATTGTTACTCGCGCACAATATGCTCAGGCCAGAGTGAGTCTTGAGCAAGCAAAGGTCAACCTGCAGAATCAAGAACAGCAGGCATTTCTCGAGATCAGAAATGCTGTACGGGATGTGCAAACAAATTATAAGCAGGTGCAGGCATATAAGCTTGCAAGGGAGCTGGCACAGGAAAAGCTTGAAGCCGAGCAAAAAAAGCTGAGAGTAGGATTGGCGACGAACTATGAAGTCCTTCTGCACCAGAGAGATGTGGCCGATGCACAGAGTTCGGAGTTAAGGGCTGTCATAGACTATAATCTTGCTCTTGCCGCTTTAGATAAGGCGTTGGGAATGACCTTGGAGAAAAAGAACATTAAAATGATCGAGATCTGGTCATCGATGGATTAGATCGGCTTACTTCCTACAATCTTTATCATTTTACTTTTTGTAATCCTCTAGAATATAATAATTCACTATTTTTAAAAAATTGCTTTACATTTGCGCTATTCAGGAAAAAAATTTGGCCTGAATTAGAAAGCCATCAGCATTTTGTATGAATAATTCAGAGAAGGTGAGGTCAAACATGAAGAAAATGAAAAAGTATTTTGTGGAGGACATCCCTCGCAGGAAATTCCTGCAGATGGGATTAAAAGGAGGAATTGCCCTGGCTGCGACACCTGCTCTGATGACGCAGCTCCTTTCGTGCAAAAAGGCAACTTCTGTCAGCACAAAAATGGAGTTAGATTCCCAGGTTTATTTCCGCACGATTCAGAAAGCCCTTGAAAAAGGGGGAGAGTTTGCGGATGTTTATGTGGAAAACCGGATTTCGCGAAACATTATCATGGAGGAATCCAGATTCAAGAGTGCTGTGTTCGGTATAAACCAAGGGGCGGGCGTACGGGTCATTTCCGGCGACAAAACCGGTTTTGCCTACACTGATGACATCACTGAAGAAAACCTGATAAAGGCTGCAGATGTGGCTTCCTATGTTGCCCGGGGAACGAACAAAGTCGCTCCTGTTGATATTAAGGAACAAAGTCGAGAATCTTATATCACCGTCAATTTACCTCTAGAAGAAATCGCCGATGAAAAGCGACTGGAAGTAATGCAGCGGGCGAATCAGGCTGCTCTGGAATATGACCAGAAAATAAAAATGGCCTTTATCAGCTATTATGATGAAATCCGCGGAAGAACCATTGCCAATAGCGAAGGATTACTACTGGCCGATGAGCTTCCGTTGATGTTTTTTATCGTTCAAACGCTGGGGATCGGAAATAACACGCGGCATATGGGTCGAGAACGACTGAGCAAACATTCAGGTTTTGAGATGTTCGACGAAGTAACTCCTGAGGAGGTTGCCCTGAAATGTGCACGAGAATCCGTCGTGATGCTCGAGGCAACCGACTGTCCGGCTGGAAAGATGGATGTCGTTATGCAAAATGGTTGGGGTGGAGTTCTTGTCCATGAAGCAGTGGGACATCCTTTGGAGGGAGACAGCATCGCTAAAAAGATCGGCGTTTTTACGGGAAAATTAGGACAAAAAGTAGCCAGCGATGTCTTCACCATGGTGGATGACGGTAGTATACCCAATTCCCGGGGTACGACGAATTTTGATGATGAAGGCACCCAGATGAAGAAAAATATCTTGATAAACAAGGGTGTGCTCCAAAAATACATGACGGATATCTTATCGGCCAAACAACTGAATTTGGAACGAACAGGGAATGGTCGGCGAGAAAGTTTCCGCCATCTTCCTATCCCGCGGATGACAAACACATACATCGACAATGGAAAAGATAAGCCTGAAGACATACTTTCTTCGACTAAGAGCGGCATATATGTCCAAAGTCTCAGCGGTGGAAGCGTGAATTCGACCACAGGTGTGTTCAATTTCACCTGTCGTGAAGCCTACATGATCGAAAACGGAAAAAAAACAACTCCTGTCAAGGGTGCAACATTAATCGGGAACTGTCTGGACATCGTCTCGAATATCGATGCGGTGGGTGACGACTTAGAGTTTGGCCCGGGAATTTGTGGCAAGGGGCAAATGGCCGAGGTAGATGCAGGGCAGCCCACTGTCAGGATCCGAGGTATCAACGTAGGCGGCAGCAAGGCTAGAGGATAGGCCGGAGCGAATAAAGGAGATAAAGATGGATTACGTAGCTTTAACCAATAAATTGGTGAAGGAATGTTTGGATAAAGGAGCTGATCAAGCTGAAGTGTATCTGGAAACCGGCCGGAATTTGCAGATCGAAGTCCGGAATGGGGAGATCGAGACCGTCCAAGAGGCTGCCTCCCACGGTGTAGGTTTCAGAGTATTTGTCGAAGGGCGCATGGCTTTTGCAAGCTGCAATGATTTTTCCGAAAGCGCATTAGAAAATGCCATGGACAATGCCATTGGGTTTGCCACAAACACGACAGCCGATGAGAATAACGTGATTCCTGATGACAAAGGCCTTGCAGATGTTTCAGGCCTGTATGACCCTCAGATCGCTAAAGTTTCCATGGACCGGAAGATCGAATTGGCCAAAGAAGTCGAGAAGCTGGCCATGAAGGATTCGCGTATTACCAAAAGTGCCGGCTCCGGATACAATGAAGGCGAAGCCGAAGTTTATTTGGCCAATTCCAATGGCCTGTCAAAATCTTATCGAGATACAGCATGTTCCTTCGGTGTTTATGTTGTAGCAGAAAAGGGTGATCAGAAATCATCCGGCGGGGAAAATTGTTCGAGGCGTTATTTTCAGGAACTCAAACCTCCCGGGGAGATTGCGGAAAAAGCGGCCAGGAGCGCATATGAAATGCTGGATCCTCGGATGGTCAAGACTCAAAAAGCTGATGTGATATTCGATCCGGATGTCGCACGCTCGGTGCTAGGAGGAATTCTTTCAGGGATAAACGGGGAACGTGTACTCCAAGGAGCAAGCTTCCTGGCAGATAAATTGGACCAGAAGATTGCTTCGGATCTTGTTACGATCATCGATGATGGAACCAGGGCAAAAGGTATGGCTAGCAAACCGTTCGATGGGGAAGGAGTGCCGACGCAAAAGAGAACGATTGTTGACAAGGGCATATTGAAAAACTTTATGTATAACACTATCGTGGCAAAGCGGGCAGGTGTACAGAGTACGGGCAATGCTTCCAGAGGCGGATTCCGGAGCCTTCCTGGGATAGGGGCACACAATTTTTTCATGGATGCAGGTCCGGACCATCCTGAAGACATTATCAGAGCTACAAAAAAAGGACTCTACCTTAAAGGTGTCACAGGATACGGGATCATCCCGGTAAACGGAAACTTCAGCGGTGGTGCATCGGGCTTTTGGATCGAGAACGGGAAAATCGCTTTTCCGGTCAAAGGCTTGACTATCGCAGGAACCGCTTTCGAAATGCTAAATGCTATCGACATGGTCGGGAATGATCTTGACCTGAGTCGAAGTTTCACTGCTCCCACATTCCGAATCAAATCCATGCAGATCGGCGGCGAATAGCCTTCATAACTAATAATTATTGGAGCCTATATGAAAAGAGCCAAATTTCGGCCAATACCTATTTTTTTCGTCATAGAAGTTGTCTTCCTCTTTTTTCTGATCCTTCCATCTATGAACTGTGTTCCCTCTGACAATGCGACGATAAAAGAGCAAAGAGAAACCATAAAAACTTATCCATTTTCTGAGCCCGATCCTGTTCCCATCCTCACTCGATCCAGTCTTTGGGGGAAGGGAGCCCGGCTATATCCATATTTTTTCTTCGATAAATTCAGCAAGACTTCTGTCGAGAAAGAATGGACGGTCATAAGGATGGAGAATCCCTATATTTCCGTTTCAGTGCTTCCTGAAGTTGGCGGAAAAGTCTGGGGAGCTACCGAGAAATCTACCGGGAACGAATTTATATACACCAATCACGTGATGAAATTTCGAGAGATTGCTCTGCGGGGTCCTTGGACATCGGGGGGGATTGAGTTTAATTTTGGTATTGTCGGACACACGCCCTCTACGGCCACTCCTGTCGATTATTGGTTGCGGGAAAATCCGGATGGGAGTGCCAGCTGTGTGGTGGGTGCTATGGATCTGCCATCACGCACCCGTTGGAGCGTAACCATAAATCTCCCGAAGGACAAGGCATATTTCGAAACGCAAGCTTTCTGGTATAATCCTTCTCCCTACCATCAGTCCTATTATTCCTGGATGAACGCGGCAGTGAAGGTCACGGAAGACCTGCAGTACATTTTCCCCGGTCTTCACCAGATCGGCCACAATTACAATGTGCCTCTCAGATCTTGGCCGGTGGATGAGGAGGGTCGGGATCTATCCTGGTATAAAAATAATGCCTTTGGATCCTACAAAAGCTATTTCACTGTCGGCGAATACGAGAATTTTTTTGGAGGATACTGGCATGATGCCCGATTCGGCTTCGGTCACTGGGCTCTGTATGATGATGTGCCGGGGCAAAAAGTGTGGATCTGGGGACTTTCCCGGCAGGGGATGATCTGGGAGGATCTTTTAACGGATGTGGACGGTCAGTACAGCGAACCCCAAGCAGGACGCTATCTTAACCAGAGCGACCATTCGTTGTTTCTCCCGTTTACAGCCGATAAGTGGAAAGAAATCTGGTTCCCTTATAAAGATATAGGGCCGATGGTCAAAGCTTCTCCTTTAGGCGTGCTCAACGTCGAACAGAGTACGGATTCGGCAAAGATTGGCTTGTTTCCATTACAAAGAATCGACAAACCCATTATTGTGACTTATGGAGGAAAAGAGATCTATCGAGAACATCTCACCTTGAATCCTGCCCAGATATATGAAAAACAAGTTCCTCTGGATATCGACATGGATAAGGTTCTTGAGATTAAAGTTGCAAACAATCTTTTTTATTCGAGCGATCCCGATGCCAATGATCTCGAACGGCCGATCCGCTTTCATTCCTTTGATAAGGAAACAGGGGAAGGGCGATATCTGTTGGCCAAGCGATACGAGCAGGAGAGAAATTATTATTCTGCCCTGGAGAGCTATTTGCTCTGCTTAGAGAAAGAACCTCTACACACACGAGCCTTGTGCCGGGTGGCAGAGCTTTACTGCAGAAGAGGGGAGTATGAAACAGCTAAATTTTATGCTTACAGAGCACTGTTGAATGAAATGTACGATCCGGAAGCTAATTATGTAAGCGGGATTATTTCTCGTAGGTTGGGAAATTGGACAGATGCCAAGGAAACGCTGGGCTGGGCAGCACGGTCGCTCGAGTATCGCTCAAGTGCGTATGCCCAGATAGCAGAAATTTACTTTCTGGAAAAAAATTATGAGCTTTCCTGGGAATATATCCAAAGGGCGTTGGATTACAATGCTTACAACATCAATGCGATGCTTCTTAAATCAATTATCTCTCGCTTGAGCTCGCAGCCATTCACTGCCCAGGAGGTGCTTCGAAAAGTCCTGGAGACCGATCCTCTCAACCATCTTGCCCGTTACGAACTCTATCTGACATCGCCAAGTCAAGTAAAGCTGCAGAACTTCCAACAAATGATCCGGAATGAACTGCCGAATGAGACCTATGTCGAGCTTGCACTCTATTACGTCAACCTCGGAATGATAAAAGAAGCGATCCATTTGCTCGAATTTACCCCGGACTATCCCACAAGTTGTTATTGGATGGCCTTCCTTCTTAAGGACCATGATCCTAAAAAAAGCAAGCCTTATCTCGACAAATCACAAGAACTCTCTCCCTTTTTAGTTTTCCCTTATCGGGAGGAGTCTATCCCTGT
>Ga0233409_10000211_pt1 | contig 9954 bp, 9 predicted proteins | sample Na_oxic_13_MG_FD_179871 | JGI IMG/M metagenome (GOLD analysis project Ga0233409, IMG submission 179871) | Seawater microbial communities from Saanich Inlet, British Columbia, Canada - Na_oxic_13_MG | ecosystem: Environmental > Aquatic > Marine > Inlet | place: Canada: British Columbia | collected... | reverse complement strand
ATCATAGTAGTCCCATGCGCCAAACAAGGAATCGAGGCCGTAGTCTTCCCAATATCGGCCGAGGATTTCGTCCTTGCGATCGTACAGCCGGGACTGATTGATCAGCAAACACCGGGGCTCGCCGGGAACTAACCAGCGCCCCATCAACACGCTCACCTCGTGGTCTTTGAGGGATGCGGCGAGGTCAGGGTCCCAGATGTCGGGCCGGAATTCCGGTGCGACGCCGTCGGTCCTCGGGACGTCCGGCCCTATCGCGATGTACCCGTCTTCACCGTGGCGTTGCTGCACCTCTGCCACACGGCTTGCCAACACGGTATGAATACCGCCGACCATGTTGCAGACCTCCCAGGAGATCTCGAAAAACACCGCCTTGCTCATAGTCGAAGCTGCTTCTGCGCGGCGGCCAGCACCGAGAGGTTCAAGTCCTTCATTACATTCATATAATGGATGAACGCGTCGTAGGGCCCCTCGTACGGACTAAAGTAGTCGTGCACCTCAGCGTCGGAAGCGGATTTCGTGGCCATGTAGTAGAAATGGTCCGAGGTCTGCAGGCGCCGCCAGAGCGCCAGTAAGTGAGAATTATTACGTCTCCGGATCTCGGCGCCCAAGGCGTAGATTTCGGCCAAGGCTCTTTGCTGCATGGCGTTGCCTCGCCACGCACTGATGTCACGCGCCTCATCGGCCCACGATACCGTTCGGTGGAACGGGAGCTCTCCGAGGGCCGGATACCGGTCGATGACTTGGCTCGGGGTGAGGATGTCCCAGTCCGGGTGCCTGAAGAGGAGCTCCGGGAGGTGCTCGAGGAAATCGAAGATCCCGGTTTCCTTCCACTGGTGCTCGCCGAACGTCTCGTAGTCCATGAAGAGATTGATGACGTCGCCCGCGCCGCTGTGCCCATGGACCCACCCGGCGAACTTGTCGGCGGTGAGAGGGAACTCGCCCCATGCCTGGTTCGAGAATCGGAACGCGATGTCGTCCGACAGCTTGTAGTTCTTGGTGAGCAGCCTCGTTTCGCGACCCGCCACGGTATAGACGAAATTCGGGCTGCGCCAGTCGAGGATATCGTCCGCGCCCTCGATGAGCATCGCCTCGAACCCGAGGTCCGAGATGAACTGTCCGATTTCGTCGTTGTAAATGAACTCGGTATTTCGGAACACGCGCGGCGTTTGCCCAAACTCGTTCTTGATGAGCTTCAACTCGAGGTCGATTTGCTCGCGGTATTCGTCCTTGTCGTAGAGAGCAGCCAGGCTGTGGTAGTACGTCTCGGCGACGAACTCGACCGCGCCGGTTTCCGCAAGCCGGACGAAGCTATCGAGCACCTCCGGGGCGTAGAGCTTCATCTGTTCGATCGCTACCCCGGTCACGGCGTAGGAGATGCGAAAGCGACCGTCGGTGCGCTCGATGAGACGCAGCATCGACTCATTGGCCGGCAGATAGCACTTGTTGGCGACCTTGCGCAGGACCTCGGCGTTGAGCTTCTCGTCGAAATATTCGTGGTCGCGGCCAACCTGAAGCGCGCCATAGGGCTTCAGTCGATACGGCTGGTGCACTTCAAAATAGAAACAGACGGATGGCATGATTCACCTCAACCCCGTAGGACCGACTCGTAGATGGGAACGAGCGTTTCTGCGGCAGCATCCCAGTGGATGTGCCTGATCTCTTCGCGAGCGCGCTCGATGATGACTCGCCTCAGCTCAGGGAGCTCCAAGAGCGCCACGATCTGGCTTGCGATCTTGTCGACGTCCCAGAAGTCGACCTTGAGCGCATTGCGAAGCACTTCCGAGACGCCGGATTGCTTCGACACGATGACAGGCCGGTCGTGGCTCATCGCCTCCAGCGGAGCGATGCCGAAAGGCTCCGAGACCGACGGCATGACGTAGACGTCCGCCGTCGAGAAAGCGCGCTCGACCTCCGCGCCACGAAGGAAGCCGGGGAAGCGGAACGACTCGGCGATGCCGAGGTCTTCCACCAGGGCCTTCATCCGCGGAAGCATGTCGCCCGAGCCTGCCATTATGAACACCGCGTCGGGCACGTGCTCGAGAACGCGCGCGGCAGCCTGGACGAAGTATTCCGGGCCCTTTTGGAAGGTTACGCGGCCGAGGAAAAGGACGACCGGCCCCGTGGAGGTCCGCTGCTCGGTGTAGGCCTCGACTGTCTCCCGCGCGTACACGCCATTGTGCACCACCGAGATCTTGTCGAGGGGCGTGTTGTGGACGCGGTTGATCAGCCCACGGGTGTAGTAACTGACCGCAATGACGCGCGCGGCGTTTTCGAGCCCTTGATGTTCGACCGCGACGATGTCCCGGTCGGCCCCGTGGCCGGCACGGTCGTACTCGAGGCTATGAACGTGGACCAGCAGGGGCGCTCCCGCGCGGCGTGCGATCTCGATCCCCGCAGGGAAGGTCATCCAGTCGTGTGCGTGCACCAAGTCGTATTTCTGTCCGTGGACCCGGCGAGTCGCCGACATCGCATAGCGGGCAACCTCGGCGAAGAGGTCGTCTCCGTAGTGTGCGCCGGTTAGTGCCTCCTCGGCGAACGGCAGATCGTCTCCTGGAATGTGGACGTGCTCCAGCCGGCTGATCTCATGGGGCGGCTCGGGCAGCGGGTTCACGATTTGCGATGCCGCGATCTCGGCAAGCGCGCTTTCCTGGAGCGCACCGGTCGTGATCAGCTCTCGGTAGGTCGCCTGGTCCAGATACGGTTTGAGCATCGCGGGCACCCGGAGCACGCGCACACCGGGCTCTGAACCTTGCGCGGCCTCCGAACGCGCGGCCTCGGCACGCGCGGCCTCGGCAGCCGCCGTGACGATGGGATCCGTGGCCAGCGCGGGCTCTGCGGCGATCAATTCGGCAAGCGGGTCGGGCGCCGCGACCGGGGCCGGGGCCTGGATCATCGGCGCTGCGGAGGCCGCCCCGAGGAGTTGCATGTGCGGCGCGTCTTCCTCCCCATACAGCTTGGGAACGAGGAAGTCGATCTCGATGCCTCGGCCGGCAAGCGAGGTCGTGAGACCTTCGCAAGCTGTCCCGAGCCCACCGCTGATATGGGGAGGGTACTCCCAGCCGAGCATCAAAACTCTCATGGTCCCGCCATCCTTGCGACTCTGAGCACCTCGGACACGCTCCAGGCTTGTGCAGGGGTGCCACCGGGATTGTGAGGGGCGTCCCCGTCGAACACTTCACTGATCTGGCCGATGCAGCCTTCCGTTCGGAAGTGTGCGCAAAGCGCCGCGAGCACGGGCATCATTTCTTCCGTTGCTGCGGCGCGACCGTCGATCGCCTCCACGGAATCGGCGTAGAGCCCGAGAAGCCACGGCCAGACCGTTCCCTGGTGATACGCTCGATCCCTTTGCGCCTGTCCTCCACGGTAGAAGGGTTGGTACGCTGGATCGTCCGGCGAGAGCGTTCGCAAGCCGACCGGGGTGAGGAGCTTGTCGCGCACCGCTGCGAGAGCTCGCTTCTTATGGGCCTTGTCGATCGGTATCCCGGGCAGTGCGAGAGCCCAAAGCTGATTGGGTCGCAGTTGTCCGTCGGGGTGGTGTCCATCGTGCGTGTCGGTCAAGAAGCCCTGATCTTGAAGCCAGAACTTTTCCTCGAAGTGATCGGCTAGTTTCTTCGCGGTTTCGCTCCACCTCTCGACGAACTCCGGTCGAAGCTTCTTTGCCCACCGAAGAGCAGTGGTGAGGCCCGACAACCAGAGGGCGTTGAGGTCGACCGCATAGCCCTGACGCGGCGTCACTGGCCAACCTTCCACGAGCGCGTCCATCCAGGTCAGCGCCCAAGGTCCGTGGTCGACGAACAAGAAACCCTGTGCGTCGACGCGTATTCGGGGGTCGGCGCCGTCACCGATGGCGTCGATCAGGTCGAGGCACGCCTCCTGGAGGGCGGTGATGCGCCGGCTTCGCGTCCGTTTTGCCGTGAGGGCCGTCGCTCGGATAAACAGGAGTGACGCGTCGATCGACTCGGCGTTCGACGGCACGTCGCCGCTCTGCGGGATGTTGGGCACCAGCCCGTTTTCGAGGCGGCTCGCGAGTGATTCCAGAATTTCGAGCGCTTTGTCGACCTCGTCTCTGGCCAGGCACAGGCCGGGCAGGGCGATCAACGCATCTCGCGACCATTCGCCGAACCAGGGGTACCCGGCGATGACTCCGGTACGGTTACCCTCGAGCTGGACCAAGTAAGCATCGGCCGCGTCGTCGAGCTCCTGAACGAACGATCTGCGTGGGCTGAGAACCGAGCTGAGCACTTGGGGGCTGTGGCTGGCCGCCGGCGTCGTGCCGAGTCGGATGCAGAAGGCGCCGTCGTGTTCGAGGCTGAGCTGAAACTCTCCGGGGGTGAAGAGGTCCTCGGCGTCGTCGTAGCCGCGCTCACGCTCCCATTCGTAGTGAACGCCTTCGTACCAGTGTCCGTCTGCACGGAATGTGCCGGATGCGCCATGGAGGCTCGAGATCAAGGCGGGAACGTCTTTGTAAGGATGCATGACCACGCGGAGCGACTCACCGTCCTCGATGTCGAGCTCCCCGTTCATGAACGGATTGGCCACCGTAAGTTTGTGAATCGGACGGCATCGGATCAGCGGACGAAGTCTCAGGTCGACCGGTTGGGTCAGTCCCTCGATCGAGTACCGGATCCAAACCGCATCGGCACCATCTTCGAGCCAAAGCTCGCGAGTCACGGTGAGCCCGGCAAACTGGTAGGTCCAACGGGGTAGCGGCTCGAAGCGGGTCAGGTAGTCCACGCCGTTCGGCTCGACCGCGTTACCCCAGTTGTAGCTGTGCAGAGCGACCTTCTCGTTGCCGATCTGAAACCACTCCTCCACCTCGGCGACCATGTTGAGCGGCTCGCCAACGCCCGGCTCGCGAACCGTGAGAAGGCCGTGGTACTTGCGGCGCGGGCAACGATCGATGGTCCCCATTGCATACGAACCCCCCGCATTCACGGTCAACCACTCCGCATCTGGCGTCGTCGCAGCGGTCGCCTCGGCGGAGGTTTCCTCACCACTTCCTGGAGCTTTGGTGAGAAGGCGGAGCCCCGACGCACTGTCGGAGCGAGATGGGAACCAACTCGGCAGAATCACAACAAACACCCCTTAGACCGAATTCGACGTCGCGTCGAAAGCACCCTCCTACCCAAGCAGGAGCCGTGCCACACCTTGACTCATAGAGCTGCATCTTTCCGTCACAACTTGTCAACATCACCAGCGCCTCGGCGCAACATCTGCGGCCGCATGCGGATGTCGCGCAATCTGTGCGCGGGGCTCTAGACCCGCGCGTCGTGCCAGGCGCGCTCCAGCGCCTCTTGGTCCTCGGGGTGCGCGATGGAAATGAGCAGCTGAGCGCGCTCGTTGAGTGTCTTGCCGTAGAGGTCGACGGCACCGTTCTCTGTAATGATGAAGCGAACGTGCGCCCGGGTGGTCACGACACCAGCGCCCGGCCGCAGCGTTGGCACGATTCGGGGGATACCTTTTGGGGTGCGACTCGTCAGCGCGATAATCGGCTTGCCTCCCTCCGATGTCATTGCACCTCGAATGAAGTCCATTTGCCCCCCGACCCCGGAGATCACGCGATGGCCGATGGAATCGGCGCAAACCTGCCCCGTGAGGTCGATTTCGACCGCGGAGTTGATCGCGGTCACCTTGGGGTTGCGGTTGATGACCGAAACTCGGTTCACGTACCCGATGTCGTACTGCGTGACCGTCGGGTTGTCGTCGATGTAGTCGTACACGCGACGCGTTCCGACGACGAAACCGGACACCGTCCGGCCTGGATGTATTACTTTTCGGCTGTTGTCGACCGCGCCGCACTCGAGCAAAGGCAGCAGCCCGTCGGACCACATCTCGGTGTGCACCCCCAAACGGCGATGACCCTTGAGCGAGCCGAGGACCGCGTCGGGGACCGCCCCAATTCCCATCTGGAGGGTCGCCCCATCGTCCACGAGCTCCGCTGCGTGGTGTCCGATCGCCCACTCTTCTTCGCTGGGCTCCGCGGCAGGGACCTCCGGCAGGGGCTCGTCGTGCTCGACCAGCCAATCGAGCTGGTCGATGTGCACGAAGCCGTCGCCGTGTACCCGCGGCATGTGACGGTTGACCTGAGCGATCACAACCTTCGCGGAGTCGACGGCCGCTTTGGCGACGTCCACCGATACGCCGAGACTGCAATAGCCGCGCTTGTCAGGCGGCGATACCTGAACGAGAGCGATGTCGAGCGCCCGGCGCCCCGACCGGAACAAATGGGGGATCTCGGAGAGAAAGCACGGCAGGTAGTCGACGCGATTCCCGTCGAGCTGGCGCCGCATGTTCTGGCCGACGAACAGGTTCGCCACGCGAAACGATCGCGCATACTCCGGCTTGGCGTAGCTGGCTTCACCCGAGGTGTGCAGGTGGATCAGCTCGACATCGCGAAGACGGCCCGCCTCTTGGACGAGGGCCTCCACCAGTGCGATGGGAGTCGCAGCGCCTCCATGCACGAATACGCGTTGCTTGGAGTTGACATGGTTGACCGCTTCGTCTGCGGAACAGAGTTTGGACATCTCGATTTGGCTATTCTGGGTCGTTCCCGGGCTCGGGGCTTGGCTGGGGTTCCGGCTCGGGCTCCGGCCCCGGTCCAGGTGGTGGGCGACGTCGCTCGAGGTCGATTTCGAGCACCGGGTACGTATCGATTGGCTCCAGCGGTGCTGATGTTTTGTCGGCGTTGCCCGTGGGAGGGTCCACCTTTTTCTGGGGCTGGTACTCCTCGGCTTGCCCCATTTCGGTACCCTGCCCCCCACGCACCCGGCCGCTCGCGCAGGCGCTGAGCAGGCCGGCGACGCAAGCTACGACGATCAGAGCGCGAGTTGCGAAGCTCACGGCGCTTCCCCTCTACGCTCGACGGCTGTCAAATCCGGCTTCGCGTCGACCAAGGTATGGCACTGGTTACAGGCCGACAAGAGACGCCCGAAGATCTCCGCTTGTCCTCGTGTGGTGGGCTTGCCTTCAACCGGCTCGCCCGGCTTCGGAACGTAGTCGTCTTCATGCGCTTCGCCCTCGACTGCGGCGGCGAATGCAAGGTCGTGAACCTCGTAGCCAAGGCGGGTCGTGCCCGAGTGGCTTTCGCTATCGGGGGCGCGCGGCCCATGGAGCGGCGCCTCGGCCAGCATTCCGGCTGCCACTTGGAAGGCCGCGGGCGAGTCGCTCAACAAAGCCTCCCACATCCTTTCGACCGCCCAATAGTGCCGCCGCATGTGCATTCTCAGGTCTTCGCCACCCGGCGCCGGTTCGAGCTTGATGGGAGGTCCACGGTCCAGTGCATGGTGGCATTGCCCGCAGGCGTATGAGAGTCGTGCGAATGCCATGCATGCTTCTTCGAGGTCCCCGGCCTCCCGCACCTGCCCCGCGAGCTCTCGGGTGATCCGCGCGTACTCCTTGCCCTGCTCGGGGAAGGGGACGTGCTCCATGAAGAATGCGAGCTTGCGCATCGCCTGTTGAGCGACCGCGAGATCTCCCCGAATTAGCGCGTTTCGAGCCACGAGCGAGAGCGCGGCGTGCTCTTTCATCACGTCATCGAAGCCCGCAGGCGTTGCTGGATCCTGAGAGGCGCGCTTCGGCTCGCAGTCGCAACCGCTCCACAACGCGATCGCCAGCCCCAGTACAATGCCCCGCCCGACCATGACGCCCCTGTTATGCGCTGTCCGAGCGCTCATTCAAGGCACTACGCTTTCAGCCGTCGTCGTGCGTGAGAAGTAGGGGCACTTTGCTGTCGTGAAGGAGCCGCCTGGCGACGCTTCCGATGAGGAGGCGCTCGATGCCGCTCTTGCCGGTGGTGCCGGCACAGATCAGCGTCGCGCCGACGTCGTCAGCGACCCGGAGGATACCCTCGGCCGGGTCCCCTGTGACCAGGTGCGTTTGGATCGTTTGTGCGTCGATCGAGAAAAGCTCCTTGGCCTCGGTTTGAAGCATTTCCTCGAGCCCGAGGTGCAGCGCCTCGCGACGCTTCTCCGCAGCTTCGCCAACCACGGCACCCCGGTCGGTGTACTCGCCCCAGACGTCGAGGTAGCTATGCACCAGGTGCAGCGGCCCGTGGAACACACCGTGAATCGCGCGAGCGACCTCGGCAGCGCGCTTGGCCGGAGCCGAGAAGTCGAACGCCATGACGATCGAGCTCGGCATCACGCCGCCTTGAGGGGGGACGACGATAATCGGGGTGTGGACTGTCTTGATGACGCGTTCGGTGACGCTGCCGTACATCAGCTTCGAGACGCCGGTCCGGCCGTGGGTGCCGACGATGACCAGGTCCACATCGTGCTCCTTGGCGTAATCTCGGATCACCTCATGGACGGTTCCTTCGCGGATCGCAGTGAAGTGCTCCAGGCCAGCGGCCGCGATGACCTTGGCTTGCTCATCGAGCGCGTCCTGCGACTCGTTGAGGATGCGAGTCACCGCCTCGGGACCTGGGCTGTACGACAGGTCCATGAGCAGGTAGGTCGGGATCACCGGCGTGTGCAGAAGGTGAAGCTTGGCGGAGCATTGCTTGGCCAGCTCCACTGCGTAACTCACCGCGCGTTCTGCGTTTTCCGAGAAATCGGTGGGCACTAGGATTTGATTGATCTGCATGTGGAGTCTTCCGTCCTCTAAGTTGGGGGCCAGTTAGCCGCCGAAGGTGTCGGTGGGGATGATATGGTCGCTCAGGAGCTTGTCGGTCACGTACTCGCGCTCCTCTTCTTCAATGTCCTTGCGCAGCATGTTCGCGAGCTTGGTCACGCCTGAGGCGAGGCCGTCCGGCGAGCTGGCCTCCCGAATCGCGTCCACCAGCCGATCCAGCTCTTGGCGTTGCTCGGCATGCTCGGCGTGCAGGTGACGGACGCGCTCAGGGCCAAAGCCGTCGGCCTCGTTGATGGCGGGCGCCATGTAGGTCTCTTCGAAGTTCATGTGAAGCTCAAGGATGCCCCGCAGCGCGTACGCGGCGCGCTTCACCTGCCCGCCATCCACCGTTCCCGCACCCAGTTGGGCGACGCCCGCTTCGAGCTCCGAGAGCATCTGCTCGATCTCCCGGTGCTGACTCAGCACCTTTCGCCGAATCTCAGACGGCATCAACGGTTGGTCGCTCATATTGTCCTCCCATAAGGCGTGGGTGAGTCGAATAGTCTGCAAGGACCGCGCCAACGATTTAGCAGCATTTCCCTTGAGCGGACACGCAAGTTCTGCGCCCCGGCGGAATCTTCCGCAGAACCTGCGCTTTCCTCGCTATGCTTACGGCCCAAAAGCCGTGTTAATCGCCTGGCACGAAGCTTGATAGGTAAGGGTATAACCATGGACCAGCCAAAAACAATTCTCGTCGGAACCGACTTCTCCGACATCTCGGACGAGGCCCTCCGGGCCGCGGCCCTTTACGCCAAGACCTTCAACTCGCGGGTGCTGGTCACCCATGTGTTCGACCCGACGCCAAACGTCCCGCCGGTCGTGTGGTCCCGCCCGGACCTCCTCGAACGGAGCATCCGAGTCGAGATTGAAGACGCGATCCGCGACACCCTCACCGGCAAGACCGCCGAGCTTCTCAAAGGGGTTCCGGAAGTGGAGCTCAGCGTCATTCAGCATCCTTCCCCCGGCCGAGCCCTGGTCGAGATGGCCGAAGATGAGGGCGCCGACCTCGTCATCCTCGGCTCCCATGGCCGGAGCGGGCTGTCCCGAGCGTTTCTCGGCAGCGTCGCCGAACGAGTCGTGCGTCACGCGCCGTGTCCCGTGCTGGTGGTGCGTGGCCGGTGTGACAACAAACCGAAAGATGGAGAATAACCCGTGTCACTGATTCCACGTTTGGTTGTGGCCTATGATTTTTCCGATCCTGCGCGCCGAGCCTTCGAGCTCGCCGTGTTCATGGGCCGACAGTTGAAAGCAGAGGTCCATGTCGTGACCGTGCTCGACTCCCGTGAGTCCGATGCGACCGCTGCGGGCAAGGAGATCGAGGAGCTACGCAAGCTCCTCGAGATG
>Ga0233409_10000210_pt1 | contig 9959 bp, 16 predicted proteins | sample Na_oxic_13_MG_FD_179871 | JGI IMG/M metagenome (GOLD analysis project Ga0233409, IMG submission 179871) | Seawater microbial communities from Saanich Inlet, British Columbia, Canada - Na_oxic_13_MG | ecosystem: Environmental > Aquatic > Marine > Inlet | place: Canada: British Columbia... | reverse complement strand
GACTGACGACCTCGAAGGACTCGCGGACGCTTTTGACACATTAATACATACGGCGTGGTCGCAGATGCCCGATGTCATCCGAGACCACTTGGATCAACAGGTTTCAGTCTATCAAAAAGGAGGATAGGACAAATGGCAGAAAAATTTACCAGAGAAGATTTGAACAAACGCGCTGACAAGTTCCGCGCCAAGGTCGTGGTCCGGTGTCGTTTCACGCGGCCCCACGCTGGCGGTCAACCGGCCACTGAGAAAAGCCTCCAGGCTTTCGTCAAGCACCACCTGAAATTGGACCCGGATGGTCAGGAGGGGGCTGACGCCATCGCCAGGATCATGAACGAGGAAATCGGTGAGCGCGAGGACACGCCCGACGGCGGAGAACTCAAAGAGGAAAAGGTCTACGGGGTCAACGTCATCCGACGGAACGACAACGGCCCCTTCATCCTGGAGCACATGGTCAAGGCGTGCGTCAAGGTGGCCGCGTCCCGGCTGGGCTATTTCGTCAAGAAGCGCGGGAGCAAGGGCGACCTGTCGGAAATGACGCTGGTCCGTGCTCACGGTGCCAGCCTGAAAGACCCGGAACGTCCGTGGGAAATCCACCTGACCGACGCTGAGGGTAACCCGGTCGGCACGCACTACGAACTGATCTCGGGGTCCATCAACTCGGCGCAGGGTAAGAAGAGCATCCAGCATCATACGGAGTGCTCCGACGAGGATTGCTATTTCGAGTTCGAGTACAGGTGGCCCGCCACCAAGATCAAAAAGAACGAAATGCTGGACATCATGGCGGCAATCGGCAACATCGGGATCGGCAGTACCCGGAGCTTAAACTTTTCCAAGTTCGAGGTCATCGAGGGCGAGATCGATCTCGGCAAAAAGGAAGCGGCGTAAGATCGAGCGGTATTACGGTATGTGATGACTTGAGACCTGAAGACGACCTACGGTTTCATGTTATGTAGCGGTTACGTCTCTTGTGACGATATTTGGTATCGTACAGCGGTCACATACTACAACGTCCTTTTAGATCGAATGGCGCGGTGAGACGCGGTGCCCGTAACGCTAGGTTCCATTATGTGTAGCGGTGAAACTTGACAAAGTGAATTGAGATCGAGCGGTGCCACCAGACCCGATCAAATAAAATAGCGTGAGTTTGGAATGGTATGAAGCGGTAACATGCGGCGACGTAATCTGTGACTTGATCGTTTCCAGCGGTATGACATCGTAACGTTAAATGAAAATGTTATCCAGCGGTATGACAACTTATGATCTCGTCTGTTCACATGGAGCGGTAAGACGAAGATGGTGTCTGTTCGGGTCAGCTTTCATGAAGCGGTATTGTGTGATGATCTTGTTTACTGTTTAGCGACATGGAGCGGTTCAATAGGATGTTATCGTTCGCTGTAAAATATAGCGGTAAACTGAAATCAAGTTTGGTGTGGTCAAGCGGTAGGACGGCATTGTATTTAGTTGCGTAGCATCAAGCGGCATGATGACTTTGGATGAAATACCACGTCGTAAAGCGGCAAACTGTAATGCAATTAAGGTAAGGTAAAGCGGTATGATTCTACAACATCACTTAAGGTACAGCGGTAAATTAACTGAAAGGAGAACAAGAGAATGAGCGACAACAAGTATGCGCTATCATGGCGCGACCTCCAACGGGAGGGAAAAACTAACTGGCTGATCGTGGTGGCCGTGGTCCTGTTATTGGCGGCGGTGTCGAGCACCGTCATCCTTTCGGGGTGCGCCTCCAACCAGCAACAGGTCGAGGCCCTGGAACAACGGCTCGACGAAATGGAAAAGCTCACGTCCAGCTTGGACCGAGCCACCACGGAGCAACAAATTACTTTGGAGGTATTGACGACTGAGGTCGAGACCATGAGCTTCCACTATGTCCAGACGCAGAACGTCATCATGTATCTATCGCCGGGAACTGACCCGTTCCTGGCGTGGAAGATTGCGTTCTACACGGTTATCACCGCCGACGCCTACGGGATCGATCCGTTCCTGGTCCTGGCGCTCATGAAGCACGAATCTGACTTTAACCCCAAGGCCCGGTCAAAAGCGGTGGTCAGGACCGAGGGCGGCGTCCATAGAGGGGCGCGGGGCGTTATGCAGGTGATGACGTTCTGGTGCGATGACTACGGCCTCAGCGCCAAGAACGACTACGCGGAATTGATACGGCTCGATACCAACATCGACGTGGGGGTTGGTGTCTTGGAGGAAAGTCTGTTCGAGTGCGACCAAGACCTTGCGTGTGCTCTCGGAGCGTACCACGGGTCAGGCCCGATGGGAGCTTATGCACGAGACGTAGAGGCCACCTACAGAAAAATCGTGGTTAAGTTCCCACGAATCGAGGAGCAATATGAGTGGGCAGAATGACAAGGAACGTCGGCGCAAGCTCATGGAGTTTCGCGAAAACAAATATGGGCAAGCACAGGTCACAGGGGTAAGCATTTGTGTGTTCTCTCAGGCCCCGTGCATCGGGAGCGTATGCGAACAATACGACCCATGGGGCGAACAGTGCGGCATTAGATCGGTAGGGATGGCGGCATCGGCTTTCATGGAAGCCTATAGTCTGTCGCCGATGGAGGCAGAGGATGGACCCGCAGAACCATTATTGGAGACTGAGGAAAAAGTGGAGGCTGACGCAAGTACAAGCGTCGAACCTCGTGGGGGTGAGCGTGAGAACGTGGCGGAGGTGGGAGTGCAACAAGGCGAAGCCACAGGACCAAAAGAGCCGGGGGACGCTGGCACAGATGGAGAGGGAGAAACCGGGTGACGGTGGCTCTGTGGATAGATGGGTGAAACGAAACTGTAGAAAACTCCGGGCTTGACACGATATCGTTTTACCTTTATAATTGATGTATCAAATGCTAACGCCCGGTCAAGGAGTAAAATAAATGACACCGACCAATATTGCGATACCAAAATTAACCTCATTAGCCGAACGCATAAGGTTCATTCGTGGTGCTCGCTCCCAGCGCGAGTTCGCGGAACGGCTTAACAAGATCAAGGTCCACAAAGCGGTCCCCGATTCAAGAATCCATCAAGCCATGATTTCGAGGTACGAGCGCGGTCAGGAAATGCCGTCGCCTTGGACCTTGTATCGCATTGCGTGGAGCGCCAGTACAAAGATGGAATGGTTACTGACCGGGGAGTGGGCGGCATGACGGTGCGTCAAGGCGATATCGTCAGGCTCAAAAGCTACCGGTACAAAGACGGCAAGGTCAGCCGCCTTTTCCACAATGCTACCAAGGCCCACGTCAAATGGGATTTCGGCGAAGGGGTGCCTCCGTCGGCAAAGAATCCTCGTAGGACGGTGGAAAACGTGTGCGACCTGGAGGTCATCAAATCCAAGAGGAAAGGAAAATGACCAAGGGCGAAGAGGTGGTCATCCTGGACACGGGAATTTGCGATGGGATCACGCCCACGTCGCAACAGATGGGGACGATCCAGTTGTTGATTTCAAAAGGACTCATGGAATCAGCCAAAGGTACACATAACCGCTATTTCCTCACGAGCACAGGATCGCAGATAAAGCGTGTTTTGGTCAGGAACAAAAGGAGGCGACACCATGAGCAGTGAACGAGTACAAGGCGTTCTTGACGCCATTTACTACCACAAGAACGATTTTTTGATTGGTCGTTTGAACAGCGGAATCTCTGTCAAGGGGACGATGGAAAATCCGCAGGTGGGGTTGCAATACACGTTCACCGGGTCGCGGCGCAATGATCCTAAGTACGGGGAGCATTTTGCGTTCGTTGCTTACGAGTTGGCGTTGCCCTTGGAGAAGCGAGCAATTAAACGTTACCTGGAAGAGAACGCCAAATGGCTGGGTGAACAGCGGACCAAGAAACTGTTGGAGCTTTACGGTGACAATGCCTTGCATATTTGCAAGACTGACCCGGAGCGCGTGGCGCGGGACGTGGCAGGTATTACGATGGCGCGGGCGCGTGAGATCACGGACATGCTCAAGAGCGTTGAAGCCAGCGAGCAACTACAGTTGGAATTGCATCACTTGTTGGATGGCGTCGTCAAATCAAAAGCCGTCAGGCGTCGGGTCATTCGGACGTGGGGACGCCGTGCCCCCGATGTCATACGCACCAATCCCTATGACCTCATTCAACTAAAGGGTGTTGGTTTCAAGACGGCTGACCTCGTGGCGGCGCGTGTGGGGATATCTCCCAACGACCCGGTACGATTGCAAGAGGCCACTTTGTATGTGCTTCGCGATGAAGCTCGTGGTGGTGGTCACGTCTTTTTGCCGCGTGCGCATCTACTCCAGCTTGTGAGCGTTTTGACGGTCATTCCTACGGATGTGATTGAAGATCAAATGAGCGTCTTGGAGTCGCAGGACGATATTGTGTGTGACGATCTCCGGGTGTACCTCAGAAAATATTTTGACTACGAACAGGCAGTGGCCCGTGCGTTGCGCGTGAAGGCGATGCAGACGTTCCCCCAGCCTCGCCTGGACGTGGATGGGCTGGCCGACGATCAGGTTACCGCCATGCGTGCGATTGGCGACAACGGCGTTGTTATCATCACGGGCGCTCCGGGGACCGGCAAGACCTACACGTTACTCAAAGTGATCGCGTCCTTTGCTGGTTCATCCATAGCCTTGGCCGCGCCGACTGGCAAAGCGGCCAAGCGTATTGAGGAGCAAACTGGCGAGTACGGTGTAACGATGCACCGCCTACTGGAACCTAAGATCAACGAAGATGGAGACTGGTACTTTACACGGGGCGCGGACGACCCGATCAAGGCAGACGTTATCATCCTGGACGAGTGCTCGATGATCGACATTGTTTTGATGGCTAAATTCTTGGAAGCGGTGGCCGAGGGCACGCGGCTCATCCTGGTTGGTGACCACTACCAGTTGCCGTCAGTGGGTCCGGGCAACGTGTTGCGGGACATGATAGCTTCGGGCGAAATTCCGTCAGTCGAGCTTACGGAGATCAAACGCCAAGAAGACACGGGAGGCATGATTATTCGTAACTGCCACCGGATCAAGGATGGACAGGACATTGAGTCTCAACTGAAAGGGTCGTCGTGGCATGAATCTGATTTTTATTTCTTGGAGGCCGATGAGGTTCCCGAGGTCCGTCGGGTGATAACGACGTTGCTGAAAAAGATACCCGAGGCGTACCCTGAGTTCAATCCACTTAGGGACATCCAGGTTCTTACGCCTTTGCGTCAGTACACGGCCCTTGGTTGCAACCAGTTAAACCCGGCGCTCCAGGAAATATTCAACCCCAACACCGATGGCAGTAATTTTTTCATTCGGCCCGGTGACAAGGTTATCCAGACCCGCAATGATTATAAAAACGAGATCATGAACGGCGACATCGGTTACGTCGTGGAACTGGACACAGAGGGGCAGGTCATTCACGTCAACTTTGACGTGCCGCCGCGTGTGGTCGAGTTACCGTTGTTTCAGAATGACCTCGATCTGGCTTACGCGCTCACCGTCCACAAGTTCCAAGGTAGCGAGGCCCCGGTGGTGATCCTGCCGGTACACGAGGTTTGTGGCCTCAAGGTCACACAACGCAACTGGCTCTACACGGCAATCAGTCGGGCGCGGAATCTGTGCGTGCTCGTGGGTCAGCGGGCCGAGATACCTAAGATGATAACGAGACGCCAACAGCTTAAACGTTTCACGTTGTTGGCCGAGAGATTACAGGAGGAGGCGTGATTGATAGTCCGTGAAATCATAGTACCGCCGGAGGTCTACGCCGCCAGCGCCGAGTTTGTTAGGTTAGCGTACTCAGGTATGCGCGACCAGCGAAGGTCAATAAATGACAAGGTTGACCAGATCAAAGCTGGTAAGGTAGCGGAGTGGGCCTTTTGCGAGTTCGTGCGGATCAACGCCAGCGTGATTTTCCAGCCTGATTTTGCTATCTACCCCACGCTTGACGGCGTGGACCAAGGCGATATTAGAGACAGCACCGGACGTTCCCTGGACCTGGACGTGAAAGCGGTAAAGGAAAATGCCAATTATCTACTGGTCAAAAAAGCGGAGCACTGCCATTCAGAGGTCTACGTCACGGTCGTTGTGGAAGAGGATGGCATAGTGGACATTCAGGGGTGGGTGCGAAAAGAGGTGGCGTTGGCGAGCTTATTACCTGCCGGGCATTGCATCCCTGGAACGCGCACGCCGTTGCGAGTGAGCAACTATTATACTCGGCTATTTGATATGCGTCGGAGCAACGCCGATGTGCTAGAATTACTCCAGTTGATCGTAGGAGGCAAGCTATGGAAAAATCCATGACCCGCCAGGACCGGCTAAAGATCATGCGCCAGTTCGTGGACCAGTATTGTTTCCCGACCCTGGAGGCCAAGGGCAGGGACTACGACGATGGCGAGGGCGGTAACGATATCGATATGGCGACGTTGCCGCAACGCGGCGTTGATCGTTACGTCGTGCTGTGGGTCCAGTTCATGAAACAGGTGGCGGCTCTCCGCTCATGGATCGTGACGCGCAAACTTGTTAGCGAGCTTTTGGAGTCTCGCATTAAGGACATAATCAACTATTGCCTCATTCTCGTTTCGATGTTAGTCGAGGATGGGATCGTTAAATTGGAGCACAATGACAAGGAGGCAAATGATGGGAGTGATGTGTAGATTGGTAGGAGCGGCTGGCTTTGCGGCGTCCATGATTTTTTTCTTAATCATGGGAACTGACGAGCCGATGGTTATTAATTTTCGCTACGCCGTGGTCGTGTTCGCGTTTCTTGCGGTCTGGCTGATCGGTGTGGTAGGCGAGGCGCGTAACGCCTTGGAGACAGGACTCGGCACCGACGAGTGGAACGATGAGGAGGGAGAGTAGGGTGAAAAAAATTGAAATGTTGATGAAGCTGGACACGAAGGCGGAGGATGATGTGCTTCTCTCTTCTCTCACCACACTCCTCCATGACCCGAATCTCGTAGCGAGGCTGGGCCAGATGGAAGAGGACGGCGTGATCGATACGCCACAAGCCATCACGCTCGCGTTATCACTGGAGACCCTGGACGCCTTGTGGTGGACGCTGGTGCTCCAACTCGTGGAAGCGAAGGTCAACAGCAACGAGATTGCGCCCGATCTTCACTCCAGGGTCTTGTTCGGTTTTGACCATAAGCACGGCTTCACGATTAGCCGCCAGGAGCAAAGTGACGGCACCTTTGAAATTTGGTTGGCCGAGCACACCGACGGATGCGTAACCGACGAATGTGCTGGGTGTCCCGGTAAAGGAAAGTGTGACGCCACCGCACCCAACCTCGAACAGTCCAAGCCAGCCATGACCCGTGTGCGTGGCAACGAGACGGAGCATTAAAGCCATGGCATGGATTTCAGTAGACGTGGAAGCTGACGGACCTTGCCCCGGTGAGTATTCGATGATCCAGATTGGAGCGGTCTACGTGGACCCGGAGGGCAAGCTCGACCGGACCTTCTACGGCGAACTCTCCCCGATCTCGGAAAAGTCTGTCCCCGAGGCTCTTAAGGTCGTAGGCGTGACGCGCCAGGAGACGCGCCAGTACCCGTACCCTCGGGTGACCATGAAGCAATTTAACAAGTGGCTTTGGGAGGTCTCACCTGGAGGTCACGTCTACTTTTGCGCGGACAACAACGGTTTCGATTGGCAGTTCGTGAACTATTATTTTCATCGTTATCTCGGACGTAACCCGTTCGGCTTTTCGAGCCAGAATCTCAACAGCATTTGGAAAGGCATGACTAAGCACGGAGGCAAGAGCATTAAAAAATTACGCAAGACCAAGCACACGCACAACCCCGTGGACGATGCCATGGGTAACGCCGAGGCCCTACTTGCGATGGTTAATGAACATGGCTTAAGGTGGAAATTATGAAAGTCAAAGAACTTAGACAAAAGCTGGCCGACGCCCCGGACGATGCCGAGGTCGTCGTACCCGCGCCGGACCACGAGTTTGACAAGGTGACCAGAGTACATTCGACCACAGCCTTTTGGTCACGGTCGGGTGGGATGCTCTACGAGGACCACGGCGACGAACACAAACTTGCGCCAGCGGACGAACGTACCAGCGTAGTCATAATAGGAGACTAGGATGATCGAGCTTACCAATATCGATGTTGCATTGTCCTACGACGAAGGCAAACTCAAAGCCTACGTCAACATAACCATCAACCACTGTTTCGTGGTCCGGGGCCTCAAAGTGATCCAGGGACGCGACGGGCAGTTCGTGGCGATGCCCAACAAGCAAGGCAAAAATGGAGTTTTCAGAGACGTGGCCCATCCGATCAACTCTGCGGCCCGCGAGATGATCGAGATGATGGTGATGCACGCATACGAAGCTGAAAAGCGGAGAGCCATGGAGGAAATACGAGACGATGGAAGAGACTGAGGTATCGCAATGTATGGGGTGCGGGTACTGTTGTAAAAAATCTCTCTGTGTGCTGGCGGTGACGTTACTGCCGGACTCAGTGCCGGAGGGGGAGTGCCCGTTTCTCTATCAAGAAGACGACCGTTACAAGTGTATCCTTGCGATCCACGAGCGGTGGGCCAAGGAGCTTTATATTGGAGAGGGGTGTTGTTCGGGAATGAATAGTGTCCGCCTCCAAATTATCCATGCGCAAAGCGACGTGTTTATCCAGGTGGACCCGGCGTCGCGGTTGCATACGTCGATGGCGCAGATCGCCAAGAGGAAACATGGACCACCCGTGGGCAAATAAAGATCGTGATGACACCACTATCGGTGACCGTGAGACGATTTTCATGGCGACTCAAGCATACGACAGCCGCCAGGATATGTACAAGACGGTGTGGGCGTGCCCGGCGTGTGGGGAGCTTCACATTTGTCTGGCGGAGCCGCCGCTTTGCCACGGGTGCGATTTCAAGCGTCCCGGATTCAGCGACATGGACGAGTATGAAAAGGTCCGCAAGGAAATGCACAAACGGGCTGGACAACGGATTGCCAAAAAGGTAGTAGGCAACAGCAAGAGTAAAGGGGGAAAGAAACGTGGTAGACGCAAAACAAAAAAATGAAATCTGTGCCCGCTGTGGCGGGGACGTGAACCTCATTGAAACGGACGACCCGTGTCGGTGCGACAAGCCGGTACCGACCACGGACAACGCCATCATTAAAATCTTGGACGCCTTGACCAATGACCGGGATGCCTATCGGACGTTGCTTAACGACCTCGTGGGTCGGGACGTGTCCGAGGACGTGGCGCGCTGGAAATCGAGTACCGAGGCCAAGGTCGATTTCTTAAAAGAGATCGAGGTTCCAGGTAGACAGTTTGATGACTCCATGCGCGTCCTGGAGGTCGTGGTGACGGACGTGGACGGCCAGCCGCATTTCCATGACCCAGCCTCGGGGATCAAGTGGTGGATGGCGCAGTTCGGGGTGTCGAATGCTAATCCTGGCGCTCTTCAAAATTTGGAGCGGGCTGTTTACAGACCTTCGTCGATGCCTGATCGAGAATTAGTCATCAAAGACCGGCATGGACCTACTGACTGGATCGACAGACCCGACGACTGTAGTTGCAACATTGTCCCGGCCAACGACGAACTGGTAGCGGCAGGGGCCAAGGGTAAGCTCTACACGGAGAGATACGTCGAGAAAATGGTTCCTGGATGTCGTGAGGCGGTGCGCGATATCAAAGATACGTTTGCGATGGTGGCAGACGCTATCACCGACATTCCACTGGAGCTTACGTCCTTGGATGCGTTCTACGTGACCATGCGAGCGATCACCGCCGCCCTGAGTCTCCGGCGCAAGATGGCGACGTTTGACAAGACCCATTTCGACCATGAGTTCCGTCATTACATGGCCTATATGCTGGAGCACGGCACCGTCTACGGTTTGGACATGGGGTGGGAGCCGGATTCCATGGTCTATAAGGTCTCGATTAAACCCACGCCCGTCCCGGAATCCTGGGACGTGCTTTTGTACATGGCGGAGGACGACCTGGAAAAGTTCGCCGTGGTCCGTTACAAGAACTCCGC
>Ga0233409_10000208_pt1 | contig 9974 bp, 5 predicted proteins | sample Na_oxic_13_MG_FD_179871 | JGI IMG/M metagenome (GOLD analysis project Ga0233409, IMG submission 179871) | Seawater microbial communities from Saanich Inlet, British Columbia, Canada - Na_oxic_13_MG | ecosystem: Environmental > Aquatic > Marine > Inlet | place: Canada: British Columbia | collected... | reverse complement strand
ATTTTCAAAATCAAGGAACATATCATTTAACAATCTTGCTTTAACATCATCAGTGATTGTTTCGATAAGTCTTATGTTCCAGGAAGAGTAAACAGTTTCCGAACCGAGCAGGAAGCGTGTTTCAAATAGTTGTGTAAAAGCATGCAAATCTGTTTCAAGGAATTTTTCAATATCAGAAAAATCACGAACCGTGTGCGATACTTCCAGGTCGTTATCCCAAAAAAGCTGCACAAGTTCGGTTATTATCTTTTCGTTTCTTTCAATTGATTTTGTGATGAAGATTAAATCAATATCAGAGTAAGGAGAAAGTTCGCGCCGGCTAAAACTGCCAACCGATGCAAGAACAAAACCGTACTTCTGTAAACCAGTAAGTGCTCTTATATATTCTTCGATAAGTGTGCTGTATTCTATGCTGAACTTTAATGAATTAGTTTGTTCTGAGTGAGCCGCAAACAGTTCATCACGGTTTATTAAGAATGTTTCTCTGATTATTGGATCAGGTTTAATCATTAAATTTTATTTTATTAGTACCAAATTAAAATTGTTTTTCATCAACAAATTTTTCATCAATGTATTCTGCTTCCACGGTTGATGAAATTCCGCCGCGCACATTAAATTCGGCAGTAACTACCATGTAACGTGGCTTGCAAACTTTAACCAGGTCATCAAGAATTTTATTTGTAACACTCTCAAAAAATATTCCCTCATTCCTGTAAGAGTTAAGATAAAGTTTTAATGATTTTAACTCAATACAAAGGTTGTCAGGAATGTATTCGATAACAATTACTGCAAAATCGGGTTGCCCTGTTTTTGGGCAGAGCGAAGTAAATTCCGGTGCGCTATGTGTTACCCTGTAGTCTCTTTCAGGGTTCTGATTTTCAAATGTTTCAAGTAGTTTTATTTTATTTTTCATTTATTTTGCCTTTAAATTTTATTTTTACTTTCTCTTGTCATTCTGAGCGAAGAGAAGAATCTCTGATAAATAGGTCAATGAAACTAACAAGATTCTTCATCCTGATAAACCTTTCTGCTGCAGGTAGGTCAGGATTCAGAATGACAAAATCCCATTATATAGTATAATTCGGTTTTACATCATACAGAATATTATCCTCAAACCCGGCTTGTTTGAATCCTTGTAATCTTAAAGCGCAGCTGTCACAAACTCCGCAAGCTTTATCTTCACTTTTGTAGCAAGACCATGTTAAGTGAAACGGTGCCTTCAGTTCCATTCCTAATTTAATAATTTCCTTCTTTGTAAGATTTATAATTGGCGTTTTTATCTCTAAACATGTTGATGGTTTTGTTCCAAGCTGAACCATTTTTTCAAATGCAGAAAAAAAATCAGCTCTGCAATCAGGATATCCTGAAGAATCTTCCTGCACAGCCCCAATAAAAACAGCTTTTGCCTTTAGAACTTCAGCCCAGCTTACGCAGGCGGCTAATATGTTCGCATTTCTAAATGGAACATAAGAAGTGGGAATTTCTTTACTTAATAAATCTGCCGGTGAAACCTCAATTTTTTTATCTGTAAGAGATGATCCTCCTATCTCAGAAAGATGCGAAATATCTACGATTAATTTTTTATCAACATTAAAAAAATCTGCTAAATCATTAAAAGCTTTTAACTCGCGTTTCTCGGTTCGCTGTCTGTAATTAAAATGTGCAAACGCCAGCTCGAATTCCTGCTTTGCAATTGCGGCAGTAACACAGCTGTCGAGTCCGCCGCTTACGGCAATAACTGCTATATCTTTTTCACTGCTATTCATAGGTAATCAATAATCAAAAAATATAAAGGGCAAAATAGTTATTTTGGACGAAAGAGGGGAATGGGTAGGAAGGGAAAATATAGATAGAAAGATGACTTCCTCGCAATTTATTGATGGGATAATCTGTGAACGTTATTATACTTTTTTAATTGCCAGAATTATCACTCCAATAACTAAACTAACAACTGCCGATAATAAAAATGGAACAGTTGAACCAAATTGATCCCATAAAAATCCTGCTGTAAAAGAACCAAGCATAATTGCAAAGCTTGAAAGCATTGTTAGTAGCCCAATAGCCGAACCACGTCTTTCATCGGGAACTAAATCAGAAACCCACGCTTTAGAAATACCTTCTGTTGCTGCAGAATAGAGACCGTAAAGTGCGAAGAGTATCCAGATAAAGATAGTTTCGTTTAGAAAAGCAAAACCAAAATAAGCAAGCGAAAAAACTAAAAGCCCTCCACCGTAGATAAAATTCTTACCGTGCTTATCCGATAACCTGCCAAATGGGTATGATGCAAGTGCATAAATAAAATTATAAAACACATAACCAAGAATTGCCAGCACACTTGAATCGGCAATGTTTTTTGATTTAAGTATAAGAAATACATCACTACTGTTTACAAAAGAAAATATCGTAATAAGTATTAGTAATGATTTATATTTTGAAGAAGTTGTCTTCCAAAAATCAATGTAACTTCCCTGTGCTCTCTTTTTCGCTGGAACTTTCCGGTCTTTAACTAATAAGGTAAAGATGACGGCAAATACAGAAGGAACAAACGCGACAAGGAATATCAATTGAAAGTTTTCCGGGAAAAGATAAAGTAAAAGTATTGCCAGCAAAGGACCGATTACAGCTCCGAGTGTATCCATTCCCCTGTGAAAGCCGAATATTGCACCACTGTTTCCATCAGCATAACTTCCTAATAATGCATCACGCGGTGCGGTTCTTATTCCCTTTCCAACACGATCGGTTGTTCTGGAAATAACAACAGCAGGAATATTTGGAATGATTCCGGGCAGTGGTTTTGCAAGTGCAGATAAACCATAACCTATCACAACAAATATTGAACGCTTACCAATCTTATCAGAAAAACTCCCAGCATAACCTTTTAGAAGTCCTGCGGTTACTTCGGCTATTCCTTCAATTATACCAACCATAGCCATTGATGAACCAAGCACCGCTGTAAGAAAAATTGGAGTAATAGGGTAGAGCATCTCACTTGCCATGTCAGTAAACAAACTAACAAAGCCAAGAATCAATACTTGCCGGGGAATATTTTTTCTTTTCATACTGGAATCAAATTAAAAATGTAAATGAAAAGTAAAATATTATATCGTCATCACAAATTTTAATATTCAATATTATTATTGATGTACATAAAGTGAATTTGTAATTTACACTGCAAAAATCTATAATTTTAATAATCGAGGTTACAATGCGTAAGAAAGTTATTGCCGGAAACTGGAAAATGAATAATGATCTGAACGAATCGCAGGATCTTGTTTCAAAAATTATTAATGGTCTTGGCAACGATACAAAGTGCGATGTAATTGTGTGTCCGCCATTTACATCTCTCAATGAAGTTTCCTCGCTTATTAAAAATACACCTGTTAAGCTAGGTGCACAAAATCTATATTTTGAAGATAGCGGTGCGTTCACTGGAGAAATTTCTGCAGCTATGTTAAAATCGATTGGCTGCGAATATGTTATTATTGGGCACTCCGAAAGGCGTACCATTTTTGGCGAACCGGATGATGTAATAAATAAAAAAATACAGAGAGCATTAAAGCATAATTTAAATCCGATCTTTTGTGTTGGTGAATTGCTTGAGCAAAGAGAAGATGGTACAACTATGGAGGTTGTAAAAAATCAGATATTAACTGGGCTAAAAGATATTACCCCGGCACAGCTTTCCGAAATAATAATTGCTTATGAACCTGTGTGGGCAATTGGGACTGGAAAAACAGCAACACCAGAACAGGCGCAGGAAGTTCACGCAGCCATAAGAGAACTTATTGTAGAAAATTTTTCTGAAGATGTGGCTGATAATTTGGTAATTCAATATGGCGGAAGTGTAAAACCGGATAATGCCGGTGAGTTATTATCTAAAAAAGATATTGACGGGGCTTTGGTGGGCGGTGCATGCCTTAAAGCCGATTCATTTCTTGGTATAATTGCAGCCGCGTAACCTTTTAAAAAACAAAGAGTTACAAAAAATCATACCTTTACAATTAACTGCGTAAAAACGGGTTTTCGCATTGATTTCACCTCGTTTCGTTAGTATATTTGTAAGTTTTATAAGCAAAATCAACTATTTCCAATACTGAATGACAATTCTTAAATACAAGTTACTTTTTATATTATGTTTATTCATCGTTCTTAAAAGTACAGCTTTTGGGCAGGTAGTTTTTAGGGAATTACCGGACTACAAAATCAGGTCTACTGACAATCTCTTTTTTGATATTACAGCCACCAGATCAATCATTCCGCTTAACGGAAAATGGAGTGTTGCTTCAATTGGTGAAGAGGAAAATAAAGTTTCGGTTGGTGTTCCGTCTATTTTTGAAGGAACCGGGGAGTTTATTTTTGAAAAGAATTTTAAGCTGACGAAAGAAGAGATACGTAACAATGTTTTTGAAATTGTTTTCTTCGGGCTGAACTATGCAGCTGATATTTCAGTTAATGATATTATCATTTACAGGCATGGCGGAGGAGAATATCCGTTTACAATTGATCTTCCGCGGGACATAGTTAATGCTGATGATAAAAACATTCTTACTGTAAAGCTGCTTTATAAACTTGATTCTGAAAACACTATTCCACTTAAGCAAAGATTTTTATTCCCAAAGAATTATGGCGGTATAACAAACGATGTGTTTATTCACCTTAAACCTTCAGTTTCTATTGTTAATTCCGTAATTAAGTGTGAGTTGAATGAAAAGCTTACAAACGCAAAGGTTAATATTAAAATAAGCGTTAACAACAACCGGTTCAGGGTGGTGCGCGATACAATTAACACCTCAGCGGATTTTACATTAAAAAGTTCTCTCCTTGATCAAAATGGAACTACAATTAAAGAGCTGCCGGACTATGATTTTTCTGTAGAAAGAAATAAGGAAATCTATTTAGAACAAACAGCAGAGCTTAACTCGCCTGAAATCTGGTCTCCTGAAAATCCGAAAACATATCTCATCAAATGTGAAGTTTGGCAGGATGAGACGTTGGTTGATGTAACACACAATTCTTTTGCTGTTTTTTCTTTTAAAGTCTTGCAAGATTCTATTGTTTTAAATAATAAAAGGTTTCAGTTTAACGGTGTAACTTATATCCCATCTAATACTCATTATGGTAAACTGGCAACTTATGATATGATGGAAACGGATATAATCCTAATTAAAGAAGCTGGTTTTAACAGCGTTAGGTTTTCCAAATTTGTTCCGCATCCTTATTTTCTAAAGCTTTGTGTACAGTATGGGTTGCTGGCATTTGTTGAATTGCCCGGCAGCATTATACCTTCCGGTGTTGCACAGGATCAAAATTTTCTTACAAGGTGCAGAGGTTTTGTTACGCATTATATTGCTGCGTACGAAAAATATCCTGCTGTAGTTGCTCTTGGATTCGGAGGCGCTTACCTGGCTGAATTAGAATCGCATATATCTATTATTAGTAATCTTGCAACCCTTGTAAAGGAAAAATCTGATTTAATTACTTATGCTTCTTTTGGAAAAGAAAATCTTTCATTAATTGATAATTTAGATCTTTACGGCTTAGAACTTGTAAATACTTTACTTTCTGATCTTTCAGCGGTAATTGAGCAGCTGCAAAACGATATTGGTAAGGGAAGAATTCTTATTACCGAAGCAACGTACTCTGTAAATTTAGGCAACACAGACGGTTACGTTAACGAACATTCTTACGAAGCGCAGGCAAAATATTTTGAAGATTTGATAGACTATTCTACTGGAAATGAACTTGCAGGTTTCTTTTTAAATACTATGATCGATTTCAGGGGTGATTACTCTTCGCTCTTATCTGGTTATAATGAAGAAAATTTATATAACATCGGAATAGTTGGAGAAGATAGAAGTACAAACCGGCTTACGTATAAGGTGGTTTATTCCAAGCTTAATAATCTTGAAAAAGTTACTATACCAATTGGAAGCAAGAAAGATGATGCCCCGATGGTGTTTATAGTTTTCGGATTACTACTTGCTCTCTTTATGGGAATTTTAGTTAACTCGGGAAAAAAATTCCGTGAAGATGCATCAAGAGCTTTATTGAGACCGTACAACTTTTTTGCCGATGTGAGAGACCAGAGAATTATTTCTGCATTCCACTCAACTTTTTTGGGAATCATAATAGCCACAATTATGGCACTTATAATCTGCAATATGCTTTATTATTTTAAAGAAAATTTTTTACTTGAGCGATTATTGTTGTCATTTGGTAGCCCCGGAATTATAAAGGTAGTAAACTATCTTGCATGGCATCCGTTTATATCATTAATATGGTTGTCGCTGATTGGTATAATTTTTATCATTATTTCATCATTAATAGTCAAAGCTGCTTCCTTATTTGTAAGAACCCGTGTTTACATTTCCAGTATATACTTTACTCTTATCTGGTCATTTCTTCCAATTGTACTTTTAATACCTATAGGAATAATACTTTACAGGGTTTTAGCAGCCGATATTATTAATATATATATCTATATGGGATTGATAGTTGTTTCCTTCTGGATTTTATACCGCCTTATGAAGGGAATCTATGTTATATTCGATGCAAGCCCGGGAAGCGTCTATTTTTACTGCACGCTCTCTCTGATAGTGATATTCGGTGGGATTTTATTTTACTTCGAAGTTGAAAACTCAGCCGTACAGTATTTATTATTTACTCTTAAGCAGTTTAATATTTTAGGTTAGAATTTGTATCTGTCAAAATTAGAAATATTTGGTTTTAAATCTTTCGCACAAAAAACTACTATTGATTTTAGCGAAGGGGTAACATCCATAGTTGGACCCAACGGCTGTGGTAAAACAAATATTGTAGATGCTATTCGCTGGTGTCTTGGTGAACAGAAGAGCAGTGCCTTACGCAGCGATAAGATGGAGAACGTTATCTTTAACGGTACAACAAACCGTAAGCCGATGGGAATGTCAGAAGTATCGCTTACAATAGAAAATACCAAAGGAATACTACCAACTGAATATACCGATATAACAATTACACGCAGAATTTTCCGTTCCGGCGAAAGCGAATACCTTCTTAATAAAAACCTTTGCCGGCTTAAGGATATAGTTAACCTTTTTATGGATACAGGTATTGGCGCAAATGCCTATTCTGTTATCGAACTAAAAATGGTTGAAACAATTCTTAGCAATAAAGCTGAAGAACGAAGAACTATGTTCGAGGAAGCTGCAGGGGTTAATAAATATAAATTAAGAAGAAGGCTTGCACTTAGAAAACTTGATGAAGTTAAAAACGATTTAACCAGGGTGAATGATATTGTCTCGGAGGTTAGCAAAAAGGTAAGCTCGCTGGAAAGACAGGCAAAAAAAGCCGATAGGTATAACAATCTTTCAACTACATTGCGTGAGAATGAACTCGATTTAGCTGAAAGAGAGATGTGCCTGTTTTCAATTCAAACAGCAGAGGCAAATAAACTTAGAGAAGAAAATCAGCAGAGCAAAAATCAGCTTGAATCAAACATTGCTAAAAGTACCGATGAGCTTGAATCCTTTAAAAATGATTTGGGCGGCGCCGAAAGTAAACTGAAACAAAAACGTGATGAAGTAGCTGACTACACTGAAAAAGCTTACAATGTAAAAAATATCATTTCAATTTCTAATGAAAGAATAAACTCGCTTCGGGCTAATACTGATAGGTACACCAAAGAACTTGATGAACTTAAAACTCAACTTGAAGAAACAGCTAAGAGTATTGAAGGTAAAAACCTTAAGATAGAAGAAACAAGAGAGAATAGCCGCTTAAAGCAAGTGGAACAACAACTAATTGTGGGAAAAGAAAAAGAGTATAAAGAACACTTAGAAGAAAAAAGAGAAAAATTAAAAGCTTATTCGGATTTAGCTGTAACTAAGTTAAAGGAATTAAGCGACCAGGAAAACCTGCTATCCAACACCCAGCATGCGCTAAATGATAAAAATAAAGAAATAACCGGTTTAAACAACAAAATTTTAGGGCTGACGAACGATGTTGCAAAAACAGTTGGCTTTATAGAAAACCTGACTGGGGAGAGAGATTCGGCTGCAAAAAAATTGGAAGAGGCAGAATCAAACTATACTAAGAAGCTTATTGAAAAAGAGGAACTGGAAAACGGGCTTAATAAACTTAGAGAATCCGAGCTTGAACTTAAAGCCCTTGTTAACGGTTTGGGAGATAAGATAATATTTGTTCAAAATCTGGTTGAAAATCTTGAAGGTGTTTCTAAAGGTGCAAAATTTCTTTTCGAAAATAATGAGTGGGCAAAAAACGAAATAGCATTACTCGCAAATGTTGGTGATACCGATGAAGATTACCGGCTTGCAGTAGAAGCGGCTCTAAGAAATAATCTGAACAATATCCTTGTCTTCTCCTTAACCGATCTGAAAGAAGGAATTAAATCGCTAAAAGAAAATGATCTCGGTCGGGCTTCCTTTTACCTGCTGAACAAGGACAATGCTGATAAGAAAAAATTGGGTGAAAAGATAATTGAATTCTTTAGCAATGGAAGAAGAAAGAAAATCGAAAATTCTGATGGCTTTGTTAGCTGGACTTCGCCGCTTATAAAAACAGATGAAAGATGGAGCCGTTTCTTTGATAAAATTTTAAAACAATCTGCTGTAGTTAATAACCTGGAAACTGCTGTTCAGCTTTCATTAAAACATCCCGGTTTTAGTTTCACCACTCTCTCCGGCGATTACGCAGACAGTTCAGGAATAATTGAAAGCGGCGCTCCCCCTAAAGTTGATGACTCACTCTTCGGTAAAAAACAATTGGTTGGTGAATTGAAAGATAAACTTCCAGAAAAAAAGAAAGAACTTGAGGAGCTTTCGTTAAAAATTAAAATGCAGGAAGAAAAGATTAGCCAGATTGATTTTCGCTTACTTTCTGAAGAAGGAAAAATGCTGGTTAACGATCTTGCTAACATCGAAAAGCAGGTTGCACAATTTGAGTTTGAAAAGAGCAGAGCTGATGACGAAATAGAGAACAAACACGCCCTTATAAAGGAACTGGCTGCATCAGCTAATAAAATTGATAATAATAGAGTAGAATTTTCTGGTAAGCTTGAAAAGTTATATGAGGAAAAGAGTGAGGGAGACCTGCTAAAAATGCAGCTGGAGGAGGAATTTAATAAATATGAAGAAGATCATAACTCCATAATTTCAAAAAGCAATCTTTTAAACCTTGAACTTGAAAGATATTTAGGCGAGATAAAAAGCTTAGAGAATTTCATCAAGCAGGCAGGGGATAATATTGAAACTATAAATAATACAATTTCCAAAAGAGAAGTTGATATTCAGTCTGCAAGTGATGAAATAAGCTCAATTAAAATTACAGCTGAAGAAAAGGAATTAGTTTACAAGGAACTTGAGTCTAAAAAAGATGAGCTAAGGAAAGAAGAAATTGAAATTGAGAGCGACTACAACAAGCTTAAAGAAGAAATAACCGCGCTCGAAAAAGAGCAGAGAAAAAATATTAATGATAAAGAAGTTGTGCTGGATTCCATTAGAGATGCTGATATAAAACTAAATGAAATAAAGATCAAAAAAGAAAATCTTATCGATCAGATTGATGAAAATTACTCACTTACAATTGAGCAAAAATCATTTGATGATCTTGATTCATTCAATTTTAAAGAGAACAGGGAAAAAGTACACAATCTGAAAGTGAAAATTCGTAACCTCGGTCCTATTAACCTTCTTGCATATTCAGAGTTTGAGGAGGAGAGGAGCAGGATGGAATTTTTAATTAAGCAGCGGGACGACCTGGTTGAATCTGAAAAAGATTTAGTTAAAACAATTGATGAAATAAACCACACTGCCCAGGCACAATTTTTAGAAACTTTTAATAGTATACGTGAAAATTTTATCAAAGTATTCCGTATTCTTTTTGATCCGGGTGATGATGTTGATCTTCAGCTTGAAAAAGACTCCGATCCGCTGGAAGCTAAAATTGAAATAACCGCTAAACCAAAGGGAAAAAGA
>Ga0233409_10000207_pt1 | contig 10011 bp, 10 predicted proteins | sample Na_oxic_13_MG_FD_179871 | JGI IMG/M metagenome (GOLD analysis project Ga0233409, IMG submission 179871) | Seawater microbial communities from Saanich Inlet, British Columbia, Canada - Na_oxic_13_MG | ecosystem: Environmental > Aquatic > Marine > Inlet | place: Canada: British Columbia... | reverse complement strand
GTCGCTAACCGACCCATGGCGGACGTTCAGAATTGTGTAAAGAACGCTTAACAATGTATAGTCTATACACGTTCGTAAGAATTCTGAAAATGTAGATAATCTTAAGAGAATATTAGAGGGTTTCAAAGATGCCAAAATTAACAATTGAAGAGCGTCGCCAAAAAAATATTGATGAAGGACGACCTGCAAACTGTTTTTTTCGATGGAATGATGAAGATAATGTCTTGCTGGAAAAATACTTTAATGCTGGTTTATCTAGATCAGACATGGCTGACAAATTTGAGCGTGCACCATTAGCGATAGCACTTCAACTTAATAAAATAGGCTTAACTTCTGTAGAGCCTGAGTAGGTTTCAAAAACATAGCAAAGACCCTGTATTTAATGAAACTACATTCTGTTGGCAAGCATAATAAGTCTTCAAGCGTGACCTCCGCTTCGCTGCGGCCACTTAATTCGAACGTTAAGCGTCTACCAGTTGAAGTGGCACCACATAACAGACATTGGTTGAAAATCGTTTAAAGCGAACAAAATACTACATATCAGACATTGGTTGAAAATTGCTTAAAGCGAATAAAATACTACAAAGGGGACACCCAGAGTTCTTGCTCTGCCCCCAAATATCACACCACAGATATCCTAGTCTTATCTTTTTTCATATTCCGCGCCCAGCACTTTGCTGCTTTCCTTAACGATGTAATTCAGAAACGTTCGAGCAACCAGGGAGAGCTTTTTACCTTTTAAATGTACCGCATACCACCGACGCTTTAACGGAAAACCTTCCACATCGAGTACGGTCAATTTATTCACATCGCGTTCCAGCTGCACGCTGTGTAATGAAAGAACCGCTATTCCCAAGCCAGCCATAACGGCCTGCTTAAGCGCTTCACTGCTTCCTAATTCCATATAGGGTTCAATTTTAACCCCGTGTTCCTGCAGTAACTGATCAAATACATAGCGTGTTCCAGAACCACTTTCACGAATCAAAAATCGCTGGCTGGCTAATTCTTCAATGGTGATATTTTTCTTACCAGCCAGGGGGTGATCGTTATGAGCGACGATACCAAGAATATTATTGAGGAAAGGGTAGGATTCCAGATTTTCATCTTTAGGTATCTGGCCCATCACCACGAAATCATCTTCATTATTCATCAGGCGTTCGATGACACGTGCCCGGTTGGTAAACTTTAGTTTTGGCTCTACATCCGGGTATTGTTGTAAAAAAACACCTAATAATTTAGGTAAAAAGTATTTAGCGGTGGTCACCACCGACATCTGCAGCGTGCCTTTTACCGTGCCTTTGAGTTCTTCGATGGAATTTTTTAAATCATCTAATCTGCTTATGATGTCGAGGCTGGCGTCATATACCGTTTTACCTGCTGCAGTGGGGAAAGTTTTTTTGCCAACCTGCTCGAATAAGGCTAACCCTACTTGTTCCTCCAGACGTTTAATCTGAATGGAAACAGCAGGTTGCGTGATGCATAACTCTTCAGCGGCACGTGTGTAGCTACCCAGTCGCGAGACGGATTCGAAGAGCTTTAATTGTTGTAAGGTTAGGTGCACAGCTATAATCATAAACAAATGTATATGCAAATCATAACAAAAAGTAATTTTTATTAATAGTTAATCGGCGTTATATTTCGTTCCCTCCTATTGAAGCAGAACCAAGAGGCTGCTGCTCCAGGAATGAATATTTAACCTTGAAAGCTCATCCAGAAGATAGTTTTTCGAGGTTTATCGTTAAGTAACTATGAGGAATACAACATGGCAAAGACCTATAGTGCGGGTGTAAAAGAATACCGCGAAACATATTGGGAGCCGGATTACTCTGTTAAAGAAACAGATATTCTGGCTTGTTTCAAAATCACTCCACAGGACGGTGTTCCTCGTGAAGAAGTAGCTGCTGCGGTTGCTGCTGAATCTTCTACAGGTACCTGGACAACTGTTTGGACTGACCTGTTAACCGACCTTGATTACTACAAAGGCCGTTGTTACGCGATCGAAGACGTACCAGGTGATGACACTTGTTTCTACGCTTTCGTTGCTTACCCTATCGATCTATTTGAAGAAGGTTCTGTTGTAAACATCCTTACTTCTTTAGTTGGTAACGTATTCGGCTTTAAAGCACTGCGTGCACTTCGTTTGGAAGATATCCGTTTCCCAGTTGCTTACGTGATGACTTGTAATGGTCCACCACAAGGTATCCAGGTTGAGCGTGACTTGTTAAACAAATACGGTCGTCCTCTATTAGGTTGTACTATTAAACCTAAGCTGGGTCTTTCTGCTAAGAACTACGGTCGTGCTTGTTACGAAGGTCTTCGCGGCGGTCTTGACTTCACTAAAGATGACGAGAACGTAAACTCACAGCCATTCATGCGCTGGCGCCATAGATTCGACTTCGTTATGGAAGCTATCCATAAAGCTGAAGCTGAAACTGGTGAACGTAAGGGTCACTACTTAAACGTAACTGCTCCTACTGCTGACGAAATGATGCGTCGTGCTGAGTACGCTAAAGAGATTGGCGCACCTATCATCATGCATGACTACTTAACCGGTGGTCTTTCTGCAAACACACAGCTAGCTCAATGGTGTCAGGACAACGGTATGTTGTTACACATTCACCGTGCCATGCACGCTGTACTTGACCGCAACCCGCACCACGGTATCCACTTCCGTGTACTTACTAAGATCTTACGTCTGTCTGGTGGTGATCACCTTCACTCAGGTACTGTTGTTGGTAAGCTTGAAGGCGACCGTGACGCTACATTGGGTTGGATCGACATCATGCGTGATTCATTCATTAAAGAAGATCGTTCACGCGGTATCTTCTTCGACCAGGATTGGGGTTCTATGCCTGGCGTAATCCCAGTAGCTTCTGGTGGTATTCACGTATGGCACATGCCTGCACTGGTTAGCATCTTCGGCGATGACTCTTGTCTTCAGTTCGGTGGTGGTACATTAGGTCACCCTTGGGGTAACGCTGCTGGTGCGGCTGCAAACCGTGTTGCTGTCGAAGCATGTTTTGAAGCACGTAACCAGGGTGTTGAGCTTGAGAAAGAAGGTAAGGACATCCTTACTAAAGCTGCTTCTCATAGCCCAGAGCTTAAGATTGCGATGGAAACTTGGAAAGAGATCAAATTCGAATTTGATACTGTTGACAAGATCGACGTAGCACACAAATAAGATAAGCCTTCTATAGCTCCTCCTCTCCCTCTGGGAGAGGGTCGGGGTGAGGGCTGTTTTTAGAAACAACTATTTTGGAGTAACTCACAATGAGTGATGTACAAGATTACAATTCGAGCTTAAGCGACGCAGCTGCAAGCCGTAAATACGAAACTTTTTCATACCTTCCAACGTTGACTGCGGAATCTATTCGCGCTCAGATTCAATACATCGTTGATAAAGGCTGGAACCCGGGTATCGAACACACAGAACCAGCAAATGCTGTAAGTAACTACTGGTACATGTGGAAATTGCCTATGTTTGGTGAGACTGATGTAGACACTATCCTGGCCGAAGTTGAAGCTTGTCATAAAGCACACCCAGACAACCACGTTCGTCTGTTAGGTTTTGACAACTTTGCACAGTCTGCTGGTGCAGCAATGGTTATTCACCGCGGCGTTTCTGTATAAGACGACAAAGTAATACCATGAGGTAACATAAAAAGCCTCTGTCGGACGCGTTTCGGTCAGAGGCTTTTTTGCCTATAATTCACGACAATATTAATTAGTTAAAGAGATTTATATGGCACGTCCGGATAAATACATTGGAGTCCAGAACGAAGTCAATGGTGGTATGACTACGATTGGCAAGATTATACGTGATGCCTGGGTGTTCGGTTTGATCGAAGAAACTGAGACCTGCGAAGGCTGGAACTTTGCTGGTGTCGACTCCTTATTGGATAAGGTAAATAAAGAATGGGATAAATATGGTTGTCTGGTGAGTAATCTGCCACCGGAGCTTTTTGAGAAACACCAGCGAATCCATAACAAGGCAATAGAAGATGCTAAAGCTGCTGGATGGTGTGGAGAAGTAGAAACCGAGGATGAAAAATAAAACATCCCAATACGATTTTTTAAGAATTTATATTCTTGCAGCCTGTTACATAAAGTGCTGCAGGAACATTTTAAACAGTAAACATTGAAACAGAGAGAGTGGCTATGTCAGTTACTGAAAACGTTGTAGATGCCGAACAGTATTTAATCAAAGATGAACCTTACTACGAACCAGTTGGTAAAGAGTTAGCGCTGTACGAGTCAGCTTATGACGTTCGTATGCCGATGATGATCAAAGGTCCAACCGGTTGCGGAAAGTCGCGCTTTGTCGAACATATGGCATGGAAACTGGGCAAACCGCTGATCACCGTTGCCTGTAACGAAGATATGACAGCGTCTGACCTGGTTGGTCGTTTTCTGCTCGATAAAGACGGCACCAAATGGCAGGACGGTCCGCTGACAACGGCTGCCCGTATGGGTGCTATCTGTTATCTCGATGAGATCGTCGAAGCACGTCAGGATACGACTGTTGTTATTCACCCGTTGACAGACCACCGTCGCAGCCTGCCGTTAGATAAAAAGGGCGAGCTGATTCAGGCGCATCCGGATTTTCAATTAGTTATTTCTTATAACCCTGGTTATCAGAGTCTGATGAAAGATCTGAAACAATCGACCAAGCAGCGTTTTGGTGGAATGGACTTCGATTACCCTGAAGAAAAAATCGAAATTAATATCGTTGCCAAAGAATCTGGTGTCGATCCAGTAACGGCAGAGAAGCTGGTACATATCGCACAGCGTGCGCGTAACCTGAAAGGTCACGGTCTAGATGAAGGTATCTCCACTCGCCTACTGGTTTACTCCGGTCAGCTTATTGCTAAAGGTGTGAGTCCATTAGAGGCTTGCAGTATGACGATGGTGACACCGTTAACGGATGACCCTGATATGCGCGACACACTGAATGCAGCAGTAGAAACCTTTTTCGGCTAAACACCGAACAAGCTCCCTCTCCCTCTGGGAGAGGGAATTAGGAAATACAGATGTCTATTAAGCTAGAAGATTACGAAGAATTTCTCACTGAGGCAGCGCCTGAGATTCGTGACGTTCTGGAAAGTACTTTTCAGGAAGCATCACGCGTGATGTCGCCGACGGGTCTGCAGGAATATATGGACGGTGCAAAAAGTCTGTGTAATCTTGGCCGAGGTACCGGTGTGGTGATTTCCTACCTTCAGGAAATGCCTCTGGTTGCTAAAGAATGCGGCGAAGATGTGATCGGTGATTGCCTGACCGCTGCGATGAAACTCTCCTCGATGACCTCCGGTGAGGTGGTCGCGTTATTGTTCGGCAGTATGCCAACAGCGGCGCGTAATCTAGGTGACGCAGAACTGTTCCGTGGGTACCTGACGCTGATACATCAGCTGGCATCAACGGCTTCTCGTGGCGTGCGTCCGATGCTCAATCATATCGATGAGCTGTTATCTAAATTAACACTCAGTGGCTTACGCCGCTGGTGTAACTTTGGTGCGCAAGCCTATCGTCGAGATTTTAATAATTTAACGGCGTACTTTAATCTTGAGTCTGCTGACAGCCGTGCTGTTTTACAAAAGGAACGCCGCGGTGTCCTGTTCATAAAAACCCAGCGTAAATTAAATTTTTATCTGCGTGCATTATGGGGACGTGATTTTTTCCTACGACCAACTGGTGCTGATTTTGCTGATTTCCGGCCCTTCATCGAACACAGAATATTACACTTGCCCGATGCCTTAGATGACTGCGGTGATGTCGCGGGTCTGGAACTCTACCGCGCAACGGCTGCACATATGGCTGCACATATGATGTATTCGTCAGAGCCGATATCTGCCGAAGGATTGAGTCCGGCGCAGATGTTTTTTATCGGACTTGTCGAAGATGCACGTATCGAATACAAAGCCGTAAGTGATTTTCCGGGCCTGAAGAAACTCTGGCGCTCACTGATGGATGTAGCTAGCGAAGAGAAAGTCGAGCATCCGACCATGCCGATACTCGAGCATTTTGCAATCATGCTGCTCGATGCGACAGCAACATCAGACGATGCTGAGCTGAATGCCATAGCTCAAAAATTTCACGCTGAAATAGAAGAAAATCAGGGCAACAATAATTTCTGCTGGCACCTTGGTCTTGATGTATTTAACCTGTTCTCAACACGTAAAGAAGTGCCCAGCCTGCGTATCCTGGAACGTATAGATATCCCGTACCGTGATGATAATCGTTACGTCTGGGAATTTGAAGAATTGGATGCGGATGTCGAATTCGAATACGTTCCCGCCAGTCAGCGTCAGGTCAGACGCCAGGTCAGTGTTATCGAAATGGCCAATGAAGTGGATTGTGAATTAGCTGGTGATGATGCACAGGAGATATGGACCTGTTCGACTAATATGCGTCCATACGAAGACGATCTCACCGATGATCAGGAAAGCTTTAATGATATGTGGGGTAAGGAACCGGTTTCTGACCCGTACCACTATCAGGAATGGGATTACCAGATCCAGTTGCATCGTCCTGACTGGGCGACGGTTTATGAACGCCGTCAGCCAAGAGGTCATGTCGAAGACATCCAGGCGATCATCGATGAATACAAACCGGTTGCACACCGCATCAAACAGATCATCGATCTGTTAACGCCGGAAGGTGTACAGCGTGTACGCAATATGGAAGACGGTGACGAGGTAGATATCAACGCTGCTATCGATGCCATGATCGCAATCCGTATGGGTGAGCAGCCTAATACACGCATCACCATGCGCAACGTGTTAAAAAATCGTGACCTCTCGGTCGTATTATTGCTGGACCTGTCAGAGTCCACAAACGAACCGATGAATGGTTCAGAAAAAACCGTATTACAGCTTACTCGTGAAGCAGCCACCCTGGTGGCTACCGCGATTGAAGGTATCGGCGACCCGTTTGCCATTCATGGTTTTGCATCTGATGGCCGTCACGACGTACAGTATTATCGTTTTAAAGATTTTAACCAGCACTTCGATGATGAAAGTAAATCTCGACTTGCCGGTATGAGAGGCGGTCTTTCGACACGTATGGGTGGCGCCTTGCGCCATGCCGGGCAGCACCTGTTAAAGCAACAGGAAAAACGCAAGTTGGTATTGTTGGTCACTGATGGTGAGCCGGCTGATATCGACGAACGCGACCCGCAGCATCTGCGCCATGATACTAAAAAGGCAGTTGAAGAACTCTATAGTACTGGAGTGCTTACGTATTGTCTGACGCTGGATCCCAATGCGGATGATTATGTGAAAAAAATTTTTGGTGCAAATAACTACACCATCATCGACCATGTCGATAAGCTGCCAGAACAGTTACCAACGCTATTTGCCAGTTTGACTGCGTGATGCTTAGTCTATTAGGAGTGACTCATGCCACTGGTTAATATGCGTGATATGCTGTACCACGCCTATGATAACAATTATGCCGTAGGTGCATTTGATCTGGTCAGCCTGGATTTTCTGGAAGCCGTAATCGGTGCAGCAGAAAGCTGTCGCTCTGCCGTTATCCTGAGCATCGCAGAACCCCACTTCGCACATTATGATTTTGAACTGTTGTTACCGGCAGTCGAAGCAGCTGCCAAACGGGCATCTATACCGGTAGCTATCCAGCTTGATCATGGCGGTTGTCTCGAAACAGTGGTTAAAGCGATTAATCTGGGCTGTAATGGCGTCATGCTGGATGCATCAAACCAGAATTTTTCTGACAATACAGAACACACTAAAGCGGTCGCTGAGATGGCGCACCGGTGCGGTGTTTCCGTAGTAGGTGAACTGGGTTACATCGCCGGCAGTGAAGGCGAAGGTGCAGAGCAGCACCCAGGTGAAACAGCTTTTACACTACCATCGGAAGCAAAAGCCTATGTCGAACGAACCGGCGTCGACTTTCTGGCAGTGTCTATCGGCACGGTACAGGGGCGGATGAATGGTCGTGCAAAGCTCGACTATGTGCGTCTCAAGCAACTTAATCAAGCGGTTAAAATTCCATTAGTCATCCATGGTGGTAGCGGTCTGAATGAAGACCAGTTTCATAAGCTGACATCAAATGGCGTTGCCAAGATCGATTATTACACGGCACTTTCTGATGTTGCAGCAAAGGCGATGCGTAAACGCAGCAAAGAAAGCCCTAAAGGCAGTTTCACGGATCTAAAGAAAGATGTGAAAGAAGCTATCGAACAAGAAGTTCAGCGTTGCCTTCGTCAGTGGGGCAGTGCTGGACGTGCAGCTGAAGTACTCGAGCGTTGTGACCCCTGGTTGTCTGTCGAACATCTCATCGTTCATAACGTGAGTACAGAGTCTACTCTGTCACTCGATATTTTGATGTCTGAAGGCAAGAGGATACTGTCACAAGTTCCTGGTGTGCGTGATGTGTTCACCGGCGAGGCAATGAAAGAAAACAGTAAATACAGCTGCTGCTGGTCAGTACGTTTTACCCATCAAGCGGCATTAGACAGTTTTCGTGATAATAATCAATTTGATTCTTTTATTAAAAAGCAGCTCAACCCGAATGTCAGTGATATGGTCAGTATCGACTATCAGGAAAGAACATAAATCAGCATCGTTAAGATGAGGGCTTCAGTGGCAGGATGCTAACCTTGCAATCGGTGTGAACCGAGTCGCGATGACGCTGATCGATCTGTAACATCGACTGATAGAATTCACTGTTCAGCCGTTTCTGGATTTCAGACATATCCTCACCATAAAAGATGACCCGGCAGTCCATATTCTGCGTTAGTCCCTCGCGTTCGTTAGGGCTTATAACCGGGTGCCAGGAAATCCTGATCAACCGACCGCCTTCATCACCTCGGACGGCATAAGCCAGGCTGTCGACAAACCAGAATGCATTCTTTTCAATGATTGCCAGGTATTGCAACGAGCGGACAGGTACAAATAGATGGCTTGATTGGCTACGGTTAAGCAGAACATGGGCGAGGTTATATGTTTGTGAGAGTAACCGGCTTTGCTGGCAGGAAAACTCATCAGGCGTAAAAAATGATTGAGTATCATGTGCGGTCATGAATTAAAGTGTAGCATCATGTAACCCGTACAGGCGTAGTGATTCATATTAAATGATGATTAAAGTCACGAACATTATTTAAAATTAATACTGTGATACCGCCTGGTTATTGAACTTCCGTTTTTTATCTGGATTTTACTGTCAATAGAATTAGCTCAAGGTCTGCTTATGATTGACTGCTGAAGTTAACGCGAGAATAAAGGAAGTCCGCTGTTGTCCATAAGCGGACTAGTATGGTGGGCACGTTGTGGGATATTTAGATCTATTTAATCGAGCCTTATCAAATCTGCGAGAGAATTTTTTCGCACTCATAGATATAGGCTTTTCGTCCGAATAAAAATTGCCAGCGTGAACCGCCGCATTGTCTCCACAGTACGGCTGAACGGATACCGGCGAGCAATAGCGCCCTGACTTTACTTGCATTGATCTCATTGCTTAGAAAAGGCTGTTCACCACTGACTATTATCTTGGGTCCTAGCGTGCTGATAGTTTCTTTGTATATGTGGCCTAATTTCGCAAAAGTGTTTTCATGGCACAGTGAAAAGAACTCAAACTGTGATTCAACTTTATTTAAGCGACTGCTGATATCTTCCAGCATGCTGTTATTGCTCGACAGCTTTTTTTCCAGCATGATCAGTGAAATAACGTATTTCGTTATTTCTAAGTCTCTGGAAGATCTGTCGTTTAGATGCTGAAGTAGAATTTTGACGCCATGACTGACGCCGGCAACACTGCCATAGACTTCTTCGACGCTGCTTGCATCAAAACGAAACAGGGTCTCAAGGCTGGATTCGATGTGGGCGCTGTTAGCTTTGCCCGTATTGGCAATCTGTTTTACCAGCGAAGCTGCCTGGTAGATGCCAGCCAGTGCCAGCGTTTGGTCGTATTTACTATGAATCATTAATGTTTGTCTTTAAAATTATTCATTATTCATTATTCATTATTCATTATTCATTGTTTCTATTACAC
>Ga0233409_10000205_pt1 | contig 10073 bp, 7 predicted proteins | sample Na_oxic_13_MG_FD_179871 | JGI IMG/M metagenome (GOLD analysis project Ga0233409, IMG submission 179871) | Seawater microbial communities from Saanich Inlet, British Columbia, Canada - Na_oxic_13_MG | ecosystem: Environmental > Aquatic > Marine > Inlet | place: Canada: British Columbia... | reverse complement strand
GCAGGTCATCGATATTTTGACCTCAGACGAGCCGCCATTGCTGATCGATGCCCGAATTAAAGAAGACCGTGCTTACGGCTACATAGAAAGCAGCCTCAGCCTGCCAGATATCGAAACCAACTGTGGCTCATTAAAAAAAATCGCCGCCGACAAAAAACAGCAACTGATGTTCTACTGTAATGGCGTACAATGCGGTCGTAGCGTGATCTCCATAAAAGTTGCCCGCTCCTGCGGTTACCATAACCTGTTGTGGTTCAAAGGCGGTTTTGCCGAGTGGAAAGAAAAAGGATACCAGTACATTAAAAACAAGTAGCATTTTTTAATTTAACGCAGCTCATACATGAACCACAAACACCTGACATTGCAGAAAACATTAGCGATCACTATTTTATTAATAGGTGTTATTGGCATTATCCTGGTTATCGCCACTGACTTTACTTATCGAAAAGTGGCGTACGAACAACAAACACGGTCAGTCAATCAACTCATCGAAATTAAATCAGCCGACTTAATAAAAAAACTGACCGAGAGGCAGAAAGAACTGGGATTTAGATTACAGGGCGAATCTGATTTTAAAAAAGCTTTTACTGATAGCAACAAGAAGGACATAGCTTACTGGTTAGATCAGGAATTCAACCGCTATTACGTAACTATCGGACTCATCAAACTTGAAAAAATATTAATTTACGATGACAAATTCCAACTTGTCGCAAGCTCTGATCGTGGCGTCGACATCACCGGTAAAGAAAATATTCCCTGTGCACAAATCATCAGCCATGTAAGCAGCTTACCGAACATACAACGTACCAAACCAAAAACACAACTGTGCGAATATAACGACTACCCGCTACTCACCACGGTTATTTCTATCGGCAGCATTCAACCTAAAGGTTACATCCAGGTCATCACTAACCCTGCACATATACTGACGCAGATCGAAACAGAACTTGGCGTCCCATTAAAGATCTACAGCAAACATAATGAATTGCTTCATCAATCGATTAACTGGCCAGCTAAAAGTGAAACACAAGATCACCTGATAAGCACATACATAATCCCTGATACACAAAACAATATATCCATGAGGATCAGCAGCGCCTCAGACATCACCGCATTTAAAAACCATTTAGATGACACACGATACAATATCATTCTCGGCGCTACCGCACTAACACTTATCACATTACTCTTCGCACTTATAATTTTACATCGTGGTTTATTACCACTTACAAACTTACGACGCGCCGCAGACAGCAGTGCCCGTGGCGAGTTTGCATCTGTTGAAGAAGGCCGTTACAACGAAATCAACGCACCGATACATGCCTTTAACCTGATGGTCGGTAAAATACAATCTTTGATTAACGACCTGACAACAGAAGTCAAAGACCATAAGAAAACAGAAAATAAATTCAAACAGGCAAAAGAAACGGCAGAATCGCACGCCCGGCATGCTGAACAACAAAGCAACTTCCTGCAAATGACATTACAGTCGATCGTCGATGGTGTAATTACAACCACGATTGACGGTTACGTGAAATCCATTAACCCGATGGCGGAACAGCTAACCGGCTGGACCGAAGCTGAAGCAAAAGACAAACCGCTGGTGCAGGTAATGCATGCCTTAAAGGAAGAAACACGCGCGCGAATATATGATCCTACGGAAAACATTGAATACAAAACAGTACTTGATGAACCGATAGGCGCCATCCTCATTCAGAATAATAGCGGTATAGAAACGCCGGTGGAGTATGTCGTTGCACCGATGCGAGACCACGAAGATGAGATTGCCGGTATCGTCGTCATCATTCACGATGAATCAGTACAGCGCTCACTCAACAGACAGTTAACCTTCCAGGCAACGCACGATGCTTTAACCGGGCTGATCAACCGCTATGAATTTGAACGTCGGCTAAAAAATGTTATCTCGACACAGACCATGCATGAGTCTGTGAACACGCTATGTTACATCGATCTCGACCAGTTTAAACTGGTCAATGATACCTGTGGCCACACTGCAGGTGATGAACTGCTGAAACAGATCACACTGTTACTGCAAAATACTTTAGACAGCGTTGGCACATTGGCTCGCCTTGGTGGCGATGAGTTTGGCCTGTTACTGGAAAATGCAGATACCAAAAAAGCTCAGACGGTTGCAAACGGTTTACTCGAAGTGATAAAAAACTTCCATTTCACCTGGAACGACAGCACCTTTACCATTGGCGCAAGCATCGGTATCGCACCGATCGCGCAAAATGCGATCTCCTGTGAAGAGATTCTAAGCAATGCAGACTCTGCCTGTTATCTCGCGAAAGAGAGTGGCCGTAACTGCACCCAGGTATTTACTGAAGAAGACGATAAATTATTAACACAACAACGTGAAATGCACTGGGTATCTCGCATCAATCACGCGCTGGAAGAAGATCGTTTCCAGTTATATTTTCAGGAGATCATGCCACTTAAAGGTCATGAACAATCCTTTATCCTGCATGGTGAAATCCTGTTGCGCATGATTGATAAAGAAGGCGACATCGTTACACCGAGCAACTTCCTGCCTGCCGCCGAACGCTACAACATGATCACACTGATCGATGAATGGGTGATTGAAAAATCAATTCTGTGGCTGGCCACACGTAAAGAAAAAGTTTTAATCTCGGTCAACTTATCAGGCATGTCGCTTTCCAACAGGGACTTCCTGAATTTTGTTGTCACTAAAATAAAACAGCATAAAGTTAATCCAGAACTGTTATGTTTCGAAATCACTGAAACTGCTGCAATTAATAATTTAAGCACTGCCATTCACTTTATGAATGTACTGAAAAAACTGGGATGCTCTTTCGCACTCGATGATTTTGGCAGTGGCCTGTCATCATTCTCATACCTGAACAGTTTACCAGTTGATTATCTAAAAATTGACGGCGCTTTTGTAATGGATATCGATAGAGACCCCATGCATTATGCGATGGTAAAATCCATCAACGAAGTAGGTCAGGTAATGGGCATTAAGACCATTGCTGAATTTGCCGCTTCAGAAAGTATTATTCGCAGTTTGCGTGAAGTAGGCGTGGATAATGCGCAAGGTTATGCTGTTGCAAGACCGATACCGTTAGCATCACTTACAGTCGATGACTCAACGTCGATATTAACTGCTGTTAAAAATGATCAGTCAGCCGGTTAAAGCTTTTAAAAAATTCTAAGTATTAAGTTATAAGTTGTAAGTTAAAAACCTGCCCTATTTAAGCCTTTACTTATAACTTAATACTTAAAACTTATATTCAAGGCAATCGGATAAACGCCTTCGCCTGCTCTAGTACAAACGTTTTAAAAGCCTGGGCAACAGGCGACAGACGTTTACCTTTACGCTGTATCACGTACCAGTGCCGCTGAATCGGAAAATCTTTTACATCCAGTATCCGCAAACGCCCTGTCTCCAGTTCCAGTTCAAGCGTATGAATAGAAACAATGCCTAAGCCCAGACCGGCCTCAACCGCCTGTTTGATAGCTTCATTACTACTCATCTCGATACCGGTGTGAAAACTTACCCGGTGTTCACTAAAAAATCGTTCGATTGCACTCCGGGTACCAGAACCTTTTTCACGTACCACAAAATGTTCATCTTCAAAACGCTCAAGCTTTAACTGTCGCTCAGATGCCATCGGGTGATTCGGTGAGGCAATCATGACTAATGGATTTTCCATAAAGGCTTCCGCTTCTACCTCAACACCCTCAGGCGGCTGCCCCATGATGACCAGATCTGGACGATTAGCTTCCAGCTGTTCACGAAGACTGGCACGGTTGGTAATATCAAGCGTAATAGTGACATCTTCATATTGCTGAGAAAAAGCCGCCAACAGCCGTGTCGCGAAGTGACTAGCAGTGGTAGCCACCGAAATGGATAAACGGCCGGATTGCACACCTTTAAGCTCATCCAGCACCACTTCAGCCTCATCCAGCATATGGCCGATACTTTTACTGTAGGCATAAATCTCCCGCCCAGCTGCGGTCAGGTGCATTTTTTTGCCTATCTGCTCAAATAAAGGCAAACCAGTGACCTCTTCTAACTGCTTGATCTGCATAGAGACACCCGGCTGGCTGAGGTGCAGCTCCTCGGCGGCACGGGTATAACTTAAATGTCTTGCCGCAGACTCAAATACCTTGAGTTGTCTGAATGTCATGTTTAAAGCCATGTTGTGCCTCTTCTGTAGGTGCGAATTCATTCGCACAGCGGTGCCAGGGTATGCGCGCATCATGCGAATAAATTCGCACCTACAGGAGCCCCACCTACCAGCGCGCAAATACCATAAGTAATTGCTTATTATAACAATCAAAAACATTTAGTGTTAATTATGTTCCATCGGCACTATAGTACACGCCCCTGATAACAGGTCGTTCCACAAGAACCTGAACAAATCAGACCAAATTTTTATAATAGGAGACCATACAAATGGCTTTATTAGATCAAACAGGTCGTTATTCTGACCTTAGCCTGAACGAAGATACGCTTCTTGCTGACGGCAAACACATCCTGGTTGCTTACACTATGGAACCTGCTGAAGGTTACGGTTACCTGGAAGCTGCAGCTCACTTTGCTGCTGAATCTTCAACCGGTACTAACGTAGAAGTTTCAACAACTGATGATTTCACTAAAGGCGTTGACGCTTTAGTTTACTCAATCGACGAAGCTAAAGGCATCATGAAGATTGCATACCCGAACGAGCTGTTCGACCGTAACGTAATCGATGGCCGTGCAATGATCGTTTCTTTCTTGACACTTGCTATTGGTAACAACCAGGGCATGGGTGATATCAAGAACTCTCAGATGTATGATTTCCACATCCCACGTTCTATGCTAAACCTGTTCGACGGTCCTTCTGTTGATATTACTGACATGTGGAATGCCTTAGGCCGTCCACGTGAAAACGGCGGTTATATCGCTGGTACTATCATCAAGCCTAAGCTTGGTTTACGTCCTGAGCCATTTGCGGCTGCGGCATACTCTTTCTGGTTAGGCGGCGACTTCATCAAGAATGATGAGCCTCAAGGTAACCAGGTTTTCTGTCCACTGAAGAAGGTACTGCCTTTAGTTCATGACGCTATGAAGCGCGCACAGGACGAAACTGGCGAAGCTAAGATCTTCTCTATGAACATTACTGCTGACGATCACCACGAAATGTGTGCTCGTGCAGACTTCGGTCTGGAGTTATTTGGTGAAGACGCGCCTCGTCTAGCATTTCTGGTTGACGGTTATGTAGGCGGCCCAGGTATGGTTACAACTGCACGTCGTAACTATCCTTCACAGTATTTACACTACCATCGTGCTGGTCACGGTGCGGTAACATCACCATCATCCAAGCGTGGTTACACTGCTTATGTTCTAGCTAAGTTGTCTCGTCTGATGGGTGCTTCTGGTATCCACGTAGGCACAATGGGCTACGGTAAGATGGAAGGTGGTCATGAAGACAAAATCATCGCTTACATGATCGAGCGTGATGAGTGTCAGGGACCTGAGTACTTCCAGAAATGGTACGGTATGAAACCTACTACACCGATCATCTCTGGCGGCATGAACGCTCTGCGTCTACCTGGCTTCTTCGAGAACCTGGGACACGGTAACGTAATCAACACTTCTGGTGGTGGTTCTTACGGTCACATCGATTCTCCTGCTGATGGTGCGAGATCTTTACACCAGGCATATGATTGCTGGAAGCAAGGTGCAGATCCAATCGAATACGCGAAAGAGCATAAAGAATTTGCTCGTGCATTCGAGTCGTTTGAGCACGATGCAGATGCATTGTTCCCAGGCTGGAGAGACAAACTGGGCGTTCACAAGTAAGACTGAATGCTTCAGTACCGAAAAAACCCTCACCACTTCGGTGGGGGTTTTTTTTCTAAATAACTAACTTAGAATCTTTTATTTAATAAAATAAAAGATTCTTTACCGCAGAGACACGCAGTAAATTAACTCTGCGGTAAAGAATTTTTATCAAAAGGTAAAACTATGACTGACATAGATATCGAACAATACAAAGTAGCCGAAGAACCTTTCTACGAAGCTCAGGGTGACGAAGTTGCCCTGTACACAGCCGCTTATGAAGCACGTCTGCCAATCATGATTAAAGGGCCTACCGGTTGTGGTAAATCTCGCTTTATTGAACACATGGCATGGAAACTGGGCAAACCACTGATTACCGTTGCCTGTAATGAAGACATGACAGCTTCTGATTTAGTCGGGCGTTACCTGCTGGATGCCAACGGTACTCGTTGGTTAGATGGCCCGTTAACTGTTGCGGCACGCATTGGTGCTATCTGCTATCTGGATGAAATTGTTGAAGCACGTCAGGATACAACCGTAGTCATTCACCCTTTGACCGACCATCGCCGTCAATTACCTTTAGATAAAAAAGGCGAACTGATTGATGCACATGAAGATTTTCAGCTGGTCATTTCCTACAACCCTGGTTACCAGAGTCTGATGAAGGATTTAAAACAGTCCACTAAACAACGTTTTACCGGTCTGGATTTTGACTATCCAGATACAAAAACAGAAGCTTCCATCGTTGAAAAAGAAGCGGGTACGGATGCTGAAACTGCTGACAAACTGGTAAAAATTGCTCACACTGCACGTAACCTGAAAGGTCACGGTCTTGATGAAGGTATTTCTACACGTCTGTTAGTTTACGCTGCAACCTTAATGAGTAAAGGTATAGAAGCCAAAGCTGCCTGCCGTATGGCACTGGTACGTCCGATTACAGATGATGCGGATATTCGCAGCACGCTGGATCATTCTATCGATAGTATATTTGGTTAAAAATCAGCTCTCACGGCATTGGCATAAATAATCATGCAAGAAAGCGACCTACAAGCATACCGGGAAAAACTGAAATGCAGTTTCCCTCAGATAGAAGACTGTTTTGAGGACTACATTCAGGATTCACTGCGTAATCTAAGCAACGCAGGTATCGATCAATACCTGTCAGGTGCTTCACTCATCTGCATGATCGGTCGTGGCTGGGAGCCGGTGTCTATCTACCTGGAAGAGATGCCGGTAATGGCCCAAAAGCTGGGCGAACCTATTTTAGACATCGTTTCTAAAACAGTCTGGGATCTATCACGCTCGCCTAATGGCAAGGCCATTCCTCCCTTTATGCAGTGTTTGCCAGAGGCATCACGCCGCCTTGGCACACTCGAGCAGATGCAGTACTTTTTAGAAATTCTGGACACCATGGTGGAAGCTACCACCACCTCGGTTCATGGCCATCACAAAACTCATTCCAGCCAGGGTTTCGTGGTCTTACTCGAACATATTCCCTACCTGTTAAGCCAGCTTTCTCTAGAGGGTTTAAAGAACTGGATCGAGTACGGTACCCGTAATTACAAATCACACCCTGAGCGCCAGAAAGATTATTTCAGCCTGCAGTCTGCAGACAGTAAAGCGATGCTGCAGCGTGAACGTCATGGCACCCTGTTTATGGATCATGAACGTCAGCTGGATATGTTTCTACGCGCCATGTGGGAAGATGAATCTTATTTTGTGCCGTACTCGTTAGGTTTTGATGAGCTGCGCAAACCCGCGCCTTATTATGATAGTCGTGGTATTCGTGTACCTGATGTATACGATGATATCGATGACGATTCAGGATTTGTTTCCGGCATCGACCGTTACCGCGTTACGATTGCACATATAGCCGCTCATCGAAGATGGTCTGGCATCCTGGTTGCAGATAACCTTAGCCCGTTTCAGCGTATTGCTGCTGAACATCTGGAAGATTCTCGCGTTGAATATCTGATGCTAAAACAATATCCAGGATTACGTAAACACCTTTTAACATTACACCCAACACCTATTGAAGGTGACTGTGATAATGAGAAAGAGTCCTGTATCCGTCATCGTTTAGCCATGTTGTCACGAGCGATTCTGGATGAAAATCATGGTTATCAAAATGAGCACGTTTTGGCATCGGTAGAAAAGTTTCATCAAGCCATGGCGGATGGCGAAAGCAGCACTGAAGAGATGCGTGATATTGCTATCTCATTTATTGCACGCACCCGTTTGCAAAGCGATCAGTTACCTAAGGTTCACTTTGAGAATACGGTTGTTGATTATCGAGATGATAATCGTCATATGTGGGTATTTATCGAAGAAAATGATGAAGCGGAAGACTTCGATGATCAGCGTGAAAAGAAAGCAGATGAACTGGAGCACGAAGGTTTACCGCCACGTCATTATGCCGAATGGGATTATGGCAGCAACTCGTTTAAACCTGACTGGGTAAGCCTGTATGAATCCGTACATCCTTCTGGCAACAGTGCAAACATCGATGCGATTTTAGACAAGTACAAAGACCTTGCTAAATTATTAAAACAGATTTTAGATAGACTGAAACCGCAAAACATGGTGCGCGTACGTTACCAGGAAGAAGGCAGTGAATTAGATCTGGATGTAGCGATCCGCTCATTGATCGATTACAAATGCGGTTCACAACCCGACCCGCGCATCAACATGAGCCATGAGCATGCCGGCCGTGATATCGCGGTAATGATTTTGCTCGATCTATCCGCATCGCTGAATGACAAAGCGGAAGGTTCTGATCAGACTATCCTGGAGTTAAGCCAGGAAGCGGTATCATTATTGGCCTGGACGATTGACCAGCTGGGCGATAAATACGCCATTGCCGGGTTCCATTCAGATACTCGCCACAACGTGCGTTATTATCATCTGAAAGGCTACAGCGAAGATTTTGATGATAAGGTAAAAGGCAGGCTGGCAGCGATGGAAGCGGGTTTCTCAACACGCATGGGGGGCGCAATCCGTCACGCTTCCCATTATTTAGAAGCCCAGCAGGCCGACAAAAAAATCATGCTGATACTGACCGATGGCGAACCTTCAGATATCGACGTTGATGATGATCAGTACCTGATCAGTGACACCAAAAAAGCAGTCGACGAAATCTCATCTAAAGGCATGTTCAGTTACTGCATCAGCCTGGATAAAAAAGCCGATGATTATATTCAGGACATCTTCGGTGCTGGCGGTTATACCGTCATAGACCACATAGAAAAGCTGCCAGAGAAATTACCGCTGCTGTTTGCGGCTTTAACATCTTAAAAAGACTTAAAAGCTATTAGTCCGCAAATGAACGCAAAAAACGCAAATAAAAGCTTTTTACTGTTTTTAACATTTGCGTCTATTTGCGTTCATCTGCGGATATATTTTCTTTTTCTTCTTCGTTAATAAACCATCATGAGCAACCACATAACAGCATCCGTCGAGTTTTTTTTCAAAGGTGAAAAAATATCATCATCTATTGAACTGGACGTAGACCCACATATGCAGGCAACTGGTCGACTACCCGACCTATACCCATTACTTGCCAGGGCAATAAATCTTGGATTATATTCCTACGAATATGAAATGATGCAAGCCGAGGAAATTTTATATAACAACGCTATAGGTTTGATCGCTGAACACGTCAATGAAGGTTCGCTTGATTTTGATTCATTTGAAACTGAATGGGTGGAAGCTCAAATGCTCGACAAACTACAGGACATCGCTCTACGAAACTTGTCCGTCGACGACATCCTTCAGCAACCTGAATTAAAAAACGCGCTACTGGAAGCCTATCAGCTCGGAGTAAAAGCAAAAGCTTTATCGTGAACGTAAACTAATTTACATTCTTCGATATATTTAGCATCGTGGATTCGACCCGCCTTAACATAACCGGTGTCGCCCTTATTAAGAATAACCGGCTCACCATCGGTAACCAGACCATCTGCTGATTTAGTATAAAACTGTATCGCCATCTTACCTTCAACGACAACCGTCATATCATCACCCGGGTGAGAATGCGGTGACTCTTCTGTACCTGCTAACCAGCGCTCCAGCATGACTTCAGCACCATCAGGATTTGTTGGGTAGGTTGTTCTTACTGTAAAACCTTCGGGCGTGTCTGCAACCGACACATGGTACTGCCAAACTGCACTGGTATCAGACGTAACTTCTTTTGTATAGTCGGTCATATTTAACACTCTTTTTTATGAGCGATGAAGCCTACTACTTTTACGTGACTTTGTTCCTC
>Ga0233409_10000204_pt1 | contig 10111 bp, 7 predicted proteins | sample Na_oxic_13_MG_FD_179871 | JGI IMG/M metagenome (GOLD analysis project Ga0233409, IMG submission 179871) | Seawater microbial communities from Saanich Inlet, British Columbia, Canada - Na_oxic_13_MG | ecosystem: Environmental > Aquatic > Marine > Inlet | place: Canada: British Columbia... | reverse complement strand
CACAGCCCCAGCATGCGCCGAACCCACATCCCATAAAAGCTTCCAGAGAGAACTCTGCGTATATCTCTTTTTCGCGGGCGATTTGGGCAATTTTTGCCATCATGACTTCGGGTCCGCAGGCGAAGATCCGGGAGGGGAAGAATTCTTGGAGGGATGTCTGAAAAAGACCGGTGATAAAGCCTTTGGATCCGAATGATCCGTCATCGGTAGACATGAGGATGTCGAAATTTTCCTTCTCGAATTTTTTTCGGAGAGGGATGTCCTCTATCGTTTTTCCTCCGTAATAAATACGGATAGGGATGCCAAGGTCACGCAACTTGCGAGCGAGAAAATACAGGGGCGCTATGCCCCGCCCCCCTCCTATGAGAGCGACATTTTTCCTTTCAAGAGAGCCTTCCAAACGGAATCCTTTTCCGAGAGGACCGATAATATCCAGGTGTTCGCCTTCTTTTTTTTGGCTAAGAAGTCTTGTCCCGGTCCCGGCTTGTTGGAAATAAATCTCAAGAGTGCCTTCCTGGGCAGAGTGAATACTGATAGGCCGCCGGAGTAAAGGGTGGAGGTTGTCGTTCGTACGGACCATGATGAATTGACCGGGTTGAGCCAAGTTGGAGATCTTTTCTGTTTGAAGGCCGAGCAGGCAGTACTCTCCCCAGGTCTTTTTGTGAACGATAAGAGCCTTCGGTTCTTTGTGCATGCTTCGATCCATTTTAGCCACGACAAAAATATCAGAATACTGTAACAATTTCAACAAAAGTCAGGCAGATTGGCAATGTTAACTTGCTATTGTTTTTGACATAATTCGGTTATTCTGGAATAATCGAATTTCCCCTTGTGCAAAAAAGGAATTATTCCTAAATGCGGCTGACAGAAATGCTATTCAAGATTTGACAATTCTATTTGTGCAAAAAAAGAGATGATACTATTATTCATTTTCATATGTAATTTAGCATCAGGAGGAATCATAGATGGAGATATCTAAGAGGGGACTTGAGATCCAGGAATCTCCCATAAGAAAGCTGAAGCCGTTTGCCGATCGAGCCATGGAGCGGGGGATCCATGTCTATTTCATCAACATCGGGCAGCCGGATATTCCGACGCCACAACCGGTTTGGGATTCTCTGAAAAATTTTAATGAGGAAGTTCTCAGTTATGGTCCAGCCCAAGGTTTCCTGGATTTGAGACAGGCCATTGCCGACTATTTCTGCTCATATAATATTGCACTCAATTCCGAAAATGTCATTATCACTGTCGGAGGATCTGAAGCCATACATTTCGCTTTCAGTGTAGTATCTGATTCAGGTGGAGATATCATCATCCCCGAGCCATTTTACACAAATTATAACGGATTCGCTGCATGCGCCGATGTGAACATCGTTCCCTTAACCCTGAACGTCGAGGACGGATTCCGTCTTCCATCCATCGACGCCATCGCGGCAAAAATAACTTCCAATACAAAAGCAATCCTGTTGAATTCCCCGAGTAATCCAACGGGTACAGTGTATACACCAGAAGAATTAGAAAGGGTCATTTCCCTGGCCCTCGAACATGATTTATTCATCATTGCAGACGAGGTCTACAAGGAATTCGTATACGATGGTGCCACCCATAAGAGCATCCTGGAATATGAGGAGATCAAGGATCGGGCTATCGTCGTGGACAGTATTTCCAAGCGTTTCAGCTGCTGCGGAGCAAGGATCGGGGCAGTGGTCACGCGGAACGAGCAAGTTTACCAATCCGTGCTCAAGTTTGCCCAAGCCAGGTTGTGCCCCCCTACGATCGAGCAAAAGATGGCTCTGGCTGCTTACCGGATGGGAAAGGAATATTTCGATCCTGTTCAGAAGGAATACCAGCGCAGGCGAGATGTTTTGTACGAGGGATTGAAGGACATCCCAGGGGTCGTAATCCGGAAACCACAAGGCGCGTTTTATTTTATTGTCAAACTTCCTATCGAGGATTCTGAACATTTTGTGCGCTGGATGCTCACGGATTTCCAACTGGATAACGAGACGGTCATGGTGGCCCCAGCCCAAGGTTTTTACAGCACCCCAGGAAAAGGCACCGCTGAGGTCAGGATCGCTTACGTGCTCAAGGAGGAGGATCTCAAAAGAACCATTACAATTTTAAAAGCAGGTCTCCGAGAGTACGGCAAAAAACATTGATAACTTTTTAGTCTGCTCAGGGCAATTTTCACTCTTGATTATCTGTCATGTCTGATCGCCCTCTTGAATTTTTTGGGGGTTGTGTGTATAGTTTTGGGTTAATTTTAAATCTAGATATAAGGAGCTGAGCCGTGGATAACAAATACGTGTACTTTTTCGGTGGAGGAAGCGCTGAAGGCAACAGAGGTATGAAGGATCTTCTTGGCGGAAAGGGAGCAAATCTTGCTGAGATGTCTGGCATCGGGCTGCCTGTTCCTGCTGGATTCACCGTTTCCACAGAAGTTTGCAGCCTGTTTTCTCAGGAAGGAAACAGGATTCCTCCCGTTGTAGAGGAGGAAATCCATCAGAATTTAAAAAAGCTGGAGACCATCACCCAGAAACAATTTGGGGATAAAAATGATCCTCTTCTGATCTCTGTTCGTTCCGGGGCGAAATTTTCAATGCCAGGTATGATGGATACGGTTTTAAACCTCGGCCTCAATGATCAAACGCTCGAAGGATTAGTTCATAAAACAGATAATAAGAGATTCGCATGGGATTGTTACAGGCGATTGATCCAAATGTTCGGGGATGTTGTGTTGGAAATCCCCAAAAGGAAATTCGAGGAAATACTGAAGAAAAAAAAGAAGGATAACGGCATTGCTAACGATTACGAGCTCACGGAGGAATTCTTAGAGGAGCTCGTATCGGAATACAAAGGAGTGGTAAGAGAGGAGACGGGAAGGGACTTTCCACAGGATGTCAAAGAACAACTTTTTTTGGCCATATCTGCTGTCTTTGAGTCTTGGAACAATCCTCGGGCGATCACCTACCGTCGCTTGAATCACATTCCTGACGATTTAGGAACAGCTGTCAACGTCCAATTGATGGTGTTCGGGAACACGGGAGAAAATTCGGCCACGGGTGTGGGATTTACCCGAAATCCTGCGACTGGGGAGAAAGAATTATTCGGCGAATATATAGTCAATGCCCAGGGAGAGGATGTTGTTGCGGGTGTCCGAACACCATCTCCACTTAAATCATTAGAGAATCAGATGCCGGAGAGTTTTAAAGAGTTGAAAGATTATACCGATAAGCTGGAGATACACTATAGTGATATGCAGGATTTTGAGTTTACAATTCAGGAAGACAAACTCTATATGCTCCAAACCCGAAGCGGCAAAAGGACTGGATTTGCGGCCGTAAAGATCGCTGTAGAAATGGTGAAAGAAGGGCTGGTTGATAAGGAAAAAGCCTTAATGATGGTTGAACCTGAATCCTTGAATCAATTGCTTCACCCTGTTTTTGATGCCAAAGAAAAGGAAACCCATGCACTTTTGGCAAAAGGCTTGGCCGCCTCTCCAGGTGCAGCCGCAGGGCAAGTTGTGTTCACAGCTGATGAGGCTGTTGCCAGAAAAAAGGAAGGAAAGCGTGTGATTCTGGTTCGGGATGAAACTTCTCCTGACGATATTCACGGAATGAGCGCTGCACAGGGGATCCTTACAGCGACCGGAGGCATGACATCCCATGCTGCGGTGGTCGGACGGCAGATGGGAAAGCCGGCTGTCGTGGGTTGCGGGGATGTCAACTTGAACGAGGAGCAAAATTACTTCAAGATCGGAGAAAAAAAGTTTTCAGAAGGCGATTGGGTATCCATCGAAGGGACATCGGGAGATGTTTTTGATGGCGAGATCCCCACCCAACCCTCCGAGATCTTGCAGGTCGTTCGCGGGGAGATAAATCCCGATGATTCCCCGATGTATCAGCGGTTTGTCGAATTCCTTTCCTGGGCCGATGATGTGAGAAAGCTGAAGGTGAGAGCGAATGCCGACACTCCTGAAGATGCGCAAATAGCGGTGGCTTTTGGGGCAGAAGGCATCGGTTTGGCCAGAACCGAGCATATGTTTTTTGATAAGGATCGACTTCCCTTCATAAAAGAGATGATTCTTTCGGAGGAAAAACAGGAAAGGATAGATGCCATCAATAAGCTTCTGCCCTTCCAGAAGGAAGACTTTTATGGATTGTTCAAAGCCATGGGAGACCGTCCTGTCACGATCCGCACGCTCGATCCTCCTCTTCACGAATTCCTGCCTCGCCGGGAAGACCTGATGGTAGAGCTGGCTGTGATGAAAGTCTCCCATAGCGATCAGCAGGAAAAGATCCAAGACTTGGAAAAATTGCTGGAACGCGTCAAGGCGCTTTCTGAATTCAACCCGATGTTGGGTCATAGAGGGTGCCGTCTAGGTGTCACATACCCCGAGGTCATCGAAATGCAAGCTTCGGCTATCATAGAAGCAGTGATCCAGTTGACAAAAGATGGCGAAAAGATCTTTCCGGAAATCATGATCCCACTGATCGGAACCCGGGAAGAGCTTGCCGATCAAAAAAAGATCGTTGTCCGTGTTGCCGAGGAATTGATGGAAAAACATGGAGTTAAAATCCCCTATTCTATCGGAACCATGATCGAAATCCCTAGGGCAGCGATCACGGCTGCAGAGGTAGCGCAAGAAGCAGAATTCTTCTCCTTTGGGACCAATGACCTCACACAGACGACGTATGGGATGTCCCGGGATGATGGGGCGGAATTTATGGCGTACTACATATCTCACGGGATTTGGCCGGACAATCCATTTGAGACCGTCGACATTCCCGGTGTGGGTGAGCTGATGAAGTGGGCTGTCGAGAAGGGACGGCAGACCCGCCCTGACCTCAAAGTGGGGATCTGCGGTGTCCATGGGGGCGATCCGCGCTCCATCACTTTTTGCCACAAGATCGGATTGAATTATGTGAGCTGTTCAGCTTACCAGATTCCGATCGCACGTTTGGCTGCTGCCCAGGTCGTGTTGGAAGAAAAACAGGAAAACTGAAAACCTAGCGTTTACCTGTCATTTTTTGCAGGATGTTTTTCATGATATAGATCGCCATTGCAGGATTGGCGGCTAACCGTCTCTTGCAGTAAGCGGTGGCATACTTCCATTTTTCGGCAAACGGAACATACAGACGGACCAAGATGCCGTTTTGGATGAGCTGGTCTTGGTAGGCATTCATCGGAACGCCCATCAGCATCTGCACTTCGAACTGATCCTTTTTCATGTTCAGCTTTTCTGCTAGGTTAATGGATTTCTCGATCAATCCTTGATCGTGGGTGGCGATTTCGGCGTAATGGCCTTCCTTGAACAAAACTTCCAGCTGTTCGAGCATTTTTTTCTTCATAGCGGATTTGTTTTGAATAGCGATTTCTTTTGGTTCGTTGTAGATCCCGATGCATAAACGGATGCGGGCGTTCATTCCTTTCAGGGATTTTATGTCGTCGTCGTTGCGGAAAAGGCGGGATTGAAGCACGGTCCCGAAAGTCGGATGCTCTTTGTGTATGGACTGAAAGATATCCAGTGTCATATCCGTAAAACTGTGGTCCTCCATATCCAAAGTGACTTTGATGTGATGCTTTTCGGCTTTGGCAACGATGCCTTCGATGATCTCACGACAGTGCTCTGTACCGCGATGGCTTCCCAGTTGTGTCGGTTTTAACGAGATGGTGGCATACTCCTGTTGTCCGAGTGCCTCGACAAGCCTTTCATATACACCCACAGAGTATCGGACTTCCTCGTCGTCTTCCAGTTCCTCTCCGAGGAGGTCGATTGTGGAGCACACACGTCTTTGTTCCCAAAATTTTTGCGCTGTGCTGGTGGCCAATGCGATACTGTCCCCTGCCACGTAAGGGCTGGCAAACAGTTTGACGAGCGGTGTCGGGGCTAGGTTGACAATAAATTTTTTTAATCCCATTAAAAATTCCTTTCCTGTTGTATTATTAAAAAGACTGGTATGAAAATACAAACTAAAATATTTTGAGGAAAACTTCAAGGATTGTATGAAATTTTCTCGGAGTTGTTTCTAGCGGGTTTTTTTGGTATGTATAACTATCAATGGCATTATGTGGTTTTTTACCCCTGTTCAGGAAGAAGAAATTTCCCTTCCGGTTTGTTTACAGCGATAATTACTGGATTGTGGAACTCGGGAACCATGTGTTTCCTGTCGAAAAATATAGATTGGTTTATGAAAAAATTTTGCGCAATGGCGCCAAAAAGGAAAATTTTGAATCTCCTGAGCCTGCTTTGGATGAAGACCTCACGCTGGTTCATTCCGCAAAGTATCTGAAAAAGCTGAAAATGGGGCGTCTTTCTCCCGCGGAAGTCATGACGATGGAATTGCCCTATTCCGCTGAGCTCCTGGATTTTTTCCAGCTTATGGTCGGTGGGACCATTTTGGCTACACAGTTGGCCATGGAGGATGGATTGGCCGTTCATATCGGGGGAGGATTCCATCATGCCTTCCACGACCATGGCGAGGGTTTTTGTATCCTAAATGATGTGGCCGTTGCGCTGCGTAAACTGCAGAAGAGCGGAGCGATTTTTAAGGGAATGATTGTGGATTGTGATGTTCACCAAGGGAACGGGACAGCAGAGATTTTTGCTGAGGATAAGACGGTTTTTACCTTTTCAATGCACCAAATGGATATCTATCCGGCAAAAAAGGAAACAAGCATGCTGGATGTGGGATTTTGGACGGATGATGCCGACGGGAAATACCTGGAATCCCTCAAGTCCCATTTTCCCCGTCTTTACAACACCTTCGAACCAGATGTTGTGTTTTACCTGGCTGGCGCTGATCCTTACGAAAAGGATCAGCTGGGTGGGCTGAAAATAAGCCAGGACGGGCTCAAAGAAAGGGATAATATAGTCATCAAAGAGGCCCTGCGATTGAATATCCCTGTCGTTGTCCTGTTTGCAGGGGGTTATGCCTTCGATGTCATGGATACGGTAGAGATCCATCTCAATACGATAAAGATCGCTCAAAAGCTAGGAAGAAAATATCTCTGAATCTCTTTATGCTTGGGTCTCACTGTCGATCCAACCAAGGTAGTCCTTACTCCCAGTTAGGATTGGAAGTGCGATGATTTCCGGGACATCGTAGGGATGAATCCCCCGGATCTTTTCCTCGAGCTTGGGGTAGGCTTCTTTTTTTGTTTTGAAATACAGTGTGTGTTCCTGGTCCTGTGTGATCTTTCCTTTCCACCGGTAAAGAGATTGGCTGGCTGCTTGAAGGGTAACACAGGCCGCCAATCGTTCTTCAATGATTTTTTCGGCGATGATCTTGCCGACATCGATGTCGGGAACTGTTGTCATAACCAAAAGATATTGTGTCATTTCCTTGCCTCCCTCACAGGAATATCCCGTTGGCTTTGAGATGGGTTATTTTTGAAGAAAAATGTGTGCGAAAACCTTGGCGTCTCCCATCATATTATCGATTACACAGTATTCATTGGGTTGGTGAGCTGTCTCCTCGACCTTGGCCCAACAGGCTGCATCGTAACTCGCTCTGCGAAAAAGCGCAGCCACGGTTCCGCCCCCGATTCCGATGGGCTTTCCTTCTTTGTGGTAGATTGCCTTTATGGCTTTCTGCAAGGCGTGAACCACGGGGGCTTCAGGAGAAGTGGGAGGGGCGGCCGGCGCTTCTTGCACATCTTCCATCGTGATGGTCACATGGAATTTCTCTTCCACCCGGGCTGCCATTTCCTGGATTTTCTTTTTGACCTCATCCAGTTCGATATTGGGAAGAATTCGGCAATCCATATAAAATATATCCTCTCCAGGAATGGTATTTATATTAGGAACATTGGCTTCTTTTTTTGTGGGCTCGAAGGTGGATATGGGAGGATCGAAAAGGGGGTTTTGATCTGGATAAAGCTCATAGAGCTTGTTGAGCTCTGTCACTAGAAAAGAGGCTGCCCTGAAGCTATTCACTCCTTTTTCTGGCGTGGATCCATGAGCCTGTATGCCAAGGGTTTTGAATTTGGACCAGAGAATGCCCTTTTCAGCCACCTCTATCATAGTTCCGTCCATATTACCGGCATCGGGAACGATGATCAAATCTTGCTTGCGGAAAGGATTGGATTTTTGCAAAACGTATTCGATTCCCTTATCGCTCCCTGTCTCTTCGTCGGCAACCAGAGCGATCCCGATGTCGTATTCAGGAATGACTCCTTCAGCAAAAAAAGCTTTGAGAGCATACAATGAGGCCACCATATCCTGTTGATTGTCTTCCACTCCACGCCCGAAGATTTTTCCTTCCTCGACCCATGCCTTATACGGATTGCCATTCCAAAGTTCCAGCTCTCCCGGTGGGACCACATCCATGTGTGTCATGATCCAGATGGTTTTTGCCGAGCTTTTTCCTTTGTAGATGGCTAAAATATTCGGTCTGTAGCCGGCCGGAGCATCAAAATCCGGGGCTTTGATGACAGAGATATCACTGAACCCGTTGGCGTTTAAGAATTCGAGCAGACACTCGGCTTTTTTGACTTCTCCTTCCCCTCCGCTGGCTGGAGAAATGGCGGGAAAGGAACAAAGTTTAATTTGCATATCGATCATTTCATCTCGGAAGGAATCGATCCTTTCGGCGATTTTATTCATCCAATCCATGGTGATCTCCTTTGTAGGGGAAATGATATCACCGCATATGGGAAGAAGCAAGACCTGGTTGGGGGCAAATCTTGACTTTTCTCGTTGATGGGCATACATTACCTCAAAATGCGAATCGGGTTTGATCTGCGGCCCTTCCTCAGGGAAGAAACAGGTGTCGGGGTCTATTTCAAGAATCTCCTTTTCAGCTTGGCAAAAATCGACCAGACCGACGAATTTTATTTGTTCAGCTCCTCGTGGAAAGACCGATTCGATCCTAAAAAGATACCCTTGTTTGCAAAAATGGAGTTCTTAGATCTCCGCTATCCCGTGAAGGCCACCAATTTCTTTTGGTCCAGGCTAGGATGGCCTTCTTTGGATTTTTTTTTCAAAACCAAACTGGACTTGACTCACTCACCCACCCCTCTTCCTTTGCCGACCAGCGGAAAAAAGATCATTACGGTGTATGATTTGTTTTTTTTGGAATTTCCTGAATTGACGAATAATGAAGCGAGGCGGAATTTTACTCGGGGGATCGAAGATTCTGTTAAGAATGCCGATGGGATTGTGACAATATCCCATTTTACTGAGGACCAGCTTATCCAAAAGTTTCTTGTTGATCGGAGAAAGATAAGAGTTATCTGTCCTGGAATAGATCTGGGGAATTGGGAGCAGATCGAACGACAGGACTTGGAGCGGATAAAAACGAATTTTGAACTTCCCTCTGATTTCCTGCTCTTTGTCGGGGCATTCGAGCCCCGTAAAAACCTGCCTAACCTGCTCAAGGCCTTGAGGATAGTCCATGACCGATATCGGAAAATACACCTTGTCCTTGTCGGAAGAAAAGGACTGGACTCCGATAATATACAGAAAGATATCCAGAACCTCGCTTTGGACTCATGGGTGAAAATATTGGGGTATATGGATGATATAGAGCTGAAAAATGTCTATCGGCTCGCTTCTGCGTTTGTGTTCCCCTCCCTGTGGGAAGGATTCGGGATTCCTCTCCTGGAGGCCATGGCAAGCAGGTTGCCGATCGTGACATCCCGAACATCCGCACTCCCCGAGATTGCCCAGGATGCGGCGGTGTATACCGATCCTTCTGATCCTGAAGATATTGCGACAAAAATCATTCTTGTTTTGAAAGACCAAACTTTGAGGGATAAACTTATCTCTGCGGGAAGAAAAAGAGTTAAGTTTTTCAGCTGGGAAAAGGTTGCCCTAGAAGCCTTGAATTTTTATCAGTCTGTGATGCAAGGATGAGAAAAAAAATCCTTTTTTTTTCACACTCCTCGGAGCTGTATGGGGCGGAAAAAACGCTTTTGCAGACACTTGAAGGCCTAAACAAGAAGGAATTTCATCCGATCCTTGTCCTGCCACGAACAGGGCCCCTTCATCAAAAGGCCAAAAAGATAGCTGTGGAGACCATTGTAGTCCCGTCTAAATGGTGGCTTACGGAGAAAAATCGGGTATGGAAACAACCTTTTGCCTGGTTGTGGAGCTTGAAATGCATCG
>Ga0233409_10000203_pt1 | contig 10143 bp, 4 predicted proteins | sample Na_oxic_13_MG_FD_179871 | JGI IMG/M metagenome (GOLD analysis project Ga0233409, IMG submission 179871) | Seawater microbial communities from Saanich Inlet, British Columbia, Canada - Na_oxic_13_MG | ecosystem: Environmental > Aquatic > Marine > Inlet | place: Canada: British Columbia... | reverse complement strand
CAGCGCGGTCGTCTGCCTTGGACTGCTCCAAGAGTGGGACCATCAGACGACGCTCGACCGCGCGGCTGGGTTTGCGGCGGACTTGTGCGCGATCCGGGGCGCGACAACCCCCGACTTCGGGTTGTATGAGCGGCACCTCGCGCAATGGTCGGAAGACACGAGCGCGGGCTCGATCAGCGCGCCCGGTTCGCAAGGTCTATACATCCTCTCGCTCACCATCCACGGCCTGGTCCGTGCAACCGAGATCGAGCTTGGGCGGGACGCCGACACGGGCGGACAGGTGTCGTACGTCGTTGACCAGGCGAGGGCGCTCGCCCACCACCCGGACGTCGAACGAGTCGATGTCGTCACACGATTGATCCAGGACCGAAGGGTCGACGAGAGCTATTCACGGCCGTTCGAGCCGATCTGCAACGGTGCGCAGATCGTCCGCATTCCTTTTGGGCCCCGGCGTTATCTTCGCAAAGAGACGCTTTGGCCTCATCTCGATAGTCTCCTCGACCAACTCACTCGCTACGTCCGGATGCAGGAGCGCACCCCCGACGTCATTCACGGTCACTACGCGGACGCCGGCTACCTCGGCGCCCAGCTCGCGAAGCTCCTGGGCGTGCCGTTCGTGTTCACCGGGCACTCGCTCGGGCGTGTGAAGAAGATGCGGCTCGAGTCCAAGGGGGAGGCCAACGAGCAGACCTACCGTTTCACGCAACGGATCGAAGCCGAAGAACGGGCCGTCGAGACCGCCGCCTTGGTGATCGCCAGCACGCGGCAAGAGGTGCGCGAGCAATACGAGCTCTACGACCACTACCAACCCGACCGCATGCAGGTCATCCCGCCTGGCGTCGATCTCTCACGTTTCTCGCCGCCAGAGGCCTCTTGGCCGCGCCCCGCTATCGCCGCCGAGCTCGATCGCTTCCTGACCGATCCCCGCAAGCCGATGGTCCTCGCCTTGGCTCGAGCCGATGAACGAAAGAACTTCGAAGGCCTGTTGCGTGCGTTTGGTGAGACCGAGGGGCTCCGGGAGATGGCCAACCTGGTCATCATCGCAGGCAACCGCGACGACATCGCGGAGATGAGCGCCGGGCAGCGCCGCGTCCTGACGCACATTTTGGCCTTGATCGACCGCTACGACCTCTACGGCTCGGCGGCCTATCCAAAGCATCACGACTCCACCGACGTGCCCGAGCTCTACAAGCTGGCGGCGCAGACGAAGGGCTTGTTCGTCAATCCCGCGTTGACCGAGCCGTTCGGGCTGACGTTGCTCGAAGCAGCGGCGACCGGGCTCCCGTTGGTGGCCACGAACGACGGCGGACCACAAGACATCATCGGCACCTGCAACAACGGACTTCTCGTCGACGCGCTCGATTCGAAGGCCATCGGCGAAACGATTCGGGATGCGTTGAGCAACCCGGCGCGTTGGACCCGGTGGTCGGAGGATGGTCTCAACGCGGCGCACGAGAACTATTCCTGGGACAGTCACGCGACCCGCTACGTCCAAGAGGTCCGCAAGGTCGTGAAGGGAATCCATCACGTCCCGGTGCATCGGCCACACACCAGGCTGGCAGGCATCGATCGGCTGCTTGTCACCGACGTCGACGACACGCTCACCGGCGACGACGAAGCCTTGGCCACGCTCTTGGAGCGCCTGGAAACGACGGACGCCAAGGTCGGGTTTGGCATCGCCACCGGACGCAATTTGAACGAGTCTCTCGCGCTGATGAAGGAGCTCGAAGTGAGGGTGCCGGACGTTCTGATCACCGCGGCGGGAACGGAGCTCCACTACGGGACCCGCCTGTTGCCGGATCGCTCATGGGAGCGGCAAATCCGCTACAGGTGGGACCGGGACGAAGTCGATCGTGTGGTGAGCGCAATCCCTGGCCTGACCCGCGTCGCCGCATCGGAAACCAAGTACCGCCTTCGCTATCGCCTCGACCCGGGCCACGCGCCGAGCCTCCGCCAGATTCGCCGCCGCGTTCGCCAAGAGGGCCTACGAGTGACGACGATTCTCGACCATGAAATCTATCTCGACGTGATCCCGGTTCGCGCGTCTCCAGGGCTTGCGATTCGGTTTTTCTGCTTCAAATGGAACCTCGAGCCGCAGCGCCTGCTCGTTGCGGGCGATTCAGGGAACGACTGGGACATGCTTTCGGGAGATACGTTGGGCGTGGTCGTAAGCAATCACACGCCGGAGCTCGAACGCCTTCGCGGACGCCCACGCGTACATTTCGCAAAAAGTCCGCACGCCCGCGGGATCCTCGAGGGGATCGATTGCTATGATTTCCTAGGGGACATTCGTGTCCCGTCAGAGGAACACGAATGATCCAAACGCTCGAAGAGCTACTCAACGCCCACCGTGAGCCGATCTATCTTCTATTCAGACGATTGAAGGCGATGGACCGGCAGTTCCTGCTGTGGTCCGATCTGGTACACGACTACGAGCAGTTCTGCCAATCGGAGGTCGGCGCACCGCTCCTCGAAAGCGGGATGACGCCGATCATGCGGCACGCGCAAGAGGCCGTGGTGGAAGAACCGTTCATCAGCCTCGCGGTGCGGATGCGCGTCGGGCGTTGGAAGTACGTGCAGGTGCACACCGAGGACATGCGCTGCCGGGAGCTCACCGTCGCGGAATTTTTGGATATCAAGGAACGCGTCGCAGCCGGCATACCGCCCGGCGACCGCTATGTGCTCGAGATCGACCTGAGCCCGTTCGAGCGCGGCTTCCCCAAGCTCAAGGATTCGCGCAACATCGGGCGCGGCGTCGAGTTCCTCAACCGGCATTTGTCTGGACGGCTGTTCTTGGACGGGGGGCGCGGTGAGAAGCTCCTGTTCGACTTCCTGCAGGTGCACCAGGTTCGCGGGCAACAGCTGATGCTGAACGGGACGCTTCGGGACGTCGACGAGCTCCGCGAAGCCTTGGATCAGGCGACCACGCTGCTGGAAGCGCACACGGAGGAGAGCGACGCCCTCAACCGTGAGCTTCGGCGGCTCGGTTTCGAGTCCGGCTGGGGGCGAACGCCGGAGCGCATCCGCGAGTCGATGGAGCTCCTGCTCGACATCCTCGAAGCCCCGTCCCCACGGAATCTCGAGCGCTTTCTGGCGCGGATGCCAATGATCTTCTCGATCGCGATCCTTTCGCCCCATGGCTATTTCGGGCAGTCCAACGTCCTCGGCAAACCGGATACCGGCGGGCAGATCGTCTATATCCTCGATCAGGTCCGCGCCTTGGAGCGCGAGATGCGCGAGTCGATCCACGAGCAAGGCCTCGACATCGAGCCGCAAATCGTCGTCGTCACGAGACTGATCCCGGAGGCGGACGGGACAACGTGTGACCAGCGCATCGAACCGATCCTCGGGACGGAAAACGCGCGCATCCTTCGCGTGCCGTTTCGCCACCACAAGAGCGGGGAGGTCATCCCTCAGTGGATCTCGCGCTTCGAGGTCTGGCCGTACCTCGAGCGCTATGCCATCGACGCGCAGCGCGAGCTTCTCGCGGAGCTCGGTGGCGCGCGGCCCGATTTCGTCATCGGCAACTACTCGGATGGCAACCTCGTCGCGACCATCATGGCGCATCAGCTCGGGGTCACGCAGTGCAACATCGCTCACGCGCTCGAGAAGACGAAGTATCTGTTGTCCGACCTGCATTGGCAGGACCACGAGGCCGAGCATCACTTCGCGGTGCAATACACCGCGGACTTGATGGCGATGAACACTGCGGACTTCATCATCACCAGCACCTATCAAGAGATCGCCGGCACGGCAGATAGCGTCGGCCAGTACGAAAGCTACAGCTCCTTCTCTTTGCCGCGGCTGTACCGGGTGATCTCGGGAATCGACTGTTTCGACCCGAAGTTCAACATCGTCTCGCCGGGCGCCGACCCACGCATATTCTTTCCATACTTCGACGAGGCGCGTCGTCCCGAAGAGATCCGCAAGGAGATCGAGGCGATGGTATACGGCTCACCCGACTGCGCGTTCCGGGGCTTGTTGAGCGACCGGGACAAGCCGCTGCTCTTTTCGATGTCGCGATTGGACCGAATCAAGAACATGGCCGGCCTGGTCGAGTGGTACGCGCAAAACGAAGAGCTCCGCAAGACTGCGAATCTTCTCATCGTCGGCGGCCGCCTCCGCGTCGAAGAGTCCAACGACCGCGACGAGCGCGAGCAAATCGAGCGGACGCACTGGCTGTTCGACGAATACGGGCTCGAGGGCAGCGTACGGTGGGTCGAGATGCAGACCGACAAGACCAAAGTCGGGGAGTTCTATCGATTTGCGGCCGACCAGCGAGGCGCCTTCGTGCAGCCTGCGTTGTTCGAGGCCTTCGGCCTCACGGTCGTCGAGGCGATGAGCAGCGGGCTCCCGACTTTTGCAACGCGCTTTGGGGGGCCGCTCGAAATCATCCAGGACGGCATTTCAGGCTTCCACGTCGATCCAACCCAGGGTGGGGAGTCGGCGCAGAAGATCCTCGACTTCTTGCAGAGGTGCGAGAAAGACCCGGACGTCTGGGATGCGATCTCGAAGGCAGGGATCGAGCGCGTGGAAGAGCGCTACAACTGGCAGCTCTACGCGTCCACCCTCCTCAAGCTGTCACGCATCTACGGCTTCTGGCGATACATCTCATCGCTCGAACGCGACGAGACGCGGCGGTATCTGGAGATGTTCTACGGGTTGCTGCTGCGTCCGCTGTCCAAGCGGGTCCTCGACCAACACGAGCACTAAAGCACCTCGACACGGTACGCCTACGGGCATCCATCGACGCACACCCGAAACTCGCTCTCACACGCCGCCACGCAGCTCTTGTCCTTCATGTCGCAATACGTATTGCACCCAGCCCAGCGGTCGTTGCAGAGCGGGACGCAGGCCGAGCTCTGATACTCGCCAGGGGGTGCGCGTGGGTACTCGTGCTCGCGGGCGGGGATCGCCTCCGGCTCCTGGCTCGGGAGCGGTCTCGTCGACCCGTCGACGGCTAGCTGTTGCAGCCGCATTTCGGCGTAGCGGATGAGCTCCGGCGGCTGATTTTGGGATTGCGCATCGAGCCAGCCGCTCCAGCAGCTGCGACGCTGATCCGGGGTCACCGACGGATCGAAGTCGGCGCCGTAGCACTGCCCGTAGTAGTCGGTGCTTCTTTGGACTTGTTTAAGGCTGGGTCCGCATGCAATTGAAACCAACAGGCAACATGAACAGAGCGAACGAGCCATGACGGCGGAAGGTATCACCGCCGACGAACCCAACCAAGCTCCGGTCACGGGGTGGGGCACCTTCGAAGCCAAGGGTCTCGGGACGCTGTGGCTCGAGTGGAGCGCTGCCGGTTTGCTGCGACTTTCCTTCGAGCCCCTGAGCGACGCGTTGACCGACCAGAGCGCTGTTCCGGCCGTTTACGCCGAGCCGCTGAGCCGCTACTTCAATGCAGAGCCCGAAGACTTCGCCGAGGTACCGCTCGATCTGCACGGGACCGATTTTCAGCTTCGCGTCTGGAACGCGCTCCGCGAAATCCCCTGGGGCCAGGTGCGCACCTACGGTGGCGTCGCTCAGGAGATTCACTCGCCCCGGGCCATGCGCGCCGTGGGCCAAGCCAACCACGTCAATCCGATCCCGATCATCGTGCCCTGTCATCGCGTCGTCGAGGCGGGGCATCATCTTGGTGGCTACGGCGGGGGTCTCGAGCGCAAGCAGCTTCTGCTCGAGCTCGAAGGCGTGCGCTTCCACGAGGGCGTCGTGCAGCCTGGGCAGATGGAGCTCTTCTGAGCTACGAGTACCGCGCGGCCAACAAGCACACGACTACGAGCGCGCCCGCCACGAGGCTGATCTTGTCCTTCACGGCAAAGAGCACCGGGTCATCGTGCATCCGATCGCGCGCCGCGAGGAACCAGATGCGCATGATCCAGTAGACCAAGATCAGGCAAATGCCCCACAGCGCCTCGGGCCGCGAGTAATACACCACCATCGCAGGACTGTTGATGTAGAGAGCGAACACGAGCACAGCCAGCAATCCCGCTGCGGGTCCCGCCGAGGCGATGATCGGGATGTCCGCTGGAACGTAGTTGCGGCCCTTGAGGGATTGCGCGGAGTCTCCCTTGATCTGAATCAGCTCGGCATATCGCTTCACGAACGCCAAGCTCGTGAAGAAGAAGATCGAGAATGCGAGCAGCCAGGGGGAGAGCGGGACATCGACCGCCACGCCACCGGCCATGACACGATAGGTGAACAACGTCGCCAGCGTGAGCACGTCGACGATCATTTTCTGCTTGAGGACGAACGTGTACGCCGTGGTGAGCGCGAGATAACCCAACAGCACCAAAACGAACGCCGGGTTCACAAACACCGTGGCAAGCGTCATCGATAGGGCCAGAGACGCCGCGGACAGCACGATGCCCCCAGGAATTGACAACGCCCCAGCGGCAAGCGGCCGCTTGCGTTTGCTCCGGTGCTGCCGGTCCGACGGAAGGTCGACCAGGTCGTTCCACACGTAGATCGACGACGCGCAGAAACTGAACGACAAGAACGCCATCACCGCGGTGAACACCAGGCTCAGGTCCGTGTACTGGTGGGAGAAATACAGCGGCACGAAGAGCAGGACGTTCTTGGCCCATTGGTGTGGCCGAAGCTCCCGCACCGCGGCTTTCCACTTGTTCGGCCGCTCCGAGAGCACCGTCACCTTCGGAACCAACTGCTCGGCGCTCTTTCGAGTCCTCGAGCTCGGCCAAACCATGGTCGCCTCGTTCGCGGCCTTCCAGATCGGCAGGTCCGCCGACGAGTCTCCCAGGTACTGAAACCCCCCGGAACCGAAGCGTGACAGGAGAAAATCCGCCTTTCGGCTTGCCTTGAGATTGTTCTCGCCGTCACTGCCGATCGCCTCGTCGAACAGCTCGAGGTGCCCCGCCACAGCGTCTGCAGTCGCTTGGTCCGACGCTGTGACGAGCAAGACCTGGCGGCCGTCGTACCGCGCCTGGCGCATCTCCTCCAAAACCTCCTCGCGATACGGAAGGGTGGCCGGGTCGACCGGCGCGTGCTGCGCCAGGTAGCGTTTGAGCTTGGGCCGGCCGCTCGTGAGGGCGGCAAGCGCCCCGAAAACCTTCCAAGGCGCGGTCTTCAGCAAGCCGAGAAAACCCTCCGCCATGGTGTCCGTCGCCAGCAGAGTGCCGTCGAGGTCCACGCAAAGCGGTCGCTTCGTCGCAGTGAGGGTCGAATCTGTGGGTGGGGTGCTCAACGTGCTCTTCTCAAAGGCTATTCAAGGCCGCTTCCAAGCGTTGGCGCTTTTCACGAAGCTCGGACGCGTCGCGCTTCGACTTGTCGACCACGGCCTCGGGCGCGCGCTCGACGAAGCTTGGATTGCCGAGCTTCTTCTCTACCACGCCGAGCTCTTTCTCGACTTTCTTGAGGTCGCGCTGCAGACGGTCACGCTCCTTTTCGGTGTCGATGACGGCCGGCACCGCTGCTCGGACCCCAGGGTTCACGAAGACGGCCGCGTTGTCGAAATGGGCGGCAGCGTCATCGAGCTTGGCGGCATCCGCTTCGAAGCACATCTCGCACCGCGCCAGGGTCTCGATGGTCGATCGCTCTGCCTCGAGCACCGCCCGCTTACATTCGTCGTCCGTGTGCCAATGAATCTTCATCGGTTGACTCTTCGGGACGTCGTGTTCGGCGCGGATCGTTCGGGCGCTGCCGACGAACGCCTGCACCACTTCGAAATCGCGCTCGGCCTGGCGGTCGACCTTGGCATCGACCAACGCCGATGGGAAGCGGCTGATCATGATGCTCGGTGGCGCATCGGCCCACTTGGGAACCCGCTGCCAAATCTCCTCGGTGATGTGCGGCATCATCGGGTGCAGCGCGCGGAGCACGGTCTCGAGCGCATGTACCAGCGTGGCTTCGGTTTCCTGTACCAGGGCGGGGTCGCCGCTATCGAGCGCCGGCTTGCTGACCTCGAGAAACCAGTCGCAGAGCTCGTCCCACACGAAGTGGTAGAGCGCGCCAGAAGCCTCATCGAGTCGGTACGCATCGAGTCCCGTCGAGGCGACGTCCAGCGCCTGATAAAGACGGGACAGGACCCATCGGTTCGCGAGCGCCTTGGGCTGCGGGCATTCTTGCGAGGCCTTCGTCGACGAACCGGTCAGACGCATCAGCGCATAGCGCGATGCGTTCCAAAGCTTGTTGGCGAAGTTTCGGTAGCCCTCGATGCGCTTCATCGAGAGCGCGATGCGACGGGACTGAGGCGAATAGCTGAGCAGCGTCATCCGCAGGGCGTCCGCGCCGTAGGCCGCAAACCCATCCGGGTAGGTCGCCCGCAAATACTTGATGCCTGACTTCTTGGCCCCAGCCTGTTCGGCCTTCGCGATGAGCTCTTCGCCGGTCGCACCGTAGATCACATCGAGCGGATCAACGACGTTGCCCTTCACTTTGCTCATCTTCTCGCCGCGCTCGTCGGTCACCAAGCCGGCCAGCAAGACGCGGGTAAACGGGACCTCACCCATGAAATGCAAGCCCATCATGACCATGCGCGCGACCCAGAAGAACAGGATGTCGTACCCCGTCTCCATGTCCGCCGTCGGGTAGAAGCGTTCGAGCGCCAAGGTCTTTTCCGGCCATCCGAGCGTCGAAAACGGCCACAGCCCGGAGCTAAACCAGGTGTCGAGCACGTCGTCGTCTTGGCGAATCGAAGTGCCACCACACCCGCCGCACGCCGTCGCATCCTCGCGCGATACGGTGACATGGTCACAGTCGTCGCAGTACCAAGCTGGAATCGGGTGTCCCCACCAGAGCTGGCGAGAGATACACCAATCCTGGATGTTGCGAAGCCAATGGAAGTAAGTCTTGCTCCACTCGGGCGGCAGGATTTGAATCGTACCGTCTTCGACCGCTTTGATCGCCGGCGCCGCCAGGGGCTTCATCTTCACGAACCACTGGGTCGAGATCATTGGCTCGACGATGGTCCCCGAACGGTGCGACCGCGGCAGCGTCATCATGTGCTTCTTGCTCCCGCGGGCTAGCCCGAGGTTGGCGAGCTCATTCTCCACGGCCTTGCGCGCTTCGAACCGCTCGAGCCCCTGGAACGTCCCGCCGTTCTCGTTGAGCGTGCCATCGAGATTGAAGATGTTGATCTCCTCGAGGCCATGCCGCTTGCCGGTCGCGAAGTCGTTGGGGTCGTGCGCCGGCGTCACCTTCACGACACCAGTCCCGAACTCCGGATCGACGAGCTCCGCATCGAGGATCACCGGAATCATCCGGTCGACGAAGGGGTGGCGGACGTACTTGCCGTGCAGATGCCGGTAGCGTTCGTCGTCCGGGTGAATGGCCACGGCCGTATCGCCGAGCATCGTCTCCGGACGCGTAGTCGAAACGACCACTTCGCCGTCTCCGTCCGCCAGCCGGTAGGCGAAGTCGAACATCGTGCCTTCGACATTCTCCTCCTGCTCAACCTCGAGATCCGACAGCACCGTTCGTGACTCGACGTCCCAGTTGACCAACCGGGTGTCCCGGTAGATCAACCCTTCCTCGTGGAGCTGCACAAACGCCTCACGGACGGCCCGCACCATGTCGGGGTCCATCGTGAACTTGGTCCGTGGCCAGTCACACGAAGCTCCCATCTTTCGGAGTTGCTGAAGGATCCGGCCGCCGGACTCTTCTTTCCACTGCCAGACTCGCTCGATGAACTTCTCGCGGCCGAGGTCGTGGCGTGTCAGGCCTTCCTTCTTGAGCTGCCGCTCGACCACCACCTGCGTCGCGATGCCAGCGTGGTCGATGCCAGGGACCCACAGCGTGTTGTAGCCCTGCATCCGCTTGTGACGGCAGAGCACGTCCTCGAAGGTCGTCCGGCAAGCGTGGCCCATGTGGAGCGAGCCTGTGACGTTAGGAGGCGGAATCGCGAGCGTGTACGTCGGTCGGTGGTCTTCCGGGTCCTCAGAGGCCGCAAAGTACCCCGAAGTCTCCCAGAACTCGTACCAACGCGCCTCGCTGTCGGTCGGCGAGTACTGCTTGGGCATCTCGTCAGACGGTTCGCTCATCCGACCGACCGTGTGCGGTGAAATCGCGGGGCAGTCAAGCCTCAGTCACCGACGAGACGGTGCAATTCCTCACGGATCATCGCTTCGGCAAGCTCGGGAACAACCTCCCAAACCACGCGCTCGACGACCTCGGCGGAAAGCTTGAGCA
>Ga0233409_10000202_pt1 | contig 10201 bp, 9 predicted proteins | sample Na_oxic_13_MG_FD_179871 | JGI IMG/M metagenome (GOLD analysis project Ga0233409, IMG submission 179871) | Seawater microbial communities from Saanich Inlet, British Columbia, Canada - Na_oxic_13_MG | ecosystem: Environmental > Aquatic > Marine > Inlet | place: Canada: British Columbia... | reverse complement strand
CCGTCGGTGAGAGGGTGGCGGCCCGCCAACGAGCTTGGCCGATAAGGGTAGTGCCGTGCGTCGTTGCACGGTCACTCGCCCTTGGCTAAAGCCTTCTCAACGACGCGGAGAGCGCGTCAGGAGGAGCTCCGATGACGACGAAGTGGGTCTACACACTCGATGAGCTCGATGAAGCGGAGGCCACTGTCGATGGCGACTGGGATCGAGTCCGGGGGCTTCTTGGCGGCAAGGGAGCGAACCTCGCTGAGATGAACCGGCTCGGGGTTCCGGTTCCGCCGGGGTTCACGATCACGACCGAGGCCTGCAACAGCTACCTCGCGGCCGGCGGAGAGTTCCCGCCGGAACTCTGGGAGCAAGCCTTGGCGGCTCTACGGACGATGGAAGAGAAGACCGGGAAACGGTTCGGGGATCCGTCGAACCCGCTCTTGGTGTCGTGCCGCTCCGGCGCGAAATTCTCGATGCCCGGCATGATGGACACGGTCCTCGACATCGGCCTCAACGACGAGGTCACCGAGGGCATGATCAAACTCACCGGCAACGAGCACTTCGCGTTCGACTCATACCGGCGCTTGATTCAGATGTTTGGCACTGTCGTCCTCGGCGTACGTGATGAGCCGTTCGAAGACGTGCTTGCGAGTTACCGCGACCGGCGCGGGGTCCGGACCGACGCGGACCTGACCGGCGATGATTTTCGTTCCATCGTCGGCGAGTTCAAGGAGATCGTCCGTCGGCATGCGCGCATCGAGTTCCCGTCCGACGCCGAGGAGCAGCTGCGGATGGCTACCCAAGCCGTGTTCGATAGCTGGAATGGTAAGCGGGCGCGCAACTATCGGGACGCGGCCCACATCGCGCACGACCTTGGCACCGGGGTGAATGTCGTCACGATGGTGTACGGCAATCTCGGCGAAGGCTCAGTCACCGGCGTAGCGATGTCGCGGAACGCAACCACGGGCGAGAACGCGCTCGAGGGTGACTACCTCACGAACGCGCAAGGCGAAGACGTCGTGGCCGGTACCCGTCCGACTAAGCCGCTTCAGCAATTGAAGACCGAGCTGCGGGAGATCTACATTCAGTTCGAGGGGATCGCGCGGCGGCTGGAGCGTCACTACCGCGACATGCAGGACATGGAGTTCACCGTCGAGCGCGGGGAGCTATGGATTCTGCAGACGCGCACGGGCAAGCGGACCGCGCAGGCTGCTGTCCGGATCGCGGTGGAGCTCGCCGACGAAGGACTGATCACCCATGAGGAAGCCGTGATGCGCGTCGAGCCGGAGCAGATCGAGTTTTTCCTCCATCCGCAGTTCTCGATGGAGGCCAAAGCGGGGCACAAGGTGATCGCGCGCGGGTTGAATGTTTCTCCAGGGGCCGCGACCGGTGTGGTGGCGTTTGATCCCGACCTAGCGGAGCGCTGGGCGAAGGAAGGCAAGCGCGAGGTGCTGTTGGTGAGGCCCGAGACCAAGCCCGATGACGTGCATGGCATGCTGGCCGCGAACGGGATACTGACCTCCAGCGGTGGCCGCACTAGCCACGCGGCACTCGTTGCCCGCCAGTTTGGAAAGCCCGCGGTCGTCGGCGCCTCGGCGCTCAGCATCGACCTCATCGCCCGCGTCATGACTGTGGACGACGTCGAGATCCACGAAGGCGAATGGATTTCCATCGACGGGACGACCGGTGAGGTCTTCATCGGCAAGCTCGACACGGTGGTGCCCGACATGGACGACGAGTGGCTCGCGCGCCTCATGGGCTGGGCCGACGGGTTCCGGCGTCTCGGTGTTCGCGCCAACGCCGACTACCCCGCGGACGCAGAGCGGGCCCGAAAGTATGGAGCGGAGGGCATCGGCCTATGCCGAACCGAGCATATGTTCTTCGAGCCGGAGCGGCTGCCAACCGTCCAGCGCATGATCACGACCCAGATCCTCGCGGAGCGCCGCGAGGCGGTCAGCGCGCTGCTTCCCTTTCAGCGGGAGGACTTCGCCGGGCTCTTCCGTGCGATGGATGGTCTTCCTGTGATCATCCGGCTCCTCGACCCGCCGCTTCACGAGTTCCTCCCGGGGTTCGAGGAGTTGACGCGGGAGCTCGCGGACCTTCAGATCCGCGTCACCAACGCAGGGAACCTTGCAGAAGTCGAAGAAATCACCGGTAAGATCTCGGAAACACAGGAGATGCTCGACAAGGTCGGGTCCCTCCGAGAAACGAACCCGATGCTGGGTCTACGTGGGGTCCGGCTGGGAATTCTCATTCCTGAGCTGACCCGCATGCAGGTGAGAGCGGTCTTCGAGGCGGCCTGCGAGGTGATCAGCGAGGGCGGTAAAGCGGTCCCGGAGATCATGATTCCGCTCACCAGCCACGTGAATGAGCTTCGGCGGCAACGGGAGGTGCTGGAACGGGAGGCGCGCAAGGTGATGGACGAGCGGGGCGTCGAGGTGAAGTACCAGTTCGGCACGATGGTCGAAGTGCCGCGCGCTGCGCTAACCGCCGATCAAATCGCTGAGTACGCCGAGTTTTTGTCGTTCGGCACCAACGACCTGACTCAGACGACGTTCGCCATGAGCCGAGACGACGCGGAGTCCGGCTTCCTGATGCGCTATCTCGCGGACGGAATCCTAGCGGCCAATCCGTTTGCCACGCTCGATGAAGAGGGCGTCGGCAAGCTCATGCGCCTCGCGGTCTCCGAAGCGCGCAAGACCCGCCCCGACATCGAGACGGGCGTCTGCGGCGAGCACGGAGGTGACCCCGCGTCGATTGCCATCTGCGACCGGCTCGGGCTCGACTACGTGAGCTGCTCCCCCTACCGGGTCCCGATTGCCAGGCTCTCCGCCGCGCAGTCCGCGCTGCGATCGAAGGGCTAGCCGTAGTAGGCGACGGCAACGAGCGTCACGGCGTAGATCATCAGAAGCACGATTGCGTCGGGCTCGAGTTTTCGTAGGCGAGTTCGTTCCGATTCGCCCACGATGGCGGCGACCGCCACCGACATCAGCAGGATGGCCCCGAGGGCTGCCACCACTTGTCCCTGCGAGACGGCCGCGAGTATCGGCCCGTCCGTGTAGGCGATGTCGGCGAACAACAGCACGCTCATGTTGGCGACGTTACTTCCGAAGAGGTTGCCGACCGCCATGTCGTAAGCGCCGATCCGAACCGAAGCGATCGACGCGATGAGCTCGGGCAGGGAGGTGGTGACGGCCAAGAGCGCGGCGCCGAGAAAGGTTTGGGCAATGCCGGTCGAATCGGCGATGGCCTTGACGCTGAGCGTGGCGATCGGCGCCGTGAGCAAGATCAGCAGAGCCGAGGTGCCGAAGCGGATCCAAAGTCCGCTGAGCGACAATTGGGCAGCCTTTTCGCTCCATCCCGTCGGTTTCTGCAACGGGATTCGAGGCGCCTCGAGGCCCGGGCGCGCCAGAAGCGGCATGCGGCGAAACCACGCGATCGAGAGCACGTAGATCACCGCGATCAGAATGGACGTGAGACCGACCCATCCGATGCTCAGCGTGGACTGCGTAAAGATGCTCAGCGCGGCCATCGCAGTCAGCCCAATCCCGACCGCGGCGACCCGAGCATGACCAAGCTCGACCGAAGGCCAAACCGTGCCTCGGTACAGCAGATCGATGATGGCCAGGATCGCCATGTTCGCCATCGAGGAACCGAACAGATCACCCGCGGCGAGGTCAGGCGCCCCCGCCCGAGCCGCCGTGATGTCGGTCACCAGCTCCGGCAACGAAGTCGCAAACGCCAGCATCAGCGTCCCCACGAACAGCCGGCTCATCCGCATCCGCCCAGCGATCTGATCCGCGTACCCCGCCAGCGACGACCCAGCCCGCACCATCACCGCCGCGCTCAAAAGAAAAAGACCAACCGCCTGCCACAACCCCATCCCGCCGTTGATACCACAGGGGGACACTCTCCGGGGTCGCAACACACCGAAGTTACACATCCTTTCCGCGAAAGATCGCAACGGCCCTCAAGGGATCTCAAGCGTCGCCCCCGAAGCCCCAAGAATCCTGCTGATCGCGACCCCGATTCGCGTCCCCCTTGCGTGCCGGGGGCAGGTTGAGTAGGTGGGAGGCCACCAGGACGCGTAGCTCAGCTGGATAGAGCGCTCCCCTCCGGAGGGAGAGGTCGGGGGTTCGAATCCCTTCGCGTCTGCCACTTCTTAGTCGCGGCCTGTTCGAATGCGTGGCGCATCCTTTAGGCGGGGCGTCGAATCGAACCTGGGAAGGTTCGCTGAGTTAGCTCGGAAGACCGGATTTGCTGGGGAATCTCGGGCTACAGGGTGCAGGTTTTGCGTTCGGGGCGTGGGCGCGCAGCGGGTGCGCGTAACTTCGCTTTGCGCGAACTCGCACACGAGGCCCTTAGGTGACGCTCCAAAAACAAAAAGCGCGCATCCGAAGATGCACGCCTTCTGTTCGGGCGTGTCGAGCTACACCGCTTGGGCTCGACGTGCGTCAGCCCAGGTAGGCGCCGATGAGCGGAATGGCGTCTTCGACTTTCAGCATGACCTTGGTTTCGAACTCCATCCACTGGGTGTAGTTGAGGAGGTTCGCGTATCCCTCGGCCGGATCATCGCTCTCGGCGATCACGATGCCACCGCCGCCGTCGGCGTTCACATAGTGGGCCTGAGTTCCGGGCGTGTTGCCGACTGTGGCAAATACGCCCATCAGTTCTTTGGTCTCTGCTTTGGTGATGTTGGGTTTCAATGTGTAGGTGGTGATGAAGATCATTGTTCAATCCCTCCGGTTTGATCGGTAGCCGGGGGATAGTAGGCACAGAAGACACATCTCGAACAGCTCCGGCATCGGGCTCGCGAAGTGTGGCTCGCATGATAGGATCCACTCGTCCGCAGGGCGCCCTCCCGGTCACCAAACTCGCAGAACATGAAATGAAAGCAATCGGCATGCTGTTACTAGCGAGCGCGCTCGCGTCATCGTCCGGGTGCGGAGGGCACGATCAGCTCGACTGCCGCGCCGAGGGGGCAGATTGCACGCTGCGTGAGGCTGCCGCTCAGGCTGGGGTGCTGATTGGAACGGCGTTCAGGGAAGTAGCTGAGATGGACGACCCAGAGTACGAGCCGGCGCTGATCAAAGACTTCAACAGCATCACCCATGAGGGCGCCATGAAATGGGCTGCGACCCAGCCGGAGCAGGGGGTGTTCACTTTCGACAGAGCTGACAGAATGATGGAGCTCGCGGAGGCCAATGGCATGTCCGTGCGCGGCCACACGCTGGTCTGGGAGCAAGCCACCATCGACGCCACCCCCGACTACGTGACCGCGATCACCGACTCCCAAGAGCTAAGGACGCTGATGGCCGACCACATCCTGACCGTGGTGGGTAGGTATCGAGGTCGCATCGATGCATGGGACGTCGTCAACGAGCCCCTCGATACGGTGGGATCGCAGGTGTATGAAAACATCTTCTATCAACTGCTGGGCCCCGGTTATATCGCCGAAGCCTTCGAGTTGGCGCACGAGGCCGACCCCGAGGCCACGCTATTTCTCAACGAGGCTCTGGTCGGCAACGCTGGCGACAAGTTCGATGCACTACTCGCGCTGACGGCTGACCTGCTCGAGCAGGGCGTCCCGCTCCACGGAGTCGGCCTCCAGGGGCACTTCATTGCAGCAGGCCCCAACTATGACGAGCTCCGCACTAACATCGAGAAACTGGCGGCCCTAGGCGTCGTCGTGGAACTCACGGAGGCGGACATCATCCTGCGAGGAACGGGAGACGAAGCCACGCGTCTCGAGCGGCAGCGCCAGCACTACTTCGACATGGCAAGCGCATGCCTGGCAGTGGAGGCGTGCAAGCGAATCACATTGTGGGGTTTCACAGACCGCCACACGTGGATCGATGGCTTCTTTGGACCCGGTCTCGCACCGTTGCCACTAGACGAGGACTACGAACGCAAACCCGCCTATTTCGGATTGCGTGATGGGCTGCTGAGCGGCCCGTGACCTCCTCGGCTTCATGCGAGGTTGATCACGCGCGGCGACGCGGCTGGGTTATCATCGCCCCATGTCTCGACCACAGCTCCTGATCTTCGACGTCAACGAGACACTGCTCGACCTCACCGAATTGCGGTCGGTGCTGGCTGCCGGGCTCGGTGGCGGTGAGCGTCTCGCCGAGTGGTTCTTCCGACTCCTTCACGGCAGCCTCGTTGCCAACGCTACCGATAGCTTCCGCTCCTTTGAGACCATTGGCATCGAGGCGTTGCGCGCCGTATCGGTGCGTCAGGGAGTCGAGCTCAGCGAGGGCAGGGCAGAGGAGCTGGTCGCCGGTTTCCGTTCGCTGCCTCCGCACCCCGATGTGTCAGCCGGTCTCGAGCGTCTCGCGAACGCCGGCTTTCGCTTAATCGCACTCTCCAATGGCTCAGCTATCGGGATTCCCGCACAGCTCACTAACGCTGGCATCATCGACCGTTTCGAGATGGTGGTGAGTGTCGAGGAAGCAGGCCGCTTCAAGCCCGACCCTGCGCCGTACCGAGTGGCACTGGAACGAGCCGCGGTCGACCCCGGGCAAGCGCTCATGGTTGCTGCGCACGACTGGGACATCATCGGCGCGCGTGCTGTTGGAATCCCCGGCGCCTTCGTCACCCGTCCCGGCGTCGTGTGGACGGTCCCCCACGAACTGCCAGAGCTGACCCCGCCCGACATCGGTGAGCTGGCCGCTGTGCTCGGCGCCTAGGCCAGACACAGTTTCGCGAAGTGGTGCTAATGGATGAGGCCGTCTGCCTTCATCTTCTTCGCGACGCTGGAGCTCACCGAGTGGATGACCTCCTCGACGGAGTCGGGGTTGACCGTCTCTGAGCGCACGAGCCATACGACCATCCCGTCGCGCGCCGAGTAGAGCGCCGTCTCCACACTGTATCTGGTGCTTGTCGCGTAGTACCCGGGATCGCTGTTGACTGCGTATGCTTTATCGTAGCCGGCCATGTAGAGATCGCTCGACGTTGGAGGCTTCCCGGGCACGTACTCCAGCTCTTCGTCCACGCTGAGCAGGCGTGTGATGACAACCGCATCGAAGTTCCCCTGGTTGACCGCCCCGACTACCTTCGCCGCATCGAGCTTGTCGTTCTCGGGGAACACGACCCAACTGGCCTCAGCCGTTGCCCCATGTCCCTCGAGTGCTCGGACCATGTTGTCCTCGTAGAGCCGCCGATAGGCGCCATTCCTGCCCACGCCAACGACAAAGATCTTGCTGAAGGGGTCGCCGGTGAACTCTGGATTTCGCCAGGTGGCCGGTATGGTGGTTTTGGTCTGGCTCTTGCTGCACGCACCAGTCGCAAGCACAGACAACACAAGCACCGCTGCACCGGTGAGGGCGGTTCTTCCAAACACGGGCGCGAAGGTAGTTGGCCTCGACTATCGAAGCAAGTGAGGTTTGGGCGCGCAACGTCGTAACTGAGCAATGACCGTTGAGTTTCTCGTCCAGCACGAGCTCACGGATACCCCCCTTCTCGAGGGCCCTGTGGTATCGTCATCGAGCGTCGCCACGCTACCACGTGCGGCGGATGAGACACCCGCTTCTTGAATCAGTTGTTCAAGTCGGGCATAGGTTGGCCGACGATGACGAAACCACAGCTCAAACCGGCCGCAGGGAAGCTCGGCGTACTCTTGCCTGGAATGGGCGCGGTAGGCACGACTTTCATGGCGGGCTCTCTTTTGGCGCGGCAGGGGTTGGCCCAACCCGTCGGCTCATTGACGCAGATGGGCACGGTCCGACTCGGAAAACGAACCGATGAGCGCTCGCCTTTGATTCGCGATTTCGTGCCGCTCGCCGACATGAACGACTTGGTCTTCGGAGGATGGGACCTCTTCCGTGACAATGCGTATGAGGCGGCGGTCACTGCAGACGTTCTCTCGGCCAAGCACCTGAACGCCGTCAAAGACGAGCTCTCGGCGATCAAGCCGATGGAGTCGGTGTTCTTTCCCGAGTTTGTAAAGCGCCTCCGCGGCGAGAACGTCAAGCCTAGCGAAGACAAAATGGAGCTCGCCGAAGCGGTCCGCGAGGACATCAGACGATTCAAGAAGGAAAACGGTCTGGATCGCTGCGTCGCCGTCTGGTGTGGCTCGACGGAGGTATACCGGGAACCGATGGAGGCTCACTCGTCCTTGAGCAAGTTCGAGGAGGGCTTGCGTCGTTCCGATCCGGCGATCAGCCCATCCCAGGTGTACGCCTATGCCTGCCTGCGTGAGGAGGTGAGCTATGCGAACGGGGCGCCACATCTCACCGCGGGGGACGTTCCCGCCATGTTGGAGCTTTCGCGCGAAATGCAGACACCCGTCTCCGGCAAGGATTTCAAGACGGGGCAGACGCTGATGAAGACCATCCTCGCCCCCGGCCTCGGAGCGCGAATGCTTGGGATTCAGGGATGGTTTTCCACCAACATCCTGGGCAACCGCGACGGCGAGGTCCTAGACGACCCGGAGAGCTTCAAGTCGAAGGAAGTCAGCAAGCTCGGTGTGCTCGACACCATTCTGCAGCCGGAGCTGCACCCTGAGCTCTATGGCGACATGTACCACAAGGTGCGGATCAACTATTACCCGCCGCGCGGAGACCAGAAAGAGGGCTGGGACAACGTCGACATCTTCGGTTGGCTCGGCTACCCGATGCAGATCAAGCTCGATTTCCTTTGCCGCGATTCGATTCTGGCCGCGCCGCTGGTTCTAGACCTGGCACTCTTCATGGATCTCTCGCATCGAGCAGGGCTCAGTGGCATTCAGGAGTGGCTCTCGTTCTACTACAAGAGCCCGATCACGCCCGAAGGCCTGTACCCCGAGAACAATCTTTTTGTTCAGCTCGGGAAGCTCAAAAACACGTTGCGCTGGATGAAGGGCGAAGAGCTGATTACCCACCTCGGCCGAGAGTACTACGATTAACCGATCGGGCGGTAGGCGCAGGCTAGCGGATCCTTCACAACCGTGAACCTCATTCACGGTGGTGTTGCAACACTGTCACGTGGTGACGGGCTGTGCGGTGCCAATGACACGAGCGCCCAAAGCCGCATGGGCCAAACGTTCTCATCCCTATAGACTTCAGCCGTTTGGTCATCGCTCTGAAGGAGCTGGCTCAGGCGCCAAGCGTCGGCATCATGGCCTTCGCCCCCCTGGTCCGGCCGGGCCCCGCGCAGATACGACTCCTTGTAGAAATCGTAGACCGCCAGGTGCACTATCGCGAGCCCCAGAGCGGGGACCATCAGGGCGAGATGGTAAGGATTATGGTAGGTTACCTAGATATGGTAGAAGGCTGGGAAGACGGTGAAGACCGCGACCAGGGCATCGGCGGAGCCGTCCAGCGCGCGCCCGAATTCCGATTGTAGGCTCTTGGCGCGGGCCAGAATGCCGTCGGCGCCGTCCAAAATCCCGGCGGCCCACAGGCCAGTGCCCCCGACGAACATGGCGGTAGGCGTACCCCAGATAAACGCGCAACCGGCCGCAAAACCTATCATTACGGCGAATACCGTGATCATGTTCGGGGTGATCGGCGTCCTGAAGATCGACTTCACAAACAAATACGCGAGCGTTCGGTGCAGATACCGGTTCACCGGATCTTCGACGTCGTTGGGTTTCACAACACTGCGAAACGGGGGTAGTTGAGCCATCTGGGCACGCATACGCGTGGAACATGCAAAAATTACGCCATTTCTGCGAGATTGATCGCAATCTGACACAGGAAGCATCGGCGACACACGCTCAGCCAAGCGATCCGCCCTACTAGGACGCTTTCGCGTGGTAGATCCCCCGCCGTGCCTAGGCGTATCCTTTTCAGTTACGAGAACCTTCTGCCAGCAAGTCAGGCGGATGCAGAGGTTGTTCTCAACACGGCCGGTGCGCTTGCCGGACGCGGGCACGAGGCGATCGTCTCCGTTCCCGCGCCACCTGACGTCTCTGCGGACTTCGAACGCGAGGTGCTCGACTACTACGGGATTGAGACGCCGTTACGAATCACGCCCGTGCGGAGCTTCACGAAGAACATCGCACTCCAACACGCCTATCATGCGATGCGCCTCCCCGAGCATCCCGCATTTGCCGACGCGGACTTCATTTACGCGCGGAACCCGATCGTTGTGATGCGCGCCTTGCAGAGCGGCCAGCGCGTGCTCATGGATCACTACCGCCCGTGGGGCGATCAGTTCCCCCCGCTGCAACCGGTATTTCGGCAGTTCATGACGCACCCCAGGTTCTTGGGTTTGGTCGTGCACTCCGCCTTTG
>Ga0233409_10000201_pt1 | contig 10219 bp, 9 predicted proteins | sample Na_oxic_13_MG_FD_179871 | JGI IMG/M metagenome (GOLD analysis project Ga0233409, IMG submission 179871) | Seawater microbial communities from Saanich Inlet, British Columbia, Canada - Na_oxic_13_MG | ecosystem: Environmental > Aquatic > Marine > Inlet | place: Canada: British Columbia... | reverse complement strand
CATGGCGAGGATTCGACCGCCCGCGAAGCCGGCTCCGCATACGACGAAGGCCAGGGCCGCCGCCAACCTCAGGCGCTGAAATACGGCACCGAAAAGAGCGAATGCGCCCAGGGCGGACCAAAGCCCGACGTTGACCGCAATCGACTCGATGTAGAGCTCGCCGTGCTGTGCGCCGGTGAGCCCCATCCAGTCCGGCATGATCGAGCCAGCGAAGAGACAAAGCAGCGCCCAGCCGATGGAGCCGACGCCGAGAAGGAACAGCACGTTGCGCGACATGGGAACAAGATACCGCCGTTCGCTTTTCAAAGAAAGTTAGTCCAATCTTGCCGCGTGCCGAAGGTCCGCGCTGATGTGTTGTTGACGCAAAGAGGCCTCGCTCCGTCGCGGGCCCGAGCGCAGGCGCTGATCCTCGCGGGCAAGGTTTTCGTAGGAGGCCGACGCGTGGAAAAGAGCGGTGAAACGTTCGACGAGGAGGGTCCGCTCGAGGTGCGGGAGCCGGATCACCCCTATGTTTCACGGGGCGGGGTCAAGCTCGCGGGTTCCCTCGACGCGTTTGAGTACAACCCCGCTGGCAAGACGGTGGCCGACTTCGGGGCATCGACCGGCGGCTTCACGGATTGCTTGCTTCAACGCGGGGCGAGGAAGGTCTTCGCAATCGACGTGGGCTATGGGCAGCTGCACAACAAGCTCCGACAAGACGATCGCGTCGTGGTCATGGAGCGCACCAACGCGCGGCACTTGAAAGCAAGCGACTTGCCCGAGGTGCTCGACCTCGTGGTCATCGATGCGTCGTTCATCGGCCTCGAGAAGCTTCTGCCTGCCGCACATGCGCTCCTGAGAACAGGTGGCGAGGTCCTCGCGCTCGTCAAACCCCAATTTCAGGTTGGGCAAGACAAGGTGGGCAAAGGCGGCGTGGTGCGCGATCCGGAGCTCCGGCGCAGAGCCATTGCCATTCTGATTGCGGACGCGGAGAAGTTGGGTTTCGAGCTGGTAGCCGAAGCGGACAGCGTGATCACTGGGCCGAAGGGCAATCAGGAGACGTTCATTTGGCTGCGTCGGTCGGCGGTGCCACCCGCTTCATGAGCCCTGGCGTGACCGGCATCCAGCCTTGATCGACCCGGCTCTTTCGAACCTTGACCCACCAGACCTGCTCACACGCGTTCGGCTGCTCCGCACTGAGTCCTTCGAACGCGTCGTCCAGGGTGCATGGTGTCCAGCCCGGGCCTGCTTCCGTTCCGACCATGCACATGCCGCGAGAATTGTAGAACAAGAAGGAGCCGATCTCGCCTTGCGCAACGGCCAGGTACGTTCGTTCCACCTGGATGCCCTGCTCCCAGACCTGACGCTTCACCGTGAGGTCCCGCTTGGCGACTAGGCGCCGCGGCTTCGTGATCAGCACGTCGCTGTCTTCCACCGCGATGAGCTCGCCCTTCTTCCACGTCACCGTGGCCGTCACGAATGCCGCGTGCGTTGGCTTCAGCTTGAGCTTCATTTTCTTGTAATGGTCGCCCCAGCGGAGGTTTCGATGGTCAGCGGGGTACGGCCAACTGTGCTTGACGACCGCGCTGGACTTGAGGTCGTGGTCGCAGTCCAGGCCGAGCGCCGCAGATTCCGGAGTGGCGGTGGCTCGGGAGCTGTCGCTCTTCTTGCAGCTCGTTCCGAGCGAGGCGACCAGCAAGATGACGGTGAGGCTCGAGAAGGTTCGCATGATGAAAGCTGGTTCCCGGGGGTGGATTCGAACCACCATTCACAGGTCCAAAGCCTGTTGTCCTGCCCTTAGACGACCCGGGAGCGAGTCTCCTCATAACACGCATGCGCGCCCCCTCAAGGTTCGGCCGCCAAGACTTGCGGGAGGACTGCCAATAGTGCGATACCCAGGCCAACCGAACAGTTGGGGAGCGTTACTGTGAGCGACGATCAGAAATACCCGGAGTGGTTCCTTTGGTTCACCGAGCACGGCGTCCGCGTGCTCATTTTGCTTGCAATCGCCTTCATGGCCTTCGTGTACACCCACAGCCGGACAAATACCGAGGAGCGGCTCCACGCGATCGAAGACACCGTGCGGTACGACCCGCCGCGCTCATACACGCCGCCAAATCTGGACGCCTACGCGGCCGCGGACGTTTCCGCTCGATCGCTGCCGGTACATCGGGCCGCCTATGTCCCGGTCTACTCCCACATCTACTACGACGGCGGTCGCCCCTATCTCCTCGAAGCTACGCTGAGCATTCGCAACGTCGATCCAAAGCGGCCGGTGTACGTCAGCGCGGTGGAGTACTACGATACGGACGGGAAGCTCTCGAAGAAGCCGGTCGATCAATTGATCAAGCTCGACCCGCTGCAAACGATCGAGTTTCTGGTCGAGCGACATGACGTAACCGGCGGCTCCGGCGCGAACTTCATCGTCGAGTGGCATGCCGGGACCAGAGACACGCACGCACCGCTGATCGAAGCCGTCATGGTGGGCCGTTCCGGAACCAACGCGATCTCGTTCGTCCGTAAGAGTGAGCCCTTGCCGGAGTGGATATCGGACTAGCTGACTTGCGTCACTTCGACGCATCCACCGGCGGCGGCAGGTAGAGCGGATCCAACGCTTCGGGCTTGGGCAGGTACATCCGGAACTGGAGAGAGAAGGGCCCATCGGGCGCGGGGAGCCAGTTGCTCGCCTTCTTTTTCCCGGGCGATTGGTGTTGGACGTAGATCGTCAGCGAGCCGTCCTCGCCGTAACGCAGCTTGCTGCGGTCGCCGATCGAGTAGCGGTTGATCGGGTTGGCCACCATGAGCTGGTCCGGGAGGCTGTACATGGTCATCGACCAGAACGCGTCGACCTGTGGGAGCTCGTTCTTCTCGAAGCGCATCGCGTAGCTGTGTTTCGACGCATCGAACCGATTGCCTGAAGCGTCGGCATTCCCGACCGGGTAGTACGCCTCGTCGGCGTCGTTTCCATAGAGACCCAGCAGGGCGGCCCCGGCGCGGACCAGGTACTTGGTCCGCATTTCTGTGCCGGGTCCGAACATACCGTCGACTCCTTGCCAACCATGGTCCACGCGCGCCGTGACGCCTTCGATCTGGCTTGGGTCCTGCGTCGCCTGGGTGATCGCCATGACCCCTTGGCCAACTCCGGCGTCGACGGCATCCCGCAGCTCCGGGGTCAGAGCGAGCGAAGCGGAAAGCGCTCCCGCTTGAATGCCAACTGCAGAGAAGCGACTCATGAGCTCTTGCTCCTCGGGCACAATCACGACTTGCATCAGAAGAAAATTGAGCAGGTCGATGAACGCGGCCGACTTGGCCTTACTGGGGTCGTATGCTGGAAACGTGATCCCCGCAGCGACGGGAACTCGGGAGCGACCGAGAAACACGTTCATCGCGGTGAGGCGGTATTGCTTCTGAAGCTCCACGACAGCAGCAACGTCGTCGAGCCCGTCTACCTCGGTTCGAATGATGCAGTAGACGAAGTTGCTCTCACTGTGGAAGACCGCTTTGGCATCACCTGGCTTTGTTCCTTCCCACTGCGGCCCCGCAACGACGTAGCTTCCGGCTTCGGTGCCCGTTGCGCGTGTCCCGATGTAGCCGAAGTTGTGGGTGAACATGTCGACCAGTTGCACCGAGTAGTAGCGATCTTTGATCTCGGGAACGGTGATCACGATCGGTTGGGCTCGGAGATCCAGCCAAGCAAAGGAATACATCGTGTCGTTGTTGGGACGAACGATGTCCTTGAACTCCGGACCAAGAAGCTCCGTCTTGTGTGCAAACTCGTTGAACGGGGCGCCATACCCAGGCGCGGTCCTGTCGATGGCCTGGACATACATCGTCCGATAGTTCTCCATCATCGGAATCGCGTAGATGTAGGCCTCTTCGGCGATGGCGGTCGCCTCCTTGGGCGTCACCGCCTCCGTCGCGGTTTGCGAAGAGGGCGCCGCCCCGTCTTTGGCGCACCCCGAGGCGATGAGGAGGGCGGTCGTTGCCATGATCGATAGCTGAAACTTCATCGGTGCTTCCTATTGCGTCTGCGTCCGCAGCGGCACTCTACTGCATCGAGAGCCGCTTATGGAAATAGAGCTTCGCCATCGGAAATGCCAAGGCGAAGACAACGAACATGCAAATCGCGATCGTAAACAAGACCTTCGGCTCGTCGCCGAAGTTCGCGGTTGCGATTGTGGCCGCCGCGCCGATGTTACGGGCCGTCGTGACCAAACCAAGCGTGGCCTTGCCCTTCTTACCGTCGGTTCCGAGCAGGTAGCCGAGCCCGAACGTGACGAGGGTGAGCACAATCGCCGAAGTGACCGCGCCCGTTCCGAAGGTCGCGCCCAGGTCTTCGTGATGAAGCATCACGGCAAGGACTAGAAAGACCAGGAGCGACAGATTGACGATGACGTTCGCCGGCTTGTGGGCCTTGGCAGCCGTCTTCTCGCTGAAATGCCGGATGCTGAGCCCAATCACCAACGGAACGAACATCTGCAAGAGAAGTGGCTTTGCGATCTCCCAGATCCCGATCTCCGTCCCGGGCACCAAGAAGGGCAGGATCATCGGCATGTAGAGGATCGTCAATATGGTGAGCAACATCGTGAGGCCGATCGAGTTCGGCACATCGCCCGCGGCGACGGCGACGAGCTTCGGCGTGTACGGAGCCCCTGCGGCGAAGCCATACAGCAAGACCCCGATCATGAATGGGCGCTCCAGGGGAAAGAAGACGCTCATGCCGTAGACGATCAACGGAGCGAGCACGACGTTGGCAAGCAGGGCCCGGCTCACGAGCGCGCGGTTCTTGAGCGGGGTCAACACCTGGTCGAAAGTTACTTCGAGGCCAGCGGCAAACAGCACTCCCGCAATGAAGACGGCAATCGAGAGATCGAGGACAACGTGCAGAGCTTCGAGCATTGACGGGGCCTTGTTACAAAAGAAGCTCGACTAAGAAAAGGGGTCAGACCCCTTTTTCGGGCTAGAAGGAGGAGTTGGGTTCTTTGAGGAACTCGGCTTCTTCTGGGGTGGAGGCGCGACCGAGCGTTTGGTTGCGGTGCGGGTATCGGCCGAATCGCTGGACTATCGCCAGGTGAGCCTTTGCATAGTCCAGGTAGTTTTTAGCATCGGCTGCGAGTGGTTCGGGGGCGCACTCGACGAGGTTCCCGAAAACCTCGAGGCAGCGTTGATGGTCGTCCATTGATTCGCTGTGTTCCAGCGGCAGGTAGAAAAAGACGCGCTCGTCGAAGGCGAGCTCGGCATCGAAGCCCGCGTCGAGGCCTTCGCGGCAAGCCTCGCGCGCAAGCTCGTCCGCCGCGAACATCTCCGGGGTCCCGCGAAACATGTTTCGCGAGAACTGATCCAGCACGATGATGTAGGCGAGGGCGCCACGCGCCGTGTTTCGCCACATCTCGCGGTCGCCCGCTATGACCGCTTCGTAGTCGCTCAGGAAGTGTGACTTGATCGCCTCGTCGAACGAGTCGGACTTCGTCCACCATCGCTTTCGATGTTCCGGGCTCGAACAGCCGAGCTCGTTGACCTCGCCAAACCAGAAGTCGAGAACGTCTTCGATGGGGTCACTCATGTTCGTGCATCTCCCTGCAGCATTGCGACAGCGTCCAGGAACACTTTCGCTTTTAGCTCGGTTTCAGCGACCTCGCGATCCGGGTCGCTGGCTTCGACGATGCCCCCGCCCGCCCAGTAGCATACCCGGCCTTCGGCGACGGTTGCTGTGCGGATCGCGACGGCGAGCGAGAGCCCCCCGTCGTGGTCGATGAAACCAAGTGCGCCGCAATAGACGCCGCGCGGATGCTGCTCCAGCTCTTCGATGATCTCGAGCGCGCGAATTTTAGGGGCTCCGGTAACGCTTCCCGGCGGAAACGTCGCTTCGAGGACGGCTTCGAGTGAGACTTCAGGCCGGGTGGTACAGCTCACCGTGCTCACGAGGTGATAGAGGCCCGTGAACGGTTCCACGATCAGCGGCGCGTCGACTTTGACGGTCCCGGTCTGTGCGACGCGGCCGAGGTCGTTTCGCATGAGGTCGACGATCATCGAGTGCTCGGCCTGCTCCTTTGGGTCGGCCCGCAGGCGTTGCGAGGCTCCGTCGTCGGTCGCCTCACGCCGAATCGTCCCCTTGATCGGGCGTGTCACCAGCGTCTTGCTCTTCGCATCCCAATGGATGAATCGCTCCATGGTGCAGGCCAGAACCGCGTGGTCCCCGCCATCGAGAAACATCCCGAGCGGCACCCGGCTAGCTACGCGCATCGCCTGCCAGAGCTCGAGCGCATTGCCTTCGAACGACGCGGACCAGCGCCTAGCGACGTTGACCTCGTACACTTCGCCCATACCGATGTAGTCGAGCGCCTTCTTGATCGCCTCGCGATGGGTTGCCGCATCGTCCACGTCGATGGCGCCGACCGAAGGGAGCGACGATTTTCGATCGGTCAGCCTCTCCAAACGCGCGCGAAACGCCTTCACGGCGCCGCGATCGTCGCCGAGCACCCACGTTTCCCCATCTTCATGATCGATGGCCAGCAGGGCCGGGTAGCGCCGGAACAACATGATCGGAGCGTGATTTCGGTCGAACCGCGGTTGTCCTCGAGCCGGGGCCGACCAAAACGCGTCGTAGGCGATGTAGCCAATCCACGCCGGCACCTCGCTTGGCTTGAGGCCCTGGGGGTTCGCCTCGCTGGTACCTCGGCCGACACCACGAAGCGCCGCAAACGGCGCCTTGGCACCGAACTCGACTCGGATCTCTTCCGACGGCCATGCCGCAAGGAACGAATAGCGTCCGTCTGTGGACTCACTTCGATTTGAATCCAGCCAGGCGAACCCGGACTCCGCGCTCAAACGTCGCGCGACGGACAGCTCATCGATCGAAGCAACGCGTTCGGCCCACACGGCGCTTCTCTACTTGCTTGCTCCAAGGCCCTGAAGCAACCTCCCGCCGTGCTCATTCGCCTGGTTTTGCTTGGATTGTTGTGCTCTGGCGCTCTTGCCTGCCAAGAGGACGTTGCACGCACTGTGTTCGATGTTCGCATCGTGGACGGTGACAACGGTAATCCGGTGCAGGGCACCGATGCGGACACCCTTCGGATCGTCATTCAAGAGGGAGAGCTCGACCAGCAACCCTTCGAGTTCCCCATCATCGACGGAAGCTTCGATGCAGCGATTGAGTTTCAGGCGTTCGTCTGGCCAACGCGCCTGCGAGTCGAGCTCAGCGGCTCATCCGACACTCTGTTGACCGCGCCCCCAGTCTTCGTACCAGTGAACACGAGAGCGTTCATCAGGATGGTCGCGGCGGCTCCCAGCTCTTGCGAAAGGGTTGCCTTCAACGTCATGGAGGCGCGCCGTGCCCACTTTGGAATGGTCCTCTCGGGTCAGTTTGCCCTGCTCGCGGGCGGTACGTCTGCCGAAGCTCAGCTGGAGTTTTTCGACGCGCTCGAGTGGGACTCCAACACCAATACGCTCGACGATCTCAACAAAGACCTCGATCCGTTCGGGGAGACCCGCGCCGTCTCGATCGATGAAACCCAGATCTTGGTAATGCCCGCCGAAGCAGCACCCTTTGTCTTTGATATGGCCGATAGGGACAATCGAACAACGCCGGTCGTCGGCTTGCACGCGGGGGCGGGGCCGCGCTCGGCGCTCATCTCCGTCCCGGGCCTCCGCGCTGCCATCGTCATTGGCGGCGAAGTCGAGGGTGCACCGCAGTCGGGCGTGACGCTCGTCGAGCGTGACGCCGAGCTCACGTCGCTACAGCTACGTGAGCCGCGATCGGGTCCCGTTGCAGTAGCAATGGGCACCGATGTGCTGGTGGTGGGCGGCAATCAGGTTGGCGACGCCGAGATCCTTGTTGAGGGCGAGAGCATTGGGGAGCTCGTCACCTCGTTGATGGACGGAGTGCGCGAGGGCGGGGTTCTCGCCGGCGACGGCGAGTCCAGAGCGCTCTTGCTCGGTGGCGTCGACGATGCGGACACGCTTCGGCAAGACACCATTGAGTTCACCGGATGTCCTGATGCTTGCGTGCAGGCCACGGGCCCAACGTGGTCTACCGCGCGACAGGAAGCGCTTCTGCCCCAGGACAGTACGCTTCTCATCGGCGGAACCGACTCCCGGCTCGTGGAAGAGGTGCGCTGGCCTAGCGGCGTGGTCGAGATCGCCCCGCTCCTCGAGCTCGATACCGCGCGTGCTGGCGCTGGTGCCGTGGTGCTCGAAAGCGGTGCGTTTGTGGTGGCGGGTGGCGATGATGGCGTCAGTAGCCGAAACGATTTCGAGTTCTGCGTTCCCGCCACGCTCGAACCCCTATAGAAGGATGGGGCGGTGCCCCCCGAACCTGATATCCTCGAAATTCCCGGGCAGATGTTACGCAAGCTGGAGAAGTACGAGGTCCTCGACGAGATTGGCCACGGTGGAATGGCCACGGTCTACCGAGCGCGTGATAGCTCACTCGACCGATTCGTTGCCCTCAAGGTGCTGCACCCGCATCTGCAGCGAACGAGCGAAGCGCGAGCCAGGTTCACGCGCGAGGCCAAGAGCGTTGCCAAGCTGCGGCATCCTCACATCCTCGAGATCTACGACTACAGCGGTGAGGCGTCCGACGAGACCTACATCGCGGCCGAGCTTCTCACTGGTCCGACGCTGAAGGACTTCGTCCTGAAGCACAAAGATGTGCCTCCCGAGATTGCGGTCTGCGTCGGGCTCGAGCTCGCCGACGCACTCAGCGAGGCGCACGCCAAAGGCATCATTCACCGTGACGTGAAGCCCGAGAACGTCCTCATTCACGAAGACCGTTGCGTGAAGCTTACCGACTTCGGTATCGCGCACATGGTCGACACCCACACGTTCACCGTGACCGGCCAGATCCTCGGTTCCCCCGGTCACATGGCGCCGGAGCAAGTCGAGGGGGGAACCTGCGACGTGCGCAGCGACGTCTTTTCGCTAGGGACCGTGCTCTACTTTTGCGCGACGGGGCGTCTGCCATTCGTCGGCCGCAATCCCCACCATTTGCTGAGGCTTCTGCTCGAGGGTGAATACCCGGACCCGCTTCGGTTGCGCCCCGCGATTGGGGCGGAGCTAGCGGGGATCATCAACAAGGCGCTCGCCCGCGCCCCAGGGGACCGGTATCAAAGCGCCGCCGAGATCGCCGTGGCCTTGCGCGCTTTTCTCGTCGAGATGGGCATCGACGACCCGGATGGGATGTTAGCCCGCTACCTCGCCGATCCGATCGAGGTCACCCAGGAGCTTCATCAGCAGTCACTCCAAAGGCTTCTCGCGATCGGTGCATCGGCAGCGACAGCCGGGGACGTGCCGAAGGCGCAGGCCGCATTGAGCAGAGCGCTGGCCCTCGATGACGGGAACGACCGCGCCCTCAAGCTGCTCGGCTCCCTCGGTCGCCGCCGCCGTCGAAACATGCTGATCGCGATTGCCACGTTTGCGCTCGCGGCGGCGATGGCAGGTGCTGGCTATGTGGCTTGGCTTCGCGCGGACGTCGTGGCTGTCGAGGCAGAGTCAGAGGGGACCACCGTGGAAACACCGAGCGGCCCTTCGAGTATTCCAGACGAGGCCAGGAGTTCGGCCGAGCCCTCGACAGAGCCGAGCGCCGACGAACAAGCCTCCGCCGGGAAGGACACGGCTAAGGAAGCGCCCAGCGGACGGCGTTGGGTTGTCTTCAAACCTACCCCCCCGAACGTGTCGATCAGCGTGAACGGCAGCCCACTCAAACCGTACGGACCCGACTTCCAGCGTGTCCGGCTCAAAGTTGGCAACCACACATTTCGTTTCGTCGGTGCGGAAGGCTGCTGTGAGGAGCGCGTCATCCGTAGACGGATTCCAACCGGCGCCCGCGACTTCGAGCTGCCGGTGAAGCTCCGCTACAAGCCTGCGAGGCTGTATCTCAAAGGCTCCACGCTCGCCGACGCGACTGTTCGGATCACGCTTCCTGGGAATCGTCGCATTACCGGGCGAATCCGGGAGATCCTCCGTATCCCCATGAGCTCGCTTCAGGCGTCCGCGCAGGTCGAGATCAATGCGCCGGGCTATCGGACGCACAAGAGCGTCGTGCGGCTTCGCGCCGGCGGCGATCTGACCGAGCACTCCTTCAAGCTTGAGAGGGAAGCCGAAACCCCGTAGAACCCGCCTAGAGTGATGCGGCGCACCGCGCTTTCTGGGTTGGTTTTTGTGTTGATGGCTGCGTTCGCGCTGCCCGTCGCGGCCGACGAGCTTTCAGATTTCGAGTCGGCCCGTCGCAACTACGAGAAGC
>Ga0233409_10000200_pt1 | contig 10354 bp, 8 predicted proteins | sample Na_oxic_13_MG_FD_179871 | JGI IMG/M metagenome (GOLD analysis project Ga0233409, IMG submission 179871) | Seawater microbial communities from Saanich Inlet, British Columbia, Canada - Na_oxic_13_MG | ecosystem: Environmental > Aquatic > Marine > Inlet | place: Canada: British Columbia... | reverse complement strand
TTATCTGATGCGACCCGGAGAATACACGGTGACAGCTTTAAAGGATTGCTTTTTCCCCCTGGAGCATACGTTTCGGGTCAGTGCTGAAAAACGGCAGAAGTTACCTCTGAAGATGAAAAAACTTCCTGGCCGGCTTATGATCCAAGCCCATCAATCCGGCGTGACCCAAAGCAACATTGTCGGTGCACAGGTATATATCGAGGGTCATGAGGTCGGAAAAACCCCCATAGAAAGTCTTGAAATAAAGCCGGGTCCGGCGAAACTTGAAATTCGTGCCTCGAATTACCAGGATTTGAAGACGGATATCACGGTGCACGGGTGCGGAAAACTTCAGGAGTTTAATATGGCGCTGCTTCCGGGATGGTCGGATGTTACCGTCAGTTCCGTGCCTCAGGGCGCTACCCTAAAGATTGATGGGAAATCCTTCGGAAATACCCCTTCACGCATTCAGCTTGCGGCCGGCAATTACCTGGTGGAAATCAGTGCCGATCTCTATAAAACCTGGAAACACCGCCTGGTCGTGAAACCCAATGAACCCCAGGAAATAAAGGATATACGACTCCAGCCGGCTGACGGCAAGTTGGCGATCAAAACAAAACCCGTGGGGGCGAATGTGATGATTGGCGGAACGTTCATCGGTCAAACGCCTCTGGTGATTGATCTTTCTCCGAATCAAGATCACGTGATTCGAATTTCCAAGGCCGGTTATGAAAAAGCAACCCGTAACGTGCACGTTCCATCGGCAACGTCAACACAGCTCGACGTAAATTTAAAACCCAGGGAAGGCATCATACGCTTGTGGTTGAAACCGGAAAACACGGAACTTCTGGTGAACGGCAAATCATGGGGCGCTACCCCCAAGCAATTACGACTGATTGCAGTGGAACATACCCTGGAATTCAAAAAAAAAGGATACCGCTCGCATCGTACCCGCATAACACCCCGGCCCGGGTTTCCACAGGAATTGAAAATAGCCCTGATAAAAGAGAGTGTTTCCAAAGAAGCGACATCCACGATGATCACAACCCAAACCGGTTACCGGCTGAAGTTAATTCGACCCAAGACGTATACCATGGGATCTTCGCGCAGAGAACAGGGACGTAAATCCAATGAGACCCTGAGGAAGGTCAAACTGACACGGCCGTTTTACATGGGGCTTCAAGAAGTGACGAACAAAGAGTTCAAGGAATTTATGGCCGGGCACAATTCAGGAACTTTCAAATCCAAACATCTGAACCGTGACGATCAGCCCGTGGTTCGGATAACCTGGGAACAGGCGGCTCTGTTCTGCAACTGGCTCAGCGCCAAGGAGTCACTTTCGCCTGCCTATAGTAAAAAAGGAGAAAAGCTGGTTTCAGTAGAACCGTTAAATACAAGTTACCGACTGCCTTCCGAAGCCGAGTGGGAATACTGTGCCCGGTTTACCAACACGCGGACATCTTTGAAATATCCATGGGGTCATAAATTCCCTCCCAAGCAGTTATCGGGAAATTATTCCGATCAATCCGCAAAAGACTTGCTTCCGAACGTTCTTGAAGGGTACAATGATCAATATGCGGCAACGGCCCCTCCGGCCAAATTTAAACCCAATGGGCTGGGCCTGTATGATATGGGGGGAAATGTGGCGGAATGGTGTCACGACTATTATTCGATTTACAGCTATGCACCCGAAAAGATGTATATAGACCCGGTCGGGCCGGTGTACGGTAAACACCATGTGATTCGGGGCTCCAGCTGGAAGCACGGAAGCATCGGCACTCTAAGGCTGGCATACCGCAGTTACGGCGATGATAAACGGGAGGATGTCGGTTTTCGGGTTTGCAGGTACTTAAAATGACCAACTGGTATATCATAATTATTGTTTGTTTGGGGGTATGCGTTCCCAAAATGACCTGTGCAGGAACCGAGCCGGCAAGATCCTTGAATGGTTTAAACGGACCGCTCGTACAAAATGTAGAATCGAGTCAGGATGCGGGGATATTTTTTTTACAAAATGACAAAAAGAAAACGTCGGATACCGTTACTGCCGATGATACCTTAAAAGTCGATGAAAACACAACCCAGCCGGAAACCCTAACAAAAGAGAAAAATGCCAAAAAAAAAACAAAAAAGCTGAAACCGTTCGTCCCTTCAGAAACGATTCCGGCGGATCAGGGGGTGGATTTCCCATATGACATTTAATCGGCACTCTGGTCAGCCAGGGACTCGCTTAAAAGCTGAATTATCGGATCGCTTGTTGCACTCGCGATCAGGTGGAGCGAAACTTGATTAATGAGGGTATTATTAAAATTGCAAAATTTTCTTATATCGAAAACTAACTAAAAGAATTCATCATGAAAAAAACATTACCCATATCCATGGAATTTATTTACCAGCTATTCTCTCTGATTTTGATTATCATTGTTGTCCATGCTGCTTACGTGGGCATCATCCGTCCCAATGCCGATGCCATCCTGGAACGGCAGGCCGCTATGATCGAAAAGGACAAAACCCTGAGTACAGAGCGGTCGGCCTACGTGTTGATTCGAGACTATGAGCAGGAAGCGTGTTTTATTCTCATGTTCTGGGCGCTGGCCATTATGGTGTTTAAAGCCGTTACCACCATAAGGCACCGGACGTTGATAGAGAGGGATTTGATTCCCTTGGCCGAGGGTGTGCGTATCCTGCCTGAAGATACCCGGGAACTGTCCCGGGAGATTCAAGCGTTGCCGCCGTATCAACGGAACGCATTGCTTCCAAGAGCGTTGCTTGCGGGTTTACAGAGATTCAGCTCGACCCGTAATGTTCAGGATGTTGCGGATGCCACCCATGCTTACTGTTCGGTGGAAAACGAACGGCTGGAATCCGAATTGTCTATGATCAGGTATGTTGCCTGGGCCATTCCCGCAATCGGATTCATCGGCACGGTCCGGGGAATTGGAGATGCGCTCGGACAGGCGCACCAGGCCATTGAAGGAGAGATCTTCGGTGTTACCCGCAGTCTGGGTGTAGCGTTTAACTCTACTCTGATCGCGCTTCTTATCAGCATTGTTCTCATGTTCATGCTGCACCAACTGCAACTCTTGCAGGAAAGATATGTGTTGGAAACCGAAGCCTATTGTGAGGACAAATTAACCAGACATTTGCATATGCAATAACAACAATAAAATTAATCTGTTGTGGTGCTTAAATGACGCTTCTCGGACTTGAACTCAGTGATGCCGGAATCTTAGCTGCCGGCGGTAATCCGTTGAGATTATTGGAGGTCGACGGAAAGAAGCAAGAAAGCCCGGGGGTTGCCATCCCGGAAAAAAAGCGTCTGGTTCTTGGAAATTCCGCAGCAAGCAAGGCACACCTGTTTCCACTTCAGGTCATCAACAAGTTCTGGGATCAATTGAATTCGGAACCCCTGAAGCAAAAGCGTCGGCATGCGCAGAATCATGCTGAAATCGCATGTGCCCACTTATCACACATCTGGGAACATATTAAAATGCATGGCGATGAGATGATTATCGCTGTACCCGACTATTACAGTCGGGAACAACTGGGACTTATTCTGGGCATGGCCCAGGAACTGTCGATCCCGGTTAACGGGTTTGTATCCCTTCCAATAGCCGCATCATTTACTCCTTGTCCTGATGCCATTCTGCTGCATTTGGATATTCATTTGCACCGGTTTGAGATCGTTTATCTCCGTCAGGATGAGCAGTTGACCCGGGAGAACTCAGTGGCTGTCCAGGAAATTAACCTCGAGCAATTATACCGGGGCTGGGTGGAATCCATTGGCGAAGAATTTGTGCGCACTACAAGGTTCGATCCGCTTCATCAGGCTGCCACCGAACAGGAGCTATATAGCCGGTTACCCGCCGCTCTGGAAATTTTTAAAAGTCAGTCATCGTTTATATTTGAAATAGCACACGGAAAACATCGTTATCGCACTCCCTTGCTCTGGGACCTGCTGAAACAAAAGAGCGAGGCGGTGTATGAAGACATCCGCCGTTCTATTGTAAAGATGCGAGACGCGCACGGTAAAAACAGCCGGTTGATTGCCCTCCAGCTGACCCATCGAATCGCCCGCCTACCGGGATTAAAGGATAAACTTTCAGAAATTGATCACTGCGAAATCATGGAACTCGAACCCGGCGCAGGCGCTCTGGGTGTTTTGCAGATCTGGGACCAGTTGAAAGATCGGCACTCCGGTAATGGGGCGTCCTTTTTCACCAGCCGTCCCTGGCGGCAGGCAGAACCGAAAGTTTCCCAAACCATTCCTTATGAAATTCCCGGTAAGATGCGGCCGACCCATTTGCTCTACGGGGATGTGGCCTATCCGCTCTCCCAAAACCCTCTTTTCATGGGATCCGATCCTTACCCGGCCGGAAAAGGCATATATGTTCCGGCGCAATCATCCGGTGTTTCTAAAAAGCATTGTACGGTTCACCGTGATGGGGACAGGATTATCTTAACGGATACCAGCAATCAAGGAACGTTCGTGAACGATCAAAGGGTCGACGGGAGCACGACACTGGAACTTGGACAAATCGTTCGTCTGGGGACATCCGGAGAAACCTTCCGTCTCATTGCCTGTATTTAAACCCATGAAACGTAGAAAATTAAATGTATTCAGCTTATCTTTTATCGACTGCATCTGCTGCGGGTTAGGGGCAATCATTCTTTTGTTTGTCCTGGTAAACGCCAAGGGTGCCGTTCGTCGGAATGCCGTGACGTCGGATTTGCGTGCCGAGTCGAGCAAACTGGAAGAACAGGTGTTGGACGGCAAAAAGAATCTGGTTGAGGCCCGCAACGCCCTTTTGCAAACCCAGACCGAACTGGTGACGACCCAGGGGCGATCCAGTGAAATCATAGACATACTTAATGAGAATAAGGTGGAACTGGCCGATCGGGACAAGGATACCCTGGCAACCAAAACACACATCAATAAGCTGAAAACCGATTTAAAATCTCTGGAAGAGGAACTCCGGCGATTGAAGGCCGGTGCAAAAACAGATGATGATTTGGGGTCCAGGTTGCGCCCGTTTCCCGGTCACGGGGATCGCCAGTATCTCACCGATTTGAAGATGGGCGGCAAACGAAATTTTATTCTGGTAGACGTTTCCGCCAGCATGCTGGATGAAACCATTGTGGGGATTATTCGTCGGCGCAATCTAAAGAATTCCCAAAAATTAAGTGCCCCCAAATGGCGTCAGGTCTTAAAAACCGTGGATTGGCTGATAACCCGGCTTCCACCGACCAGTAAATTTCAAATATACACATTTAACGACACCGCACATCCTTTGATTGAAAAAACAAAAGGGGTCTGGCTGGATGCCGGTAAGGTGGACACATTAACCCTTGCGGCAGACAGCATGCACCGGGTGGTTCCGGAGAAAGGAACCAGTTTGTTAAACGCATTCAACGCAATAGGGGAGATGAAACCGGCTCCGGATAACATATTTTTACTTTCCGACAGTTTGCCGACCATGGGCAGCAGCAAGCCGTGGCAAACAAGAGTTTCCAGCAAAAAACGTGTCCGTTTATTTAATGAGGCGATCCTGAAATTGCCGGTCCGGGTTCCGGTGAACATTATCCTTTATCCCATGGAAGGCGATCCGCTGGCTGCGGATGCCTGTTGGCGCCTGGCCAAGAAAACCAAAGGATCTTTTTTCTGTCCTTCTAGAAATTGGCCGTAAACGCAGTAGCTATTTATGCATTATGAAAAACCGAAGACGGGACCTAGAAATATTCAGCCTTTCCTTTCTCGATTGCATTTGCTGCGGTTTTGGCGCCATCATTCTGCTGTTTGTGCTGTCCAAATTTGCCGAACCGGTGGTCATTGAAAAAATCAAGGAAAATATACAGACCCAAATCGTTCGCCTGGAAAACGAACTGTTTGAAATCCGGGGCCAAACCCAGATCTTGAATCGCGATCTGACAGCGAAAATGGAGCAGTTGTCCCAGGAGAAGGAAAAGCTCGCCCGTCTCCAGGGGGATCTTTCGGACGTTGAAGGCCAATTCGCTGCATCCAAAGACGACACCATGGTACAAAATATTATCGAAGGCAAAATGGCCCGGGCACGACAGGAGTTGACCGAAGAAATGAAGCGGCTTTTGAAAAGCCGACCCAAAAAAATTACCCGTTCGGTGGGGGGTATCCCGGTGGACAGCGAGTATATCGTTTTTATCATCGACACCTCGGGCAGCATGCAGCGGAATGCCTGGCGCCTGGTACAGAAAAAAATGCGGGAGACTCTCGAAATCTATCCCAAAGTCAAAGGTATTCAGATCATGAACGATATGGGAAATTTCCTGTTTTCCCAGTATGCGGGGAAATGGATACCGGACACCCCCGCCCGCCGCAGGGCTATCATCTCAGCCCTCAGTTCCTGGAGTTCTTTCAGCAACAGTAGTCCGGTGGAAGGAATTACCGCAGCGATCAAAAGGTTCTATTCGAAAAATAAAAAAATAAGTCTCTATGTATTTGGTGACGAATTCAGTGGTGCAGCAATCCAGCCGGTCATCAATGAGGTGGACAGAATCAACAGGGCAACAAAAGACGGTTTTCGTCGCGTCCGAATCCATGCCGTGGGTTTTCCGGTGGTCATGGCAAAAACGAACCAACGCGGCAACACAGGAGAACGATTTGCTACCCTGATGCGCGTTTTATGCCAGAGAAACGGCGGCGCCTTTGTCGGGCTGAACAGCACAAGACCTTAATGGAAACGCATATCCAAGGAATGTCCGGGGATTGGTTGCGGCCCGCTTCATTCCAAAGAACAGATTCTAAAAATTATTCAATCGAGCATTGATGTTGTTGTAAAAAACCACATAACGAACAACTATCCCAAATTTCGGTAATAGTGTAGATTTACAACCCATATTATTGTCGCTTGACAGAAAGGACTTAAAAATAATAGAAGCGTAGGTGTTGTCATATTGTCAAAAGATCTGATTTGTATAACGTGTTAAAATAAGGTGGTAATGATGGCATTTTTGACTTCCATAACTAACGAAAAATTCCGCAAGAAATTTTTTTTATTTTTCATTTTGTCTTCGACTATACCTATGCTTTTTATGATATTTATCATTTTTCAGTACGTCATCCCTGTACTTATGCCAAGCCAGACAACTGATCTGAGAGTAATATTTACATATGGTGTGTTGGGCATGCTTGTACCCGTGCTTCTAAGTCTTGCTTTGGGGTCTCGGTTGTTTAGATCAGTAGAAGCTTTAACAAAGGATATTAAATCGAAATCGATTCAGATGATAGGAGAAAGACATGAGCTAAAGGATGAAAACGAGTTAGCTATTATTCATCAAAGCTTTAATGATCTGCATTATGAACTCCAAAATAAGATGGATCAGCTTAATGAAGTTTCAAAAAAATTGATGGAGTCAAACTTCAAACTCAAAGAACAGGCAACCACAGATAAGTTGACCTCTCTATATAATCGGCGCTATTTTGATGTAAGGCTGATGGAGGAGACAAGCAGATCAGACAGATATAAGCAGAAACTGTGTCTCATCATGATCGACTTCGATGATTTTAAGCGATATAATGATGTTTATGGCCACCAAACAGGCGATAAATTACTGCAAGAAATGGCTAATTTGATACAAAATTCCGTTCGCAAATCAGATATGGTTTTTCGCTACGGTGGAGATGAATTTGCTGTTTTAGTTCTGGGATGCGATGCAAAAAAAGCTGAGCATGTAGCTAAAGAGCTTGTTAAAAAAGTTTCTAACCATCAATTTGAGGACTTGAGAGGACAAGCACTGGAGAGGATAACAATTAGTTGCGGGGTGGCTTGTTATTACGGAAAGTTAGAAGAATTTGTGGCAGAAGCGGACAAATACCTTTTAGCAGCCAAGAGCGCCGGCAAAGGTCTTGTTGTATCTCAAAAAGAAAGGTCTCGAACTGTGGGCTAAACCACGACAGGTGGGTTAAACTATTCCTAATAATTTGCTATGAGCATTTAACAAGTTTATTACAAACGATACGATTTTTTCATTAGTTTCAAGGAACTGGATTCCAGTTCGAAACTTTCCAAAACCGTCTGCATTGCAATAAATGGCCTTACCTTTAATACTAATTAATTCATTTTCAATGTCGATGGACAGTTTTAGAATATCTTGCCATTCAAACGAGTCGTGAGTTTCTATGAGGATTCCCCCCCGGCTTATATTTATAGCCTTTCCTTTCCCCTTCTTCGTCTTGTTGCCTCTATTGTCTATACAAATATAAGATACGAGGTTGTTTATTTCGACTCTCGGATGTTTTCTTCTCTCTTTTATCGTCAAGTTTCTAATCCTTAAATAGGAGAATTTAGGGGCTTTGCCCCAATTAGACGTTTAATTATCTTTCGACAAAGTCTTTACAGATTTTTTTTGTTACGAACATGATATAATTCTAATATCATTAGCAATTTCGTTTGTAAACCTTGAATTTTTCGAGCTTTATATTTTTCAACCTGCAAGACAGGCAGAGCTATACGTAACAAAGCTGTACTTAGGGTTCACTCAAAAATAACTTCACATTTTGGATGCCGATGCATCCCGACTGGCTGCGTTACGAAAACTCGAAATATGCTTGATATTCCTTAAGTTTTCGTTCGGGCACTAACTAATATGCTGAAATTAAAGATACTATTATTCTTTTCAAGAACAGTTTATGCCGGTTTTAGGTTCCATAAGAACCTGTATGTGGATTTTGACCGACTCTCCCAGCGCTTTTAAGTTATAACCGCCCTCAAGAACGGAGACGAGCCTGCCTTCTGCGTGTTTTTCGGCTATGTTCTTGATTCTACGAGTCAGCTCTTCATACTCTTTTCCGGTGAGCCTTATGTGCGCTAAAGGATCGGCCAGATGGGCGTCGAAGCCAGCAGAGATAAGGACAAACTGAGGTTTGAACTTATCCATCGCCTGTTCAATCTTTTCCATGGCTTCAAGATACTCATCTTTGCCTGCACCAGGAGGCATGGGCAAGTTCAAGGTGTATCCTTGCCCTTCACCGCTTCCTGTTTCCGAAGCCCATCCTGAGCCGGGATAGCAGGAGGCGGGATCTTGGTGGAAGCTTGTGTAAAATACGGTGGCATCATCCTCAAAAATATGTTGAGTGCCATTGCCGTGGTGTACATCCCAGTCGATTACCGCAATGCGCTCCAGGGAGTGTTGTTTTTGAAGATATCTTGACGCGATGGCCACATTGTTAAAGTAGCAAAACCCCATAGCCCTTGATCGTTCTGCATGATGTCCAGGTGGTCTTACCGCACAAAAGCAGTTTTTCACTCCGCCTTCCATTATTTTATCTATCCCCTTTAGCACACCTCCGACAGCATTAAGAGCCGCTTCGAAGGTGGCGGGACTTATAGGGCATTCCGGAGTGTGCAAAAAAGGAAGACCGAGATCAACTCCATTCTTAAAACTGTCTATGTAACTCGATTCGTGGCAGAGCTCCAAAACACCCCTTTCCGCAGGCACGGGTTTTATGCGGAGTAGTTTATTGAGAAGTCCGGCGTCCTCAAGGGTTTCTAAAATGGCCGTAAGTCTTTGAGCTGTTTCCGGGTGGTGGGGACCGGTATCATGTAACAGAAATAACTCATCATATACAAGTCCTGTTTTCGTCATTTGCATTACCTTTTCTTATTCTGGTTTTTGTTCATCACTCCATAGGGGATTATTGCCGAACCGTTCAAACCACCATTCCTCTTCATTACTATACCCCAATCGGGATTAGAAACTCATTAAGTCCCCTATCTTTTTCCATGCTTATTTGCAAGAGGTTACTCATAAATTTTTTATGGGAATGTTGAAATTGCCGATTTTTATATTATTTCCGTCCTGCAGTTGTCGCTTGTTTTATTTTCTTGTTTTTAATATTAGTATTGAGATATCAGGTTAAATAAAACAGAGGGAGGTATTTATGATTAAAAAGTATGAAAACAATCCCGTTATCAAACCGTCAGACGTGAAACCGTCTTTGGAGGGATACAAAGTTGTCGGGGCTTTCAATCCCGGGGCAATCGCCTATGGTGATGAAATTCTTTTATTGTTGCGTGTAGCTGAAAGATGTAAATCCAAACCAGGATATGTCAGCACGCCTATTTATAAATTTGAGGAGGGCGAGTCGTATCCGGGTATCATGGAATTTAATAAAGATGACCCGGATGTTCAATTGAAAGATACGCGAGGAGTCATCTATAAAGGTAAAGATTATCTTTCAACAATGAGTCATATCAGACTCGCAAGAAGTAAAGATGGTATTAATTTCACAGTTGAAGATAAACCATTTATATATCCGGTAGATGAATCTGAAAAATACGGGTGCGAAGATGCACGTGTAACCTTCATTGGTGGAAAATATTATATTAATTTTACTGTT
>Ga0233409_10000198_pt1 | contig 10395 bp, 13 predicted proteins | sample Na_oxic_13_MG_FD_179871 | JGI IMG/M metagenome (GOLD analysis project Ga0233409, IMG submission 179871) | Seawater microbial communities from Saanich Inlet, British Columbia, Canada - Na_oxic_13_MG | ecosystem: Environmental > Aquatic > Marine > Inlet | place: Canada: British Columbia... | reverse complement strand
TGCTTGGGAATCAGGAGAAATACCAACATCAAATTCCGGCATTTTCCAATTAAGAAATTGGTCTGAAATCTCAAGTGGAACCTTTTTAAAAATTCTCTTCTTAATATAATACTGGAATCCGGCTTTTGAGTTGTTTCCACCAAAATCAGTTGCATTAACAAAAATTTTGACACTCGGACTCTGCTTATGATCAAGAGCAAAAAAGGCCATCAAAATATTATTATCCTTGAAATATCCCGGATATCCCGGAAAAAAGTTTTCCCCCACAAAAACTCCGCTGTTCGGGCACGTTTCCGACACCCTGTAGATAACAAGACCTGCCCCTCCCTGGTTTACGTTGTGAGCCCTGCTAAGAATATCCACCTCAGGCGGCTTTGTATCTATCATCACATCCTTTTCTAAATAGGTTGTGTTGCCCTGCAACCATCCCCTCCACGAATAATCCCTTGCAACCATACGCAAAATCGCTTTGCCGTCGGTTATTCCCATTTTTCTCGGCTCAATCAGGACTTTAAATGTCTCCTGGTGTATAGTGCCACCGCGGATAAGGCCTGCAAACGGCAAATCCTTTTTAAATAAATCAACTTCCTTGCCGTCTTTAATAAGTCCGATCCATATCCTTCGAACACCGCTCTTTGCGTCAGACACGGAAAGGGAAAGCTCCTGGGTCTTGCCTATGGATGCGGATGGAAGTTCCAGCGTGATAGACGGTTTTTCACCTTCGAGCCTTATCACCAGTATCCAGGCAACCGGTAATATAACAATAAAACAAACCAAAACGATCAGCCTTGATCTCATGTTTTTCTTTTTAGTTTTCAATAGGTTACGATCCACCTTTCTCGTTTTTTTTAATAAGTGATATTAACAGCAAAAATATTGGTAATCAAGGACTGTTTTTCCTTTTTTCGTTTCTTGACTTTTAACTGTATTCAAGATAAAATTTATTGTATCAATTTAGTTTTATAATACAATTGAATTATGGATAATACAGTCAAAACAGGCAACATCTCAATCGGACATGGGTCTCCTCTGGTTTTGATTTCGGGTCCATGCGTCATAGAAAATTATGAAGCGACTTATAAGATTGCGTCATTTCTCAAAGAACTGACTCATAAACTCGATATCCCTTTTATATTCAAAGCTTCATATGACAAGGCCAATCGGACATCCATAAATTCCTTCAGGGGCCCCGGTATAACGGATGGGCTTAATATTCTAAAACGTATCAAGGCAAAGCTCGATATTAAAATTATTTCGGATGTTCACAGGATAAATGAAATTGCCGATGCGGCCCGGGTATTGGATGTGATCCAGATACCTGCTTTTTTGTGCAGACAGACCGATTTTATTATTGAAGCCGCCGGAACAGGAAGGCCCTTGAATATCAAAAAAGGGCAGTTTCTCGCCCCGTGGGATATAATAAATGTAGTCGAAAAGGTTACCTCCACCGGAAACCACCAGGTCATGATCACGGAAAGGGGAACAATGTTCGGATACAACAATCTGGTAGTAGATTTCCGCGGCATAAAGATAGTAAAAGATACGGGCTGGCCGGTGATATTTGATGCTACGCACAGCATCCAGCTCCCCGGGGGGGCGGGTACGAGTTCCGGAGGGGATCGCAAATTTGCACCGGTTCTTGCCTGTGCTGCAGTTGCTGCAGGAGCAGATGGGATATTTATGGAAGTTCACCCTGACCCGGACAAAGCGCTTTGTGACGGACCCAATTCGTTAAGGCTTGATTCACTTTATGAACTCCTTTCACGTCTCAAGGCTATCAGGAGGGCTATTGTAAGCTGAATCAATGAGTTTAAATAAGTTAAAACATATAAAACTTTTAATTCTTGACGTTGACGGCGTTCTCACCGACGGCGGTATTATTTACAATGATAACGGTGTTGAAACCAAGATCTTTAATGTAAAGGACGGACTCGGTATAAGACTTCTTATGCAAGCAGGGATCAACCTGTGTATCGCAACCGGCAGACGCTCAAACGCTCTTTATAGCCGTTGTAAAAATCTTGGTATTGAACATATTTTCGACGGTGCTGATGATAAGGTCGCCATACTTGATCTAATTTTAGACCGTACTGGTGTATCGGCCGAACAAGTTGCATTCATTGGTGATGATCTCCCTGACCTTGCATTGATGAAAAAGGTGGGGCTTTCCATTGCCGTAGCAGATGCTCATAAAACTGTACTTAAAAATGCCAATATGGTAACATCGGCAAAAGGCGGAAACGGTGCGGTTAGAGAAGTCTGTGAAGCAATATTGAAAGCTCAAGGGCTCTGGGAAAACATCCTGGAGCGTTTTTTATAATGCCGTTTGTAAAGAACCATAACCACAAAAAGCTAAAACTAATTCTGCTCTCGATCATTTTCGTTGCATTAGGCGTCATCCTGACTGTTTTTGTAAGCCATCGACGTATTTTAGAAAAAGAGGAGAATATTGTTTCAGGCATACAGAGCAAAGCAAATATTTCAATTGGCAAAGCTCATCAAACGGCGATCAGAAACGGAATAAAGGAATGGAGTCTGGATGCAGCCTCAGTAAATTATATTGTTAAAAAAAACCAGGCAATTTTCCAGGATCTGTCCGTTACATTTTACCTTAAAGATAAAACCGAAGTTTACCTGATAGCAAATAAAGGCATTTTAAAAACAGATTCAAACGACATGGAGCTTTTCGGCAACATTGTAGTGAAAAATTCAAAATACCGTTTGAAAACCGAAAATTTATTTTACAGGCACAACAAACGAATAATCTTCTCAAAAGTTCCTGTTAAAGTTGCCGGAGCCGCCTTCGATCTTGCTGCTGATTCTATGTCTTTGAATTTGAATACAAACAAAACCATGTTTGAAGGAAACGTAGAGGGAATCCTGAGTGAGAGTATTAGACTTTAATCAAAATTTATGTCGCATTTTGCTCTTCTTTGCTACAGCGCTAATGCTCTTAGCCGGCCTTGTTGCAACGCCTTCAGGAAATGCTGACGAAAAACCGCGTGATACAGACACACGTGATCTTGCAAAAGACCAGAAGATCCATATTACAGCAGATAAACTGATTTCTGACAACAATGCCGATTACGCCGAATTTATTGGGAATGTAAGGGCAACTCAGGAAGACACCGTTATCACGGCCGACAAGCTCAAGATTTTTTTTAAAAAAATTCCGCACAACAAAAAAAAACCTGCCGTTGGAAAGGAAGCGATTAATAAAATAGTTGCTAACGGTAATGTCAAAATAAAATTCGACAACAGGGTTGCAGTAACCCGGCAGGCCGTATACAATACAGAGACTGGGGTTCTTGTCTTGTCGGGCAACAATTCAAAGATTGTAAGCGGAAACAATTCTATTTCCGGTGAAAAAATAACGCTTTATAGAACTACCGGACGCATTAATGTTGAAAGCAGCGGTGGAAAACGTGTTGAAGCTGTGTTTTATTCAGGTGAAAAGGGTTTAAAATAATTGGCGACATTGTCTCTAAGAAAGCTGGTCAAGACATATAATGGAAGACCGGTTGTAAATTCCGTGAACCTAAATATCGACGACAGTAGCGTTGTTGGTCTTCTGGGTCCAAACGGCGCAGGCAAAACCACCACTTTCTATATGATAATTGGAATAATCAAGCCGGATAAGGGTCAAGTCTTTCTTGATGATGAAGATATTACGAACTATCCCATGTACCTTAGGGCACGCAGGGGTGTCGGCTATCTTCCACAGGAAACCTCGATATTCAGAAAGCTGACTGTAAAGCAAAATATCATGGCAATTCTTGAAATCCTGCCCATCTCTAAATCGGAGCAGAAAGAGCGGACAGATATGCTTCTTGACGAACTCGGAATAAAACACCTTGCAGACCAAAAGGCAAACCTGCTTTCAGGCGGGGAAAGGCGGCGCCTTGAAATAACACGCTCACTTGCCACGAATCCGTCCTTTATTCTTCTTGATGAGCCCTTTGCAGGCATAGATCCCCTGGCTGTAATCGACATAAAAAAGATCATTGGGCATCTAAAAAAAAGGGGGATAGGCATTCTCATATCAGATCATAATGTAAGAGAAACACTTGAAGTCTGTGATAAAGCATATATATTAAATGACGGTAAAATAATCGAATCCGGCTCACCGCAAAAGATAGCTACAAGCGAAACCGCCCGCCGGATCTATTTGGGAGACGAGTTTAAATTATAATATGGTGCTTGAATTACGACAACAGCTGAGATTAACTCAGCAACTTATCATGACCCCCCAGCTGCAAATGGCTATCAAGCTTTTGCAGTTAACACGACTTGAGCTTTTAAGCACGATCAACCAGGAACTCGAAGAAAATCCAACGCTGGAAGAAGAAATCCACGAAGCTGATGTTGATGAATACCTTGATGAACAGACTGAAAGTAAGGCTGCTGACCTGCCTGATACAAAAGAGGTCACAATAGAAGAAAAGATCCGAGATGATATAGACTGGAGCAATTATATTGATGAATACAGTTCATCGGGCAGGGTACATTTCGAAACCGAAAAAAAGGAGTCACCGAATTTCGAATCGTTTGTGGCACGCAAGGAATCTTTGCGCGAACATCTTCTTTGGCAGTTACTTATGACATCACCCACCGAGAATGAAGAGAAGATCGGAAGTATTATTGCCGGCAACCTTAATAAAGATGGTTATCTTGATGCATCTGTTGAAGACATTGTCCGGATGGGCGGGGTTGATACTGAAAAGGTTGAAGAGATTTTATCGCTAATGCAAACGTTTGATCCAATAGGTGTATGCGCAAGAGATCTCAGCGAGTGTCTGCTTATACAGGCAAGACATTTTGATCTTGACGATACCATAATAACCCAGATCATCAAACAACATCTCAATCATCTTGAAAATAAAAATTATAGGGCCATAGCCAAGTCTCTAAAAGCAAATATTGAAGATGTTATTGCCGCCATTAATGTTATCAAAAACTTAGAGCCAAAGCCAGGACGGCAATTCACAGATGAAGAACCCCAGTATATTAATCCCGATGTTTTTGTATACAAAGTTGAAAATGAGTTCATAATCTGGGTAAACGACGATGGGATGCCGAAACTACATGTCAACAATTTTTATAGAAATGCAATCAGGGACGGCAAAAGGTTTTCAAGCGAAGCAAAGGATTACATACAGGAAAAGATGCGTTCCGCAACATGGTTGATCAGGAGCATTCATCAACGTCAAAAAACCATCTACAGAGTAATGGAAAGTATATTGAAATTTCAGCTGGAATTTTTTGAAAAGGGGATCTCATACTTGAAACCCATGGTGTTAAGAAATATAGCAGAAGATATCGGGATGCACGAATCGACTATCAGCAGGGTTACAACCAATAAATATGCCCATACACCGCGTGGTATTTTTGAGTTGAAATATTTTTTTAACAGTTCTATTCAACGTTTCCATGGCGAAGCCATAGCCTCTGCCAGTGTCCAAGATAAGATAAAACAGATCATTGAAAGTGAAGATCCAAAAAAACCATATAGTGATGATAAAATATCAGAACTTTTAAAGGAGGAAAACATCAGTATCGCTCGCAGAACCGTAGCAAAGTATCGTGAGATAATGAGAGTACTTCCATCTAACAAACGCAAACAATTCTAGGGGGGTTTTAAGTATGCAGACATCTTTAACTTTTAAGAATCTCGATCCTTCTGAAAATTTAAAATCGTACGTTGGAGACAAACTTGATCGTTTTGATAAATATCTATATAACCCGGCAGAGGCAAACGTTGTACTTTCGGTTGAAAAGTTCCGCCATATGGCTGAAATCAATATAACCGGCGACAGGCTCAACATATACGGTAAAGAAGTAACAGACGACATGTATTCTGCCATTGACATGGTCCTTGACAAGATAGAAACACAGATAAAAAAGAATAAACAAAAAGTCAGAAAACACCGAAGTGGGTCCAAATCCAGAGCAAAAGATATTATTGCTGAAGACACATTACATTCGGATGAAGAAGCTACAGTAAAGATCAGAGTTAGGGATATCGAGTATAAACCAATGGATGTGGAAGAAGCGATTATGCAGATGGACCTTGTAACTAACAATTTTCTGGTGTTTACTAATGCCAGGACTGATCTGGTAAACGTCCTTTATCGGCGCAAGGACGGCGACTACGGCTTAATCCAGCCGAGCACCTGATTTATAGTGAATATGCAATGAAAATCCTTGATATTTTACCAAAAGAAGCGATTATTACTGACTTGAAATCACTTGACAAAAGAGGTGTTCTTGAAGAACTCGTAACACCTGTAGCACGTATTGCCGGCATAAATCATGAGTATCTTGTAAGAGTGCTGATGGAACGGGAACAACTCGGAAGTACCGGCATAGGTGAAGGGATCGGAATTCCCCATGGCAAGGCAAAAGATCTTGAATCACTAATACTCGGTTTCGGTCTGAGCCGTAAGGGAGTCGACTTTGAATCCATGGATGGGCTTCCAACCCATATCTTTTTCCTCCTTATAACGCCCGAAAATTCCACAGGTCTTCATCTGAAGATGCTCTCTCGAATTTCCAGGATTTTAAAAAATGATAATTTCAAACAAAAGCTGTTAAATACCACTAACAGTGATGAAATTTATTCCATCATTAAAGAAGAGGAGGAAGAATTGTAAACCCGGACGTTGATTAAAAGTGAAAAAGTTGAAAATAATTATTATTACAGGGCTTTCGGGTTCAGGAAAGAGTATTGCAATATCAGCATTTGAAGACGCCGGTTTCTATTGTGTCGATAACATGCCGGTAGCGCTTCTTCCCAAGTTCCTGGAACTGCCGATTGAAAGCGATTCTGAGATTACGGGGCTGGCATTCGTGATGGATCTGCGCGAAAAAAGCTTTCTGTCCAGCTATTCATCAGTTTTTGATTCTCTAAAGAAAAAAGGACATAAATTCAAAATCCTTTTTCTAGAGGCCAACGAAGAAACCCTGCTTAAGCGTTACAGCCAGACACGGAGACATCATCCCCTGTCTCAGTACAAAAGTCTTCTGGACGGAATACGCATTGAACAGGAGCAGTTAAAAGAGCTGAAAATTACCGCCGACAAAATTATTGATACTTCTCGTTACAATGTCCACGACCTGAAATCTGTAATCAATGATATCGCGCAACAAAGTAAAAATTTTGCGCCCATGAGGATAAATATCCTGTCGTTCGGTTTTAAATACGGCACCCCTCACGATGCCAGCCTGATTATGGATGTTCGGTTTCTTGCGAATCCGCATTTTGTACCTGAACTCAAAGCTTTTGACGGAAAAAACCGTAAGATTAAAAACTATGTATTAAAAAACGATGAAGCCCGCAGGTTCTTAAAAAAATATCTGGACCTGCTTGACTATTTAATCCCATTGTATGAAAAGGAAGGTAAAACTTATTTAACCATTGCCGTCGGCTGTACCGGAGGCCGGCATCGCTCGGTAACCATTGCCGAAGCTTTATTCGAACATATAAATAAACCTGGGAGACAGATCATAATTACACATCGTGACATCGATCTTTAGAAGGTTTGAAGGAGCATTATGATAGGTATCGTTATTGTAACACACAGTCAGCTGGGAGATGCACTCATTGACGCTGCTGAATTCATTTTAGGTAATCGACCCGATACCATGGTGTCGGTTTCCATAGATTTGAAAGAAAACGTTGACAAACTACGCAAGAAAATTGTCGAAGGGATCAAAAAGGTCGATAAGAAAAAAGGGGTGCTTATCCTTACAGATATGTTCGGTGGAACACCTTCAAATTTAAGTTATTCATTTCTTGAAGAAGGACGAGTGGAAGTCATATCCGGCGTTAATCTTCCTATTTTGATCAAAGCTGTGGATATTCAAGCAGATATGGAACTCAGCGACCTCGCTCAACATCTTGAAGCTTTTGGGAAGAAGAGTATTTCGCTGGCAAGCGGGATTTTAAAAGGGAATAAACGGGAATAGCCGGATACGACGATAAAAATAAAGGGGGCATTATGGGCATAAAAGTGGGTATAAACGGTTTTGGAAGGATAGGACGCCTTGTTTTCAGGGTCTTGATCGATCATGCTGAACTGGAAGTCGCCGGGATTAATGATCTCATGGACTCAGCCACAATGGCTCATCTTCTTAAATATGATTCCGTGCACGGCACGCTTGATTTGGAAGTAACAGGCAAAGACGGTTCAATTGAAGTGGGTGGGAAATCTATTGCCGTTACCTCTATTAAAGATCCCGCCACCCTTGGATGGAAAAACTTGGGCGTGGACATTGTTGCAGAATGTACCGGTCTTTTCAGAGACCATGAAAGCGCATCAAAACATCTTTCCGCCGGCGCACGAAAAGTCATAATATCCGCGCCCGCTCAGGAACCAGATATTACAATCGTCATGGGTGTCAACTCAAACCAGTATGACCCCAGAAATCACCACATCATATCAAATGCCTCCTGTACCACCAATTGTCTCGCACCGATAGCCAAGGTGCTCCTTGAAAATTTCGGAATCAGGAGCGGCCTGATGACAACTATACATTCGTACACAGGAGACCAGCGCCTCCTCGATTTTCCTCATAAGGATCTGCGAAGGGCCAGAGCGGCCGCAATGTCAATGATTCCAACAACCACAGGTGCGGCCAAGGCCGTGGCTCTGGTGCTGCCGGAATTATCCGGCAAGTTAAACGGTCTTGCCATTCGCGTCCCCACACCAAACGTATCAATTGTCGATTTTGTTGCAACTTTGGAAAAGTCAGGTATCACGGTCTCTGATGTAAACGCTGCCCTTAAAGAGGCTTCAGAAACATCACTTGCCGGCATACTTGGATATAGCGATATTCCGCTTGTATCCTCTGATTATAATGGATCACCATTATCCTCTATTGTCGATGGACTGACCACCTATACCGTTGACAATATGGTCAAAGTGCTATCCTGGTACGATAATGAATCCGGATACTCAAACAGGATGGTCGATCTTGCAACCATGATCGCTGCACAGCTGTAAATTGAAAATTTTCGGGGGAATCAATAAATGAATAATCGCAGACCGCTTATTGCCGGGAACTGGAAGATGTTTAAAACCAGTTCCGAGGCTGTTGAAACTGCCGGACAGCTTGTAAAACTCGTAGCCATGACCACGGACATAGATGTGATGATTGCGCCGCCCTTTACAGCACTCGCACAGGTATCTGATGTTGTCAGAGGGAGCTGTGTTTCGCTGGGCGCACAAAATCTATTTTGGGAAGCCCAAGGAGCCTTTACAGGTGCAATATCACCTGCCATGCTTGTATCAGCTGGATGCAAATATGTTATTATCGGTCATTCTGAACGTCGCCAATATTTCAACGAAACTGACGAAACCGTCAACAAGAGAATAAAGGCCGCCTTTGATAATGATCTAATACCTGTTATGTGCGTTGGAGAATCTGAAAAAGAACGGGAATCAAAAAATACGTTTTCCGTACTTGACAAACAGGCAAAAAAGGGGTTAGAGGATTTTTCTGCGGATAACCTGAAAAGGCTGGTTATAGCATATGAGCCTGTCTGGGCTATCGGAACCGGTAAAACGGCGACTTCCGAGCAGGCTCAGGAAGTTCATCGGTTTTTACGCTCTGTGCTCGAAAAAAGTTTCGGGAATATGCTTGCTAAATCTATTAGAATACTGTATGGAGGCAGCGTTAAACCGAACAATATCGCAGAACTCATGGCAATGCCTGATGTTGATGGAGCACTTGTAGGCGGTGCAAGCCTCGATCCTGAAACATTCAGCAAAATCGTTCATTTTAAAGAATAATTATGACAACATTTCTGATAATAATGCATGTAATCGTCTGTATAGCCCTTATTATGATAGTCCTCCTGCAAACCGGAAAAGGTGCTGACATGGGCGCTGCTTTTGGAGGGGGATCAAGTCAGACCCTTTTTGGGAGTACAGGCGGCTCAACGTTTTTGGGCAAGATGACAACCGTAGCGGCTGTCGTCTTTATGATAACTTCTCTGGGATTGGCTTATCTGTCCGGTCATAGTATGAAAAATTCAATTATGACGGACAAAAAAGCACCCATAGAGCAAAAGGCTGCACCAGCGGAGCCTGAAAAAAGCTCTCACTCTGAGCCGGAAAACTCACAGCCTGCAAAACCTGCTCAGGCACAATAAGTGAGACCTTTGAAAAATGTTCATTTTTGCCTGCCCAGTTAAATCCGTATTTTATATTTAACCGGGGTTCAAGGCCAAGGAAGGCGAAAATTTTAACCACCCCAGTACGATCTGCCAGACCTACGGGGCAGGCAGGAATACATTGAGTATTTTGAGGATTAAAATTTGAGCCTGACGCCGGGATTGGGCAAAAAGGGGCGTTTTGTAAAGGTCTCTAAGCTTTCAATAGCTTTATTTTC
>Ga0233409_10000196_pt1 | contig 10432 bp, 4 predicted proteins | sample Na_oxic_13_MG_FD_179871 | JGI IMG/M metagenome (GOLD analysis project Ga0233409, IMG submission 179871) | Seawater microbial communities from Saanich Inlet, British Columbia, Canada - Na_oxic_13_MG | ecosystem: Environmental > Aquatic > Marine > Inlet | place: Canada: British Columbia... | reverse complement strand
GGTGGGCTCTTCACCGACACCGACGACCTGGCAGCCCGCGACGCGAAGGACCGCCGCCAGGGTGCCGGCCACTTTCTGAGGTGAGTCATCGAGGAACACGGCAGCGCCGTGCGGTGCTGCCCATGCGAGACGCCCCACGACGAACCGCCCCACGCTATCGAGACCCCCTCGTGCGCCCCGCGGAACAACCCAGTCGATCTCGCCGTCGCGGCCGGTGCGGGCGATCACCGAAACGAGGTCGTCCGACAGTCCGATCGACCCCAGTCGGGAGCCAAAGCGCTGGGAGATTCGCTCGAGCTCACCAACGATGGGATCGCTTGGTGCGACCTTCTTGTTGCGCAGGCGATCCTTCGAAAGGCCGGGGCCCGCGCGAAGCGTGACCTGCTGGAGAACCGGGTTGGCGTCGGGATCCCACAGTGCGGCGGCCGAGATGTTGTCAAAGTCAGCCGTTGCGGTGTCGTGGGCTGACACCGCAAGCCCGAGTGCACGTCGCGTCGCCCGCGCTGCGGCTGCGCGCTCTGTATGGCCTCGCCACGTTGCGGCGTTGCTCAAGCCTTCGAGGAGCGAGGCATCGAGGTCGCCGCGGTCCACGCACTCCCAAATTGCGCGCTCGTAGGTCGTCAGGGCGGCGGCCTTGCCCGCTTCGTCCACGAGCTCGATCAGGCGGGAGATCGCGACCGGGTGTGTCTGCTCTGCTTTGAGGGCACGGGTGTAGGCGTCGATCGCTGCCCCGCGGTTGTCGAACTCTGCCTCGAGCGCGCCGATTCGTGTCCAGACTTGCGCGTCGGCGAGGCCGAGCGCTTCGACCGCGCGCAACTCTCCGAGCGCAGCGTCTTTCGCCTCGAGGTGCGTTTCGAGGAAGTCTGCGGCGCCCAGATGGGCGACCCGGCGTTGTCCCTCGGGGATGCTCGCTTTGGAGAGCCGCTGCAGGCACTCGACGGCTTCCGCCCATTGTTCGAGCGAAACGTGAACCTCGGCGGCGAGAGCCAACGCACCAGCATGTTCCGGTTCAGAGGTGAACAGTTCGTCGAGCACCTCGAGCGCGCCGGGCCGATCGCTGAACCCACGAAGAAGGCGGGCGCGTTCGTACAGCAGGTCGAGTCGATCCTTCGGACCGCCGAGGGCAAGCCGGTCGGATACGAGCTCTTCGAGCGCTTCGGCGTCCTCTTGCTCCGCGAGCAGGTCGTGCAGCCGCCGGAAAGCGATGTCGCGCTTGGGGTCCTCTGCAAGTGCGCGGCGGAAGAGGTCTTCCGCTTGCTGGTGTTGCTCCAGGCAATCCAACCGAACGACGCCGGCCTCCTCCAACAGGTCGCCCTTTAGTGTGCCTTCGACAAAAGGCGCGAGCCGCTCGCAAGCTTGAGCGACGAGCGGCCACTGTCGAGCTTGGCGTGCCGCGCCACGGAGCGTCTCCCACAGGGCGAGGTCGTCGGGCCGCCCATCGACCGCGGCGCTGAGCAACGCGACAGCCTCCGCACCCCGATCGGCTTCGACCAGCGCGCGGCAGTACGCGGCGTCGAGCGCACCCCGTCCGACCGCTTCACTGTGCTGTAACTTTCGCTCGAGCGCATTGGCGCGGAACTCTGGGTCGTCACCGGGTGCGAGCGCTTCATCGATGGCAACCGCCGCCTCGGCGTGCACCTCTGCCAGGCCTTCGGCTTCGTGGGAAAGCATGAAGAGCTCATCCGTGGCCTCGGTTCCTCGGGCGATGCGTTCGGCCCGCAGACCCTGCAGGAGCGTCCCGGCCCGCAAGTCGTCGGTTGGTGCCAGCGCGGCGAGCTGAAGCCAAGCGTCGCTGGCCGACGCGCCCGCTTTGCCGAGCGACGCCCTCAGCGCCCCATAGGCAGCGCCGAAGCCATGGGCGTCCTCAGTCGGTGCGGTTCCGGCATCTGCAAGGGCTTCTTCGGCGGCCGAGCGTTGTTCGGCGGTCGTGAGCCGGGTGGGTACCGACAGCAGAGCGACCGCGGCGGCAAGCGCAGTGGCGGGGTGGTCGAGCGCTGGCTCGTAGGCGTCGCCTGCTCCCGCGTCGCTTTCTTCACTGAGTGCATCCCCTCGAAGCAATGCGTAAAGCTCCCGGACGCCTCCACCGAGATCCGTGTCAGAGAGGTGAGCGTACGCCCGCAGCCTTGCCTGCGGGTCGTCCTGGCGCCGAGCGACGTCGAGCAATGCGAGAGCAGCAGAGGGCGAGCTGGGCGATTCCAAGAGCGCTTGTTCGTATGCGTGGCGGGCGGCCGTCAGATTTCCACTGCGCTCGGCGGTCGCTCCGGCGAGAAGAAGTGACAGCTCCCCCAGCGCAGCGCTCGGCTCACCGCGCGACCGCTCGCGCGCCAAGGACACTACGTCTTCGGGGCGCCCTCCCTCGCGTAAGACGCCGTCGAGCAACGTGACGATGTAGCGGTCGTCGGGAGCGGCGTGCAACGCTCGCCGAAGGACGCGCTCGGCGGCGTCCCAATCTCGGCTCCGCGCGTAGGCCTGTCCCGCAGCGCACAGATGTCCAACTTGCGCATCTCCCGAAGTGAGCCCCGCGATCGTCTCGTGGGCGTGGGCAAGCAAGTCGGTATTGCCCGCCCATGCTGCCTGAGCTCGAGCGACCTGTGGCGCCCACGCATGGCTGCCCGGGTCCCCAAGGCCATCACGCAACAGCAGCTGCGCTTCCTGGCTCGCCCCTACGACGTTCTGCGTCACGTCGTATCGCGTAAAGGCAAGCGTCGCCCGCTCAGTCGGGTCAATGTCGCACTGCATGAGCTCATCGCAGCGCTCGAGAATTTCGCCGGGCTGCTTGGCGACTAGCGCCGCGCCGAGAGCCTCCCGCAGGATTCGTTCCTTCGACGTCGTGGCAGCACTGGCAGCTTCGCTGTAGAGGGACTGCACTTCGCCCGATGCCGTCGAGCCGATGGCACTCAGTTGTGCCGCCTGCCACGAGATCCGCGCGCGCTGCTCTCCCTCGACGGTTGCGGCACGCTCGCGCAAGCGCTTGACTCGCTCCGCGTGCGCCTCGCCGCGGATCAATGCCACGTCGAGCGCCGCTTGGGCGTAGTCGGAATCTGGGTATCGGGCCACCGCGTCGCGAAGTGTGTCTATCGCTTGTTGGAGATCTTCGCTCGACAGCGCGCGCCGCACCTCGTGTGCGACGAACGCCGGATCTTCGGGCGCCACGGTGAGGAACCACTCGGACGCCTCTTCCGAGGCCGCGAGATCACCGCGACGCTCTTGGATCAGCAACGCTTCCAAGCGAGTCGCCCGCCTGTCCGGGAACAAGCGCAACGCCGCGTTGATGTGCTCGGCCGCCGCATCGGTGTCTGCGAACTGCCTCGCGCTGCACGCGGCAGCCTCTTGCCACAGGAGCGCGGCCATCGGGAGGCGTTCGTCCTTCGGGACCGAAAGGTTCAAGGGGTCCGAGGGCTCGTCCCCTTCCACCGCCGCCTCGAGTAGGCGCGCCATCGAGGTCGCCGCGCGAACAAACACATCCCACCGCTCGTGTTCCCGCGCGGTCCGAAGCTGCAGCGACCTTGCCTGCCAGACCAACGCCTCGGACTCGCAAGCGTGCTCGAGCGCGTCGATCGCCTTGCGGGGGTGGCCTGCGTCGATGTCTCCCAGGGCGACGTCGATCCACAGGGCGGCCCGTAAGCTGGGGTCTGCCGCGTGCTCCGCCTGGGTGCGCAACGCATGTCGTACCGAGCTTTGGTCGCCCTGGGCCTCGGCGAGCCATTCGAGGATGAGGGCCGGCACGACAGGCTCTGGAGATCGCGCGATCGCCTCTCGTAGAAGCAAAGCCCAATCTTCCGAATGGACCGCCAAGTCCATGAGCGCCGCGCCGCTGACGGCGGGGCTCGTCGATGTGGCTACCTGCTCGGACCGAAGCGCCGCCAGGTCGTGTCCGTTCTTGGAGCGTTCCGCGATGCGCAGCTGCGCGATCAGGGCTGGGTGGAAGCCCGGCGCGGCCGCGTGTGCCTGCCCGTAGTGATCGAAGGCTTCGGAAACCCGTCCGAGCTCCTGCTCATAGAGTGCGCCCACTTGGTAGAGAATCGCCGCCTGGCTTGCGGGCTCGGTTTCTGCGTCGAGCTCGCGGCGCAAGTTTGCGATCCGCAATTCGACCAAGTCGAGCTTGCGTGCAGGCCCTGGTGGGCGCGGTGGCGGTTTTCCGATCATCGCCCGCCCCCGGTTATGCGAGTGTCCAACCGCCGTCGATGACCATGACATCCCCCGTCAGGTAATCGGATTCGTCTGAAGCCAAGAAGACTGCGCCTCCTGCAATGTCTCGCGGCTGGCCGACCCGCCCGGCCGCGGTTCGCTCCACGATGCTCGACCGAATCGATTCGTTGTCGACCAGCGCCTGCGCGAACTTGGTCTCGACCAAGCCGGGTGCAATGGCGTTGACCCTAATCCCGGCCGCGCCGAGCTCCATGGCCAGCGTCTTCGTCATCGAAATCACCGCGGCTTTTGTCATCCCGTAGACGCCCTGCATCGGCGCGGCCATCAAGCCCGCGACGCTGGCGATGTTCACGACGGAGCCTTTGGCGTTCCGCTGCTGGAGGTGGCCCGCCACGAGCTGGATCATGCCGAAGTAGCCCTTCACGTTGACCTCGAACGTCTTGTCCCAGGCGCCGTCGTCGATGGTGAGCATCGGACCGAAATGCGGGTTGGTCGCGGCGTTGTTCACGAGGATGTCGACTTTGCCGTAGGCCTTCAACGCCTGGTCGAGCATTTCTTGGCGCTGGCTGGCGTGGCCCGCGTGGCACGCGATCGGGATCGCCTCGCCCCCGTGACCACGGATCTCGTCGGCCACCGCTTGCAGGCCTTCGATCTTTCGCGAGACGAGAACCACCTTGGCTCCCTCCTCCGCCATATGGCCCGCGATGGCTGCGCCGATTCCCCGACTTGCCCCTGTGACGATCGCCACCTTGTCCCGTAGGCGCTCACCCATGCTGTCCCCTCCTCTGGTCTGACACGTATAGCGCTCCGTGGGGTGGTTTTGCCAGCGCGATCTGCACGGGGCTTGCGTGCGTCGGCTCGTGAGCAAAACTGGGCCGTTCCTCGTTTCGCCGAAGAGGTCGTCCTGACGCTGTTCTACGCCATTGCCGCGGTCATCGTGGGTTTCATCGCCGTGGTCTGGGGAGCAGATCGTTTCGTGTACGGGGCGGCCGGGCTTGCCAGCAATCTGGGGGTAAGCCGCCTGGTGATCGGGCTGACGATCGTCGCGTTTGGCACGTCGGCGCCCGAGATGTTGGTCTCCGGGATGGCCGCGGCGGCGGGGAGCCGCGCGATGGGCATCGGGAACGCTGTTGGATCGAACATCACCAACGTGACGCTCGTCCTCGGCGCCGCAGCGCTCGTTCATCCGTTGAGGGTTCATTCACGCTTGCTCATCCGCGAGATCCCGGTGCTCTTTTTGAGCATGGCAGTCGCGTGGGCGTTCCTATGGGATGGAGAGCTGAGTCGCCTCGAGGGAATCGTCCTGTTGTCCGGCATGTTTGCGTTGGTCGCGTGGATCAGCATGCAGGGCCGCAAGGAGCAGGCGGAAGAGCCGGATGTGCTCGCCGGAGGGCTCGACGACGACGACATTCCCGATTCGCTGCCCACCGCCAAGGCCGTCGCCACGTTCTTGCTCGGGTTGGTCTTTCTCCTGGTGGGCTCTCGGGTTCTGGTTTGGGGTGCGGTCGGCATCGCGCGCGACCTCGGCGTGAGCGAGCTGGTCGTGGGGCTGACGCTGGTCGCGCTCGGAACCAGCCTTCCCGAGCTGGCCGCTTCGGTCGCGGCGGCGCGCCGGGGAGAGGACGACATCGCGGTCGGTAACGTCGTCGGCTCCAACATGTTCAACTTGCTCGGCGTGCTCGCGCTACCCGGCATCATCGCGCCCGGAACGGTGGATCGCGCGATCATCACCCGTGACTTCCCGATCATGGCGGGGGTGACCTTGTTGCTTCTGTTGATGGCGATGAGCGAGCGCAGTCACATCGGACGCAAGCGAGGAATCACCCTCATCCTCGTTTTCATCGCCTATTTCGTGATGCTGTTTTGGAACCCGTCGCTGCCCGGGCCGAATTCTTAGGTCGCGCGCATCCACACGAGGGTCATGTTGTTGGCCGGCATGCTCACCCGCTCTTCGAGCGTGAAGCCCGTTCGGACACCCAGTTCGAGGAGCTCATCGATGTCGCGAACGCCCCAGCGCGCGTTGCGAGATCGAAGGCTTTGGTCGAACGCCGCGTTGCTCGGGGCCGTGTGCTCGCCTTGCAGCCGATAAGGACCGTATGTGACCATGGGCGCGCCGCCCGCCAGGAGCTTGCTTGCACCATGAAACAGCGCCTCGGTCGTTTCCCACGGTGAGATGTGGATCATATTGATGCACACCAAGGCGTCAGCCTTCGCTATGGGCCATTGGGGCGACCGCACGTCGAGGTCGAGCGGAGCCAGAATGTTCTCGCGAGCGGTTTCGTCGACCCACGCGCCGATGCTCTGTACCGCTTCCGACGAAGCATCGGTCGGCTGCCATCGGAGGGAGGGGAGGCGCTCGGAAAAGAAGATTGCGTGTTGTCCGGTTCCGCTCGCCACTTCGAGAACGAGCCCGGCCGACGGGAGCACCCGCCGAAGAACATCGAGGATCGGTTGCCGATTGCGCTCGGCCGCAGGCGCGAATCCCTTTGCCATCGTGATTGCATAGCTCATAACTTCCCGTCATCGAAGCGAAGCGCCGGGATTGGAGGGGAAGGGCGGCCTGGGGGCTCGTCGTTGCCGTGTGCCTTGCGGCGCCGTGGCTGACGCGCGTCTTGCTCCTGAGCGAGAAGCGCCTGGCGCTCGCCCCCGCCGATTTGCGTGGCGCTTTGGCCGACGGTTCCGTTGCGTTGCTGGTCGTGGGGGTCGCTGGCTTCTTCTTTGCGACCGGCCGCTGGTGGGGCCGTGCGATCGGCCTCTGGGTCGTCGTTTCGTTCGTGTGGGTCACATTTGCGATGTACGAGTTCATCTCGGTCTTCGATTCGCTCTACGCGCTCGCTCACGTCGGCTTCCTCGCGGATGCGACTTTCATCGGCGGCTCGGTTCGGCACGTGCGACATCCCGCCCTGCTTGCTTCCTTCACCGTGCTGGCGATTGCCGCCGCACTGTGGGCGCGCGCCCCTCGCAAGCCCTGGTGGCGGTGGTGGGGCGTGCTGTTCGCCGCTTGCGTGCTCGGGCAGGTGGTCATTCCGACGTCGCACGCGCGCGACGAGTGGCGGCAACGACACGCGATTCAGGCCAATCTGTCGATTCTCCCAGCCTCGGCAGGGATAGGGCCGGCCTCGATCCATGCCGACGTGCGCGATGTATTCCGAGGCAACCTGCGAGGTGAGCGCTGGGCTGGTCCGCTCTCCGATCGCCCCAACGTGCTTCTCATCTTGGTCGAGGCGGCTTCGGGCGGGCACTTGCCTTCCGTTGCAGCGGCCCAAGGGGTCCAAAGCGCGACCGCGATGCCAAAGCTGGACGCGCTTGCGCAACGCCACATCCTTTTCACGCGCGTCATCTCTCACCAAAGGCAGACCAACCGCGGCGAGTATGGGATCTTGTGCGGGGATTATCCGAAGCTCCTCACCGACCAGTCCAAGATGAGCGAACAGGTCTACGGAGCCGCGCGCCGATGCCTTCCCGAGGTCCTGCGCGATGAAGGATATGCGACCGCGTACATTCAATCGGCGCCCCTCGGCTTCATGCTGAAAGACCAGTTCATGAAGAAGGCCGGCTTCGACGAGTTGGTTGGAGATCCCTGGTTTGACCGGAGCTATGCGCGCACCGATTGGGGCGTCGATGACAAAGCGTTCTTCGAGCAGTCTCTTGGGCGGGTGGTCGAGCTTCACGAGGCGGAGCGGCCGTTCTTCGCGACGCTGTTGACGGTTGGCACTCACCATCCGTTTACGTTCCCCGATACCGCAAGCGTGGAAGGCGGGGGAACACGGCAGGAGCGCGCTTTTCGATGGGCAGACGACGCCCTCGCCGGGTTTCTGGAACAACTCGAGCTACGAGGCGTGCTTCACGACACGGTGGTGATCATTACCTCCGACGAGTCCGCCGGGCTCGTGCAGGCGGCGAGTGCGACCCAAAGGCTGCTCTCGCAGAGCTGGTCGTTCGCCGTCGTGATGATGCCGGAGCCGCAGGCGAAGCGGATCGACACGCTCTACGCGCATGTCGACACCGCTCTGTCAGTGTTGGATCTCCTCGGCTTCGAGCGAAAGACGCGTGGCTTCACCGGGCGCAGTTGGTTCCGAGAATATGAAACCCCGCGCCGCCTGTTCGCGGGCAACACCTACGCCCGAAGCGTGATCATGTGGGAGCCTTCCGGCAGCGTCGTCGTGTGCGGCGAGTCGTTTCACAAGTGCATGCGATCGGTCCCTGTCGATGATCTCGTGTTCGGTCCGGAGCGGCAGAGCGAGCCGGCATCGCCGCGTGAGCGACAGCTCGTGCTCGAGGTAGCCCGACAGACGCGCTCTGGCCGCGGAGATATGACGGAAGCCGGCGCCATCCAGCTATTGACCGAAGACACCTGGTCGGTACCGGCCGCCGAGGGCAAGAAACTTCTGGCCGGTGGCCAATATCTACGCGTGCCGGGAGGCACGACGCTCCGTGTGGACCTGGACCTCGAGGTCTCCGGCGACCAAGCGACGATCGACTTTCACCAAAATCTCCTTCTCAACGGGTATGAGAAGTTCCTGCGTAAAGGCATCCAGGTTCGAGGCGGGGAGCGATGGCGTTTGAGCTACGAGATCGGGGTGCCGCGCGACGGGAGCCAACTGGTGGTTCAGCTGTACGCGACGACGGTCTCGGGCGATGTCGCGGAGATCCGTTTCCACGACGCCCGGCTCTCGATGACCGCGGGTTCGGTGGCCTCACCAACCGTGGCCGTCATCGAGGACGAGGTTTCAGCGGCGGATCCTCGGTGAGTCGAAGCCGGCACTCGATGCGTTGGAGTTGTGCTTGCTCCCACCGCTCGAGCTCGCCTTGAAGGAGCTCGTTGGCCTCGCGGTTCGAAGCCCCAACATCGAGGTGCTCGTTTGGATCGGTTTCGTGGTCGTACAACAGCGTCGTACTGGCTCCGCGGTGATGAATCAGGCGGTAGCGGCCGCGGGTGATCGCGCCCTTGGGCTCGTACCCCTTGCTCGCAGCGCGAGTGCCGCGGAGCCGGGCCCGAATCGATGCGTCATCGAGTGCGGGGAGGCGGAACCTGTCGAAGAGCTCGCGACCGCGCACCGGGAACGCCTCTGAGAAGGACGGGCGGTTCGGCAGGTTCGGGTCCAACGTGAAGAGGCTCTGCGCGGCGATGTCCGAGGGAGCGGGCAACCCGAGGAAGTGCAAGACGGTGGGCGCCACGTCGGCGAGACTGACGCCAACGCGAGGTTCGGTAGGAGACAGCTTCGCGTGCCAGAGGACCAGCGGGACGTCGACCATCCAACCGTTCAGGTACACGTGGTGTCCCCAATAGGACTTTTCCCCTAACGCCTCACCGTGGTCAGAAAAGAACACGACCAGCGTGTCCTCGAGCCAGCCGTCGTCGTCCAAGTACTCGATCACGCGGCCGAGCTCTCGATCGAAATGTGCCACTTCGCTCAGATAGGCATTCTTCTTTCCCTTGCCGAACGGGAAGGCTCGGTGTGGTTGGTAGGGGTCGTGTGGTCCGTAGTAGTGGATCCACGCCATCACGGAGGCGTCCTCCTCACGTGCAGCCCGGAGACTCGCGATGAGGGTATCGGTGGCCGCCGTGTCTGTTGGCGCGAAGGCGGTCTCGACCCCTGGCACGAGGAACTGTTCGATGATCGGAAGACGAAACCAGCTGACGTCAGGAAGGATGGCGAGCTGCCTATCGACGTGGGCACGGGAGCGCGTGAAGATCGTGTCCGGTAGCGCGGGGGAGAGATACAGCTCCGCGGGGCTCAAGCCGGTGAACGCGCTGCCCATCGCGAATAGGGTCGCCGGATAGGTCGATGTAGCATTTGTGAAGGAGACGCCGGCTTTGGCGAGGCGCGCCAGCTCTGGGGTAACCGGGCGTCCATCGACCTCCATGCCTACGACGTCTTGTCGAAGGGCATCGACCGTGACGATGATCACGTTGCGACGTCCACCCGGCTCGATGCCGATCGGCGATTGTTCGATGACTGGCCTCGGCTCCGGGCATGCCTTGCCGCCCGTCGACCAGCTCTCCTCGCGACCGAGGTGAGGAAGCACGTAAAGGGTCATCAATGCAGCGGCTCGGCTGTGCGCGGTCACTTCGCGCTGGCCGGTCGCGACCAGTGCCGGAGCCAAGCGCGAGCCGGCGCCGTAAAGTAGGCACGCGACGGCGACGCCCACGACAACCGGCCAGTGTCGAGACTCGCGAGCGGGGAGGTACACGATCGCGCCCGAGAGAACGCCCGCTGGGAAGACGAGCTGCGCTATCGAGTAGTCGTACGCTCGATAGCGCCCAATCGCCGCCATCAGT
>Ga0233409_10000194_pt1 | contig 10604 bp, 10 predicted proteins | sample Na_oxic_13_MG_FD_179871 | JGI IMG/M metagenome (GOLD analysis project Ga0233409, IMG submission 179871) | Seawater microbial communities from Saanich Inlet, British Columbia, Canada - Na_oxic_13_MG | ecosystem: Environmental > Aquatic > Marine > Inlet | place: Canada: British Columbia... | reverse complement strand
ATGGTTCTAATGAGATCCTGGAACTGGTAACACGTGCATTTTTAACGCCGTTACACTCGGCTGTTTTTTCTGCGTATTCTTTTGCTGTCTATCCTATCGTTGTACAGGCTGTTGGTGCAAAAGCAAATGTTGCAAAAGCGTTTCCAGAAGATCATGAAACCATGCCCCTGGGGCATGATCCGGATGCATTGCTTTCACAGATAGATGACAGTACGCGTATTGTTTTTATCGCTAATCCGAATAACCCGACAGGCACCTGGTTAACGCCATCTGCTCTTGAAGAACTGTTTGATAATATCGCCGAGAACGTTATTATCGTTCTCGACCTGGCATATACCGAGTACATGGATGAGGAGATCAAACCACCTATCAAACAGTGGTTAGAAAAATTTCCCAACCTGGTGGTGACGCAGACATTTTCAAAAGTATATGCGCTGGCAGGTTTAAGGATAGGTTATTCGATGTCTAATCCGGAAATTGCTGATATTTTAAACCGGGTTCGCCAGCCGTTTAATACTAATATGCTCGCTCAAGCTGCAGCGATAGCATCACTTGACGATGACGAACACGTCCTCAACAGTGTAGAGATGAATAACGCGGGGAAATTATTTTTACAGAACGCATTTAGTGAAATGAATCTTAATTACTTACCAACCATGGGTAATTTTATTTCTGTAAACGTAAAACAGGACGGTATGTTGTTGTATGAAAGGCTTCTTCAACAAGGTGTGATCGTCAGACCGGTTGCAAATTATGATATGCCGGAGTACTTGAGGATAACGATCGGCACGCAACAACAAAATGAGCGTTTTGTTGAAGCGTTTAAACGATGCCTTAGCTAATGAAAAAGCGATCGAAATATTTTGGGCGATAATAAATCATGACTGCATTAATAAAAAATCTGTGTGTGATTGGAACTGGTTTGATAGGCGGTTCGTATTGTCTCGCTTTAAAACAAGCAGGTGCCTGTGAAAAAGTTATCGGCGCAGGGCGCAGTGAAGAAACGTTACAAAAAGCGCAACAGTTAAACATTATCGATAACTATGAAATCGACATCAGTAAAGCAGTAAAGGATGCTGACCTGATTTTTGTTTCCGTGCCACTGGGTGCAATGGAATCGGTTTTTGAAAAAATATCTGCTGGATTAAAACAGGCTGGTAATGATAAGGCGATTATTACTGATGCTGGCAGTTCCAAACAACAGGTACAGCAACTTGCTGAAAAAGTTTTTGCGGACATATCTGCAGGAGGGTCAAATCGTTTTGTTGCCGGCCATCCTATCGCTGGTACAGAAAACAGCGGACCAGGCGCGGCACTCACAGATTTATACAAAGACCGTCGAGTCATACTTACACCAACGGATAAAACAGACAGTGCAGCAATAAAACTGGTTACAGAGCTTTGGCAGAAAACCGGTGCAGCTGTCGAGACTATGGATGCGGAACATCACGATAAAGTACTTGCAGCAACCAGTCATTTGCCGCATCTGATAGCCTTTGGTTTAGTGCACTGCCTTGAAAATATCGACGATATTGAAGATGTTTTTCGTTTCGCGGCGGGCGGCTTTCGCGATGTGACACGTATTGCTTCCAGCGATCCGACCATGTGGCGTGATATCTGTCTGAACAATCAGCAGCCTATCCTCGGTATGATGAAGCGTTATAAGGATGAGCTGGATATGTTATATAATGCGCTGGAAGCGGGTGATGGTGAAAAACTGATGGAAGTTTTTCAACACGCAAAGCAGACCCGCGATAAATTTACCCACTAATCCTAATTTGTCATCTTGAACGAATGTGAAAGATCTTGTACACCTGAAACATAAGATTTCTTCCTCTGGTCGAAATGACAGTAATTTTTTTTTGATTAAATTATGAAATTCATAGTAAAAGGCGGCCTTGATAAAACAGGACTTAACGGCTCGATACGCGTACCTGGCGACAAATCTATTTCTCACCGTTCAATCATGTTCGGCTCGCTTGCTGAAGGCACCAGTCATATCAGTGGTTTTCTTGAAGGTGAGGACAGTTTAAATACATTACGCGCTTTTCAGGCGATGGGTGTCAAAATTTATGGTCCCAACGATGGCAAAGTAACTATCGAAGGTGTCGGCATGTTCGGTCTAACGCCACCATCGCAGGCGCTTGATGTTGGCAATTCAGGGACATCCATGCGTTTGCTCGCAGGTTTACTGGCTGGGCAGAAATTTGATGTTGAGTTGAGCGGTGATGCTTCTTTATCAAAACGTCCAATGAAACGCGTAACGGATCCTTTATCAGAAATGGGCGCCAGAGTCGCTACGGCCGAAGGTGGTAAACCACCGCTGAAAATTACCGGCAACCAATCGTTAAACAGTTTTAGCTATCAGATGCCAATGGCAAGTGCGCAGGTAAAATCCTGCTGTTTGCTGGCAGGCATGTACGCACAGGGTAAAACCTGTGTCACAGAACCCGCAATAACACGTGATCACACCGAGCGTATGTTAAAAGCATTTGGCTGTGATGTTGAAGTCAGCGATTCCACAGCCTGCGTGACGGGACCGGCAAAATTAATTGCTGCCGATATCGACGTGCCGTCAGATATCTCATCAGCGGCCTTTTTCATGGTAGGCGCGAGCATCGCTGATGATTCAGACATCGTTTTAGAACATGTCGGTATTAATCCTACGCGCACAGGTGTCATCAATATCTTAAAACTGATGGGCGCGGATATCACATGTTCTAATCAACAGGAAGTCGGTGGTGAGCCGGTCGCTGATATCCGTATAAAAAGCGCGAAGTTAAAAGGTATTCACATTCCCGAAGGCCTTGTGCCACTGGCAATTGACGAATTTCCCGTGTTATTCGTTGCTGCGGCCTGCGCCGAGGGACAGACCATCGTAACCGGCGCCGAAGAGTTAAGGGTCAAGGAAAGTGACCGCATTCAGGTAATGGCGGATGGTTTAAAGGCGCTAGGTGTCGATGCCCGTGCCACCGAAGACGGCATGATAATCGGGGGCGGCGAAATCGGCGCTGGAACAGTAAATAGCCATGATGACCACCGTATTGCGATGGCGTTTGCCATGGCATCCTTGTGTGCCAGCGGCGATATTCATATAGAAGATTGTGATAACGTCAATACCTCGTTTCCAGGCTTTGCTGAACTGGCTGCTTCCTGTGGTCTTTCAATCCAGGTTATTAATGAATAGAAAAAAAATTAACCGCAGAGACGCGGAGACGCTGAGAAAAACATATCTTATTATTAGCTGCGCCAAAGGTGCAGCTAATAATAAAGACCTCTGCGCCTCAATCTTTGTTCTTTAGTTTTTCCATGAGTAAAACCAAACCCCCCGTTATCTGTCTCGATGGCCCCAGCGGCGTCGGCAAAGGCACTATCTGTCTTGCAGTGGCAAAAAAGTTTGGCTGGCACATTCTTGATAGTGGTTCTTTATATCGCATAACCGCCTTGCAAGTGTCGAGAGACTTTCCAGAACAGGCAATAAACGCGCTCGATGAGTCACAACTTGCTGATATCGCAAAAAATTTATCCGTATCTTATGTAGAAAAGAACAATGAGCTGGTTATCTTTCTCGGAGAAGAGGATATTACCCAACTGATTCGTAACGAAGAAATCGGCTCTAAAGCCTCGCAGGTTGCAGCGATTTCACCCGTTCGTGAGGCATTATTGGCGCGCCAGCGCGCGTTTTTAACCAAACCGGGCCTCATAGCTGATGGCCGCGACATGGGGACTGTTGTGTTCCCACAGGCTGTACTTAAGATTTATTTGACAGCAAGTGCCGAAGAAAGGGCACAAAGACGCTATAAGCAGTTGAAAGACAAGGGAATAGATGCTAATCTCTCATCCCTCGTTGAAGAATTGCGTATACGTGATGACCGCGACATGAATCGGAAGACAGCACCGCTGAAACCTGCTTCAGATGCCATCATCATCGATACCACTGAACTCGATATCGAGCAGGTGACGAATGAAGTCATGCATTGGGTGAGTCAACGGGTTGTTTAAGTTACTGCTTGGCTATATTGTTTAAAACAGGCGGTCTGTCGCTAGACAGACCATTTTATTAACTAGCAGTGTTTCCATTTATCTATGTTCCAGACTGGCGTTATAACTAGTCCAATGGATCTAAACCGAAGATAAATAAACACACACAATCAAGAATTATTATTATGTCAGAAAGTTTTGCAGAATTATTTGAAGAAAGCCTGAGACAAACCGACATGAGTGCCGGCAACGTAGTACTGGGTACTATTGCCGATATCTCTGATGGATACGTCATCGTATCTGCGGGTTTGAAATCAGAAGGTGTTATCCCGGTTAGCCAGTTCACCAATTTACAGGGTGAACTAGAAGTTGCTATTGGCGATGAAGTTGAAGTGGTATTAGAAGCGGTTGAAGACGGATACGGTGAAACACGTCTGTCACGCGAAAAAGCCAAACGTGCTAAAGCCTGGATCACATTAGAAAAATCATTCGAAGCCGAAGAGATTATTACCGGTATTATCACAGGCAAGGTCAAAGGTGGCTTTACTGTTGAATTGGGTGATATTCGCGCGTTCCTGCCAGGTTCATTAGTTGATGTGCGTCCAGTACGCGACACTGCTTACCTGGAAAACAAAGAGCTAGAATTTAAAGTTATCAAACTTGACCAGAAACGTAACAACGTTGTGGTATCTCGTCGTGCCGTTGTTGAAAACGAGTACAGCGAAGAACGTGAAACATTGCTTAACAGCATCGAAGAAGGCAAGCCAATCAAAGGCGTTGTTAAGAACCTTACTGATTACGGTGCTTTCCTTGACCTCGGCGGTATCGACGGTCTGTTACACATCACAGACATGGCGTGGAAACGCGTTCGTCATCCTTCAGAAATTGTTGAAGTGGGCCAGGAAATCGAAGTTATGGTCCTCAAGTTCGACAAAGAGAAGACTCGTGTATCTCTTGGTCTGAAACAGCTAGGTGATGATCCATGGGCTGAGATCGCTCGTCGTTACCCTGAAGGTTCACGTCTGTTCGGTAAAGTGAGCAATATCACTGATTACGGTTGTTTTGTTGAGATCGAAGACGGCGTTGAAGGTCTGGTTCACGTATCTGAAATGGACTGGACGAATAAAAACGTTAATCCTGCGTCTGTAGTTACACTAGGCGAAGAAAAAGAAGTGATGATCCTGGATATCGACGAAGAACGTCGTCGTATCTCACTGGGTATGAAGCAGTGTCAGGCTAATCCATGGGATGAGTTCTTTGCGTCACACAACAAAGGCGATAAAGTTATCGGTACTATTAAATCTATTACAGATTTCGGTATCTTCGTTGGTCTTAATGGTGAGATCGACGGTCTGATTCACATGTCTGATATTTCATGGGATGAAACTGGTGAAGATGTCGTTCGCAACTACAAGAAAGGCGATGAGCTTGAAGCAGTTGTACTTTCTATCGATGCAGAACGTGAGCGTATCTCACTGGGTATCAAGCAGATGGAACAGGATCCCATTTCTACATTTATTGCAGAAAACAAGAAAGGATCTATCGTTACAGGTACAGTATTATCTGTGGATGCAAAAGCAGCGATCATCGATCTGGGTGACGGCGTCGAAGGCACATTACGTGCTTCTGAGCTATCACGCGATCGCGTTGAAGATGCAAGCACAGTACTTAAGGTCGGCGAAGAAGTTGAAGCTAAGCTGATGGGTGTTGATCGTAAGAACCGCGGTATCGCATTGTCGATTAAAGCGAAAGACTACGATGACGAATCTGAAGCGTTAAGAGACTTCTCAGATAGTCAGGACGCATCAGGTAGTGCCCCAACTTTAGGTGATTTAATGAAAGAGCAGATGAAGTCTAACGACTAAATAAGCTCACTGTCATTCTGAGCGTAGCCGAAGGATCTTATGCACCGGTGTAAAAGATCTTTTACTATCGTTCAATATGACAATATTAGAAATAAATTTAATTGTCAGTTGATTGTTGATTTAACAACAGAGGAAGGAAAAAAGTATGGCTGAAGAAATGCAAACAGATGCAATGATGAAATCAGAATTGATTGAACGTATTGCACGCAAGCAAAGTCATCTAGCCTACAAGGATGTAGAACTGGCGGTTAAAAGTATTATGGAGCAAATGAGTAATTCATTGTCCAGCGGTGAGCGTATTGAAATACGCGGATTCGGTAGTTTTTCATTACATTACCGTCCACCACGTTCTGGCCGTAATCCAAAAACAGGTGGTTCAGTCGCATTACCAGGCAAACATGTACCGCACTTCAAACCCGGTAAAGAGTTGCGTGAGCGGGTTAATGCGTCAATGTTAAAAGAAAACGAATCCAATATATGATTCGAAAACTTGGCAACGTTTACTATATAGAATGACCTCAGTATTAAAATACGCGTCATCTACTCCCTTAACAATATACCTTATCAACCGAATACCCGTGTTTAAACTGCACGGGCTATATCTGGCAAAAAACCGTGTTTGATTTCTCACAAATGCCTGTCTGGTCTTTAGCAATGATTCCGATTGCTATCGGTTTTTTATGGTTGTTATTTCGCACAACACAAACACATAAACGACAGCAATCTACTTTATCTTCCGAGTATTTCAAAGGCCTGAATTATCTGCTTAATGATGAGCAGGGCAAGGCGCTTGATATCTTCGTAAAACTGGTCGAATCAAACTGGGACACCATTGATACTCATTTTGCCCTGGGGAAAATCTATCGTAAAAATGGCGAGATGGACAAAGCCATAAAGATTCACCAGGGTTTAATCGCAAGGCCTTCTTTACCAGAGCGTTATCGCAGTAAAATTTTACTGGAGCTGGGTTATGACTATTTAGGTGCGGGCTGGTTTGATCGTGCTGAAGGACTTTTTAAAGAAGTTTTAATCCAGGATAAAAAATCGAAAGAAGCACGCCACAACCTGATCCTTATCTATCAACAGGAAAAAGACTGGTTTAAAGCCATCGACATCGCGGTTGATCTATTTGCAGAAAACCCAGCGGTAACCGGGCCAATGATCGCACATTATTATTGTGAACTGGCCGATATTTCTAAAACAAAAGGTGATATTAGCCAGTTAGAAAACCACGCAAATAAGGCCTTACGTTATGATGCTAACTGTGTCCGTGCAACCATCTTATTAGCGGATCAGGCCAAAGCATCAGGTGATGACAAAAAAGCCATTAAACTGTATGAGAGCATAGAAAAGCAGGACGCAGAATCAATCATGCTGGTGATTGATTCGATGCTTGAATGTTATACAAATTTATCTTCAGAAAATAAATTATACGAATACCTGGTAGATCTACAAAAACGGCATGAAAACCTGTTTTTACAAACCGTGATCGTTTCTGTGCTAGAAAAATCACAGGGTAAACAGGCGGCGATAGAGTACCTATCAGATAAAATAAGACATCAGCCCAGTTTAGCGGGCATTCAGAAGCTTGCTTCATACAAAGAAAAAGAACTTGATGCTGATGAAGTGTTCGGTGATCTGACCACAGCAATTTCAGTTATGCAAAAAGACAGTGTGGAGTACCGCTGCCAGAAATGTGGTTTCAGCACGAACACGCATTACTGGTTATGCCCGAGCTGTAATCACTGGGGCAGGGTAAAACCCAGTATTATCGAGCATGGGCATTAATATTATAGATACTTATGACTCAAACATCCCCAATCATTGTCGCATTAGATTTTCCGTCAGAAAATGAGACCATGCAGCTGGTCGAACAGCTGGAACCATCACTTTGTCGTCTCAAAGTAGGTAAAGAACTGTTTACGCGTTGTGGCCCTTCACTGGTGAAACAGCTGGTCGATAAAAACTTTGATGTCTTTCTGGACTTAAAATACCACGATATTCCAAACACGGTCGCTAAAGCTTGCGCAGCTGCAGCAGACCTCGGCGTGTGGATGTTAAATGTTCATGCACTTGGCGGCGAAAAAATGATGCATGCGGCCAGGCAGGCCCTTAGTGATGATGGTTCACCGCTACTAATTGCGGTTACCTGGCTGACCAGCAGCGGTCAGGTCGAACTCGATGCACTCGGTATAGAGTCGACGCCACAGGAAATGGTATCAAGACTGGCATCGATGACCAAACAGGCAGGTTTAGACGGAGTTGTGTGTTCAGCACAGGAAGCACCGATGTTAAGGCAAGCTATGGGTAATGATTTTTATCTTGTCACACCAGGCATTCGTCTTACTGATGCAAAACAGGACGATCAATGCCGTGTCGTTACTCCGAAAAAAGCTATAAAAGATGGTGCCTCTTATCTAGTGATCGGCCGGCCAATCACACAGGCAGAAGAACCTTGTAAGGTTTTACGTACAATCATTAGCGACATAAACTGATTTTTTATTGTTATTAAATAGAATAGTATCGTTTCTCCAATCAAAAAATATCCAGGGAGGATACTCATGAAATTATTTCATACTCTATTTTTAACACTTATCTTATTATTTTCATCATCGGCATTCGCTGAAAAGATAAATATCAATACTGCCAGCGCAGAGCAGATCGCCACTAGCATGACAGGCATAGGCGACAACAAGGCAAAAGCGATCGTGGAATATCGTAACAGTCACGGCAAATTTAAATCAGCCCAGGATCTGGAGAACGTCGATGGAATCGGCAGTAAAACGGTAGAGAAAAATAAAGACAATATTACTTTGTAATAAGCTCTTAAAATATAATAAAAAAGGCCTGATTCTCAGGCCTTTTTTATTGTTAAACTGTGCGTCAATGAATGCTGGAACGACTAATTTATTTGAACAGGCATTATATTGTCTAACGCGCGATGATCCACAGGAAAAGGTTGAGGCGGCTTATTCCCTGCAAAAAAACTGGTTAGACGGGAAATTTCAATTAAATCCATTATCAGAAATAAGATCGATACCTGTAGCTGGGCGTCCAAAAAAACCTGAGCTTGTTGACCCAAGAGAGGTGCCAAGGCGTAATTTTACCAGTTTGAAAGGTCGCTTGACGTTGGTCCACGCTATCGCACATATCGAGTTTAACGCGATTAACCTGGCGCTTGATGCGGTATATCGGTTTCAGGGTATGCCAAAGCAGTATTATACTGACTGGTGTCGCGTAGCGGCCGAAGAAGCAGAACATTTTACCATGTTGACCGAATATCTTGGCGGGCATGGCATGTGTTATGGAGATTTGACTGCGCATAATGGTCTATGGGAAATGGCAGTAAAAACAGATTTTGATGTAATGGTCAGGATGGCGCTGGTACCGCGTGTGCTGGAGGCCAGGGGGCTCGATGTGACGCCGGGTATGATTGAAAAGCTGCGACCTGCCGGTGATACACAGTTAATTGAAATTTTGCAGAAAATCTTTGCTGATGAAATTGGCCATGTCAAAATTGGTACATACTGGTATAAGTCATTGTGTGAAGATCGTCAGCTGGATGCAGAACAGACTTTCCTTGAATTGATTGAAAAATATATGCATGGTGCTAAATTTGGCCCCTTCGAGACTGAGGCTCGAGTTGAAGCTGGATTTAGTCACGAAGAAATGCAGGCTTTGCTGGATCGTTTTTAATCTATTTTTATGTTGCATAATTAAAAAGGACAGATCTATTGTGAAAGGCTAAAAAGATCAGCCCCGGATTTTTAATGGTATATCTAACTATGACAAAAAATTTAATATTTAATTTATTTCTATTGTTCTCAGTACTGGTCCTCTGTTACGAAGTTGCTGCAAAGACAAATACAGCAAACGATAAAGCCTCACAGGAGGTATATCAGCTTACATACATTGAGCGTGAGCCGGGAACGGACGAATATGAAGTGACCATGCTTGTGTCTGACCGCTTTATTAGAATTGATGAAGTGGGTGAAGAGAGCGGTTACATTATATATGACGATAAAAAAAGAGTGATCTACAGTGTTGGTCATCAGGATCAATCTATTCTTGTTATCAAACAGCACGAGTTTTCTGAAAATGATTCACCGGTAAAATCCAATGTAGAATATTTACAATTGGCCGATGCGCCAACTGTCTCAGGTAAAAATATTTATAATTACCGGGTCTTTATCAAAACTGGCGCAGGTGTGGTTGATGAGGAGGAGACATGTACCGAGATACAGCTTGTAGAAGATCTCTTACCCGAAGTAAGGATGATATTACAGAATTATTACAAGGTTGTTTCTGGTCAGCAGGTGAAAATGGTGGATAATAAAATAACTGAGATGCAGACCAGTTGTTTTTATGTCGATCAGATATACAATTCTGCTGCGTATTACGAGAAAGGGTTGCCGATACAGGAATGGCACAGTAATGAGCGCTCTAAAATATTGAGAACCTATAATAAGATATCTGTAGATCCTGATAAATTTAAAATACCTAAGAATTACCGTCAGTTTTCAGTTGGCAAGGATTCGAAATTTTCTCTTCAATAAAAAACATTAGGCGTTAATATTTCAATACCAGAAAGGCTTGCACAGCATTGTATTGATATGTCGGATTAAGTCGGAACTAATACTCATATCACCACTGACTGTCAGAAATAATATTGATATTTACAATTTAATCTTACTAAAAACTCTGTAATTCAAGTTCTGATGAATCATTGATTCTTAAATAACTGTCAGTATCGTGCCA
>Ga0233409_10000193_pt1 | contig 10647 bp, 13 predicted proteins | sample Na_oxic_13_MG_FD_179871 | JGI IMG/M metagenome (GOLD analysis project Ga0233409, IMG submission 179871) | Seawater microbial communities from Saanich Inlet, British Columbia, Canada - Na_oxic_13_MG | ecosystem: Environmental > Aquatic > Marine > Inlet | place: Canada: British Columbia... | reverse complement strand
TGCTCCCGGCGCTCCAACCCGAGCTCATGGATCATCAGTTGTTCGCGATCGACCGTTGGTTTCTGGGCACCACACCTTCGATTTGGATGGAGGCCTGGAACGTCGAACCAGTCGTCGAGTGGTTGTCGTTCTTCTACTTCAGCTACTTCCTGGTCATGGTCCTCATCCTGGTCCCTTCGCTCCTCGTCGACCGAGGCAGGCGCCAGCAAGAACTCCTGACCGGCGCCTCGCTAGTCGTGGCGCTGGGACACTTCCTGTACACCGTCGTGCCGGGCGCTGGGCCAGTCGCGACGATCGCGTTCGACCAGCCGCTGCAGGGTGGATTTTGGTGGAACCAGGTCGAGCTCGCCGTGGCCACCGCCGGCGCACAGCTGGACATCTTTCCCTCGCTACACACCGCGTACCCAACCTTTTTCGCGCTGCACGCGTTTGCCTATCGGCACACGCAGCCCTTCCGATGGCTCTGGCCGGTTTTGGCCTTCGTGGCCACCAACATCATGATTGCCACGATGTTCCTGCGCTGGCACTGGTTCATCGACGTTGCGGCGGGCCTCCTGTTGGCGTTCGTGGCGCGTCAGTTTGCGGTGGCCGTTTCAGGCCGCGAAGAGCTCCGCGGCGGGCCGTACGACTCCCGCCAGCCCGTGTGGGAACGGCTCTAGCGGTCCTTCGAGAACGGCCCGGCATCGCGCAGCAGGTTCTCGTGAACGGCGATCTCACGGGCGTCCTCCATCGCGCGGATCCGGCGGCGAAGCCACCAGATGAACCCGCCCATCATCATCAGCGGAACGACGGTCAGAAAGACGGTCGTGTCGACGAACGCTTGCCGGTTCTCTTCGAGCGGCGACGCGCACGAGGGACACGCGTAAGCCAGGTCGGCTAGCCAAGCTACGGCCACCGCAGCGGCTGCGACACTCACTCGCGCCAAACGCATCACAGGTACACCTGCCAGTAGAGAATCGGCCAAACGCCAACGACGAAGTACCAGAACACCTGGGCCGGCCAGAACGTGAAGCGGTCGAGGTCGTCGTGCGACAGTTTGCTATACGTGTAGAGCAGGATGATGAACCCCGCCGCGACGTGAACCGCATGGGTACCGACGAGGAGGTAGAAGAAGCCGCCCAGTTGGCCTGAGGTGAGCGTCAGCCCCTCGCCGATCAGCGCAACCCACTCTGCGCCCTGAAACACGACGAAGAAGCCGCCGAGGGCGATCGCGAGCAGCAAGAGGCGCTTGGTGTTCGGGGAGCCGTTCTTGAAGGCCCGGTTGGCGAAGTAGAGCGCGACGCCGCTCGCGAGGAGGGCCGCCGTATTGAGGGCTGTCTCCTCGACGGGCAGGCGCGGCTGTCCGGGCGGAGGCCAACCGCCGACGGCGTTGCTCTTGCCGATGACGAAGGCGCTGATCAGGCCGGAAAAGAACATGACCTCCGTGGCTACGAAGAGCAGCATGCCGAGCACGCCATTGGGAAGGACGGGTTCGCGCCTGGCCGGCACGCCGAAAGCGCGACCTAGTGCATCATCAGGCATGAACGATTCCTCCTTTCCTCAGTGCGCGGCGTCTTCGTGTCCCTCGGCGTGCTCACCGTGTGCGTCAGCCGCCCCCTGGGCCTCGAGCGCTCGCTCGATTTCAGCCTCGGCCGCGACGTTTTCCCAGTTCTGTCCCTTGTGCTCCATCACGTCCGGGGCCGTGCCTGCGAAGAACAGCAACATGAGCATCAACATCGTCGCGAGAAGGTACGAGATGTACTTCTTCTCGACGTTGAGGTGCATGAAGTTCGCTGCCACGAGGTACGCCTTGACGACCGCAATCCCAAACGCGGTCATCATCGTGATCATCCAGGCCTCGAGGAAGCCGAAGGCCATGTGCGGCGCCACAATCGGGCCCAAGATACTGAGGATGAGCAACACGAGCAGGATCGCCCAGATCTTCACGTAGAAGGCCTGGCCGTGATCGTCTGCGTGGTCTTGATGTTCAGCCATGATCGTCAGTCCTCACTTGGCGATGTAGAGCAGCGGGAAGAGGAAAATCCAGATGATGTCGACGAAGTGCCAGTAGATGCCGATCAGCTCGACGCGCTGGAGCTCTTTGCCCTTCCACGCGTCGCGCGCGATGATCAGCATGATGATGCAACCGGCGATGACGTGGAGCGCGTGGAGCCCTGCCGCCGTGTAGTAGAAGTGCCAAAAGCCATTGGCCGTGATCGTGTAGCCGTGCTGAATCTCACCGGTCCACTCGACGGCCTTGATGCAGAGGAAGACCAGGCCGCCGGCGCAAGTGCCGAGCAACCATTTGGCCGCCTTCTTGCCGTCTCCGTGCTCCGCCGCATGGTGGGCGAGCACCGCGAAGAGCGAAGAGGTCAACAGTACGAAGGTGTTGGCGCCGCCAAACCACGTATTGGTGTGGGAGGCATACTCGGCCCACTCGGGATGGCCGAGCCGGTGCATGATGTAGGAAGCCAACAGGCCGCCGAAAATCACGATCTCCGAGCCAATTACCCACCAAACGGCGAGCTTGCCGGTCGGGATGCCCGTGGCGCTTCTGGTAGTTGCTATGGGTCTCGTCGTACTCATCGGTGCCTCGTCATTCGGCGGGGGCTGTGTCCGGTGGGACGTCTTGCGGCCAGTAGTCTTCTTCACGGCCCGGCACGCTGTACTCGTAAGGACCTCGGTAACAGTTCGGGAGCTCGGGCCAGTTGCCATGAGGCGGCGGCGACTCCGCGGTCCATTCGAGGGTGTTGGCCTTCCACGGGTTCTTCCCCGCGGGCTTGCCCTTGAACATGCTGTACACGAAGTTGAACAGGAAGACCGCCTGGAAGACGAGCATCACCAGCAGGGCCGCCGTGGCGAACACGCGGAGGTCCTGCAGACCCGCCAGGTCGGGAAAGTTCTGGTAGTTGTAGATGCGTCGGTGCTGACCCGCCGTCCCCAGGATGAATAGCGGGATGAAGATGGCGTTGAAGCCTATGATCGTGCCCCAGAAGTGAATCTTCCCGAGGGTCTCGTTCATCATCTTGCCAAACATCTTCGGGAACCAATACGTGATCCCCGCGAAGAAGCCGATGATGGCAATCGGGAAGAACGTATAGTGGAAATGGGCGAGCACAAAATACGTATCGTGGAAGTAAATGTCCGAGCCGCTCGCGCCGAGGAAAATGCCGGTGATACCGCCGATGAGGAACTCGGCGATGAACGACAGGGCCCAAAGCATCGGTGTGGCGAGCCGGATGGAGCCGCCGTAGAGCGTCGCGATGTAGAGGAAAATCATTTCCGCGATGGGAATCGAAATGATCAGCGTGGTGATCGTGAAGACGTTCGCCATGCGCGGGTCGATGCCAGCAACGAACTGGTGGTGAGCCCACACGAAGAAGCTGATGATGCCGGTGGCGAAGGCGGTGTAGAGGATCAGCTTGTAGTTGAAGAGCTTCTTGCGGGAGAAGGTGCAAATGATGTCGGCCACGATGCCCATCGCAGGGAGGAGCACGACATAGACCTCCGGGTGCCCGAAGAACCAGAAAAGGTGCTGCCACAGAATCGGGTCACCGCCGCGGCCTGGATCGAAGTAACCGGTGCCGACGACCTGATCCATGAAGAGCATCACGGCTCCCGCGATGAGCGGGCCGACCGATGCCATGAAGAGGATGCTCGCAATGACGATCATCCAGAGCACCATCGGAATGTCGTGCATCTTCATGCCGGGCGCGCGCGCGTTCATCAGCGTGGTGATGAAGTTGATGCCTCCGAGCAGGAAGGCCACGAACTCCAGCGCAACGGCGACCAGCCAGAGCGTGGAACCGAGCGGCGTGAGGCTGTACTCGGCGCTCGAGGAAAGCGGCGGATACGCGGTCCAGGCGCCGCCGAAGCCACCGCCGGGCACGAACAGCGAGGCGATGAGAACAACCGCGCTGATCAGGAAGATCTGATACGAGAGGCGGTTGATGCGCGGGAACACCATGTCGTCGGCGCCGATCATCAACGGGATCAGGTAGTTCCCGAACGCCGCGATCAACATGGGCATCGCGACCCAGAAAATCATGATGGTGCCGTGGTTGGTGACCAAGGCATTGTATTCACCCTGCGACACCATGCCGTAGCCCGGGACCGTCTCGCCCGGGAACGCCAACTGCATGCGAAACGCGTACGACATGTAACCGCCGATCAGCGCCATCACGATGCCGGTAAACATGTACTGCATCGCGATCATCTTGTGATCGGTGGAGAAGATGTACTTGCTCCAGAAGCTCTGCTCGTGGTGCGCGTCGTGCGCGTCCGCGCCGTGTGTCTCTACTGTGCCTGCTTCAGCCATGACTATTCCATTCAGCGGGAAGCGAGCTTGCCCGTGCTGCCCTGCGCCATCCAAGCCGCATGTTCTTCAGGGGTCTCGACGAAGATCCGTGCGCCCATGATCCCGTGTCCAATCCCGCACATCTCGGCGCACTGAATGTCGTATTCACCGGCCTTGGTGGGCTGGAACCAGCCCTTCATGACACGCCCGGGGATCGCATCCTGCTTCAGACGGAACACCGGGACAGAGAAGTCATGGAGAACGTCCTTGGAGAGGAGCTCGTAGTGGTAGGTCGTGCCCTCTTGGACGTGAAGCTCGTTGAACGTGGTGATGTCATCATCGGTATCGAGCTCGTTGTCCGGACCAGGATGAACGAAGTTCCACGCCCACTGCTGCGAGATGATGCGAACGGTGCTGTCCGCCTCGGGAAGGCGCTGCTTGATGTTGTACCAAACCATGATCGCCATGAAGACGATGACCAGGTCGCACACGATGATCGCTGCGTGCGGATAGGTGATCCAGCGCTTGAGGTCCTTCTCCTCGCCGGTGACGTATTGCGCGCGCTGCCCGTCTCTCTCGCGGAACCGGAAGATGAGGAAGAAGAACGCGGCATAGGCGAGGAGCGCCCAGAAGCCGACAAACACCGCCACCAACGCAATCAGCGAGTCGATATCGCTAGCGAACGATGAGCCCACCGGCACCGCGGATCCGATCAGGTAGTCCCCGAGCGGCTCGAAGATCCCTTTGATGAAGTCGTAGATTCCTTGAAGCATTCGACCCTCTACACGCTCAGTTCAGGATGAAAGCGAAAACGACGCCGATGTAAATGGCGGCACCAATCATGGTCCACTTCCACCAAAAAAACGCCTCGCTATCGGGATCCCGTGTTTTACCAGCCATCTGTCAAACCCTCGCAGCCTATTCCGATAACGTGCCAATGTACGCGATGACGTCTTTCATCGCCTGTTCGGTGGGCAGCGTCATCGAGAAGGGCCGCATCTTGGCCCCCGTGACGTCGTCCGCGTGCGTGCCTCGTGCCCCGACTTTGAAGTTCTGGAGCTGCGTGAGCAGATACCAATCGCTCGCGCCTGCCAATGGTGGACCAAATTCGTCGATATTCCCGCGAGCATCGGCCCCATGGCACTGTACGCAGGTGGCGAAGTAGATTTTGCCCGTTTCGGGATTGCCCCCCTCGAGAGTAGGCGCCGGGTTCGTGCGTGGAAGGCTCGCTACGTAGGCCGCGATGAGGTCGACCTTCTCGTCGGTATCCATCGCCATGGCCATCGGCTGCATACGCTTGCCGGCCATGTCGTCGATGTGCCACCCGCGCTGGCTCTTTTTGAACTTACGAAGCTGCGCTTTGACATACCAACGGTCGAGACCGCCAATCGCAGGCGCTCCGAGGTCTTGATTGCCCTCGCCATCCTCGCCGTGACACTGCACGCACCCGTCATAGAGGTCCGTGCTGTACTTCAAGCTGGCTTTGTCCGGACTTGGGCCCTCGCACGCCATCAACAGAAGCGACAGCGTCAACACGAGGCCCATCACCGTACCGGTGCGTACGCTGGTCATCACTCACCCTCCCCGAGCGACTTGAGGTAGGCAACCAGCGCTTCCACTTCCTGCTCGGGGAAGTTGTAAGGAGGCATCGTCTTGCCGTAACCCTGAAGGACTTGGTCCCACGAGTTCGTGATCGAGTTGGCGAGGTACGTTTCGTCCGCGGCCACAGTCTCGCCGCTGACCAAGAGCCGATCGGTGCCAAAGAGACCCTTCCAGTTCGGACACGGCTGCTGCTTCTCGCCGTCGACCGAGTGACAGGCCATGCACCCCTTGCTGTTGCTGAGCTTTTGGCCCCAACAAGCCATCGGGTCCGCAGCGCCCGTGCACTCCGGCGGCATCGTGACCTCGCCAGGCGCCACCGCGACCGCGCCCTTGAACGACCAACCGATCAGCGCGGACTCGTCTTCGGACGGCTGCGGGGCGAGAGCTGGGAAATCCGCACGCGGCTTAGCGGTGTACTCCGCGATCGCCTCGCCGAGCGGCATCGTGCCGTTTTCGAGCGCTGCTTCCTGCTTCCTCGAAACGATCTCGCGCTCATCGTCTGGCAACGGCGCCCTCGCCGAGTCTGCCTGGCCACAGCCCACCACGAACGCCATCAAGACCGAGAAGGTCATCAGGACGCGAAGTGGTGCAAATCGTATGTTCTGCTTCGTACTCATCCGTGCACGCTCAGTATATTTGGTGGAGGTTAAGGCTCCGCTGAAGCCGTGGATCGCCGACCGGCAACAACGGGACTCTCCCGAGCTGCCAAAAGACATAGGTAAAGAAGACGCCCCCAACGAACAGCAGCGCCCCGATGTCCGCGAGCTGAACGTGGAACCCACCAGCCTGTGGCAGAACGAACCAGTAGATGTCCACGATGTGCATGAGGATCACCCAGAAGCACATCACCTGGAGCCAACGAAGCGCTCGCTTCTGCACACGTGAGATCAACAGGAGGAACGGCGCGACGAAGTGGCCGAAGATCAGCAGATAGGTGACGAACTGCCAACCGCCCTCCCAGCGCTTGTGGAACCACGTGGCTTCCTCCGGAATCCCCGCGTACCAAATCAGCATCCACTGCGAGAACTGGACGTAGGTCCAAAAGCAGACGAATCCAAACATGAGCCGGCTGAGATCGTGGAAGTGCTCAGTGTTGATGGCGTCCCCGACCAAACCGCGCTTGTAGAAGCTCAGGCCGATGAGAATCGTCAGGGCGAGGATCGACACGGCCGACCCAGCGAAGATGACCACGCCAAAGATGGTGGAGAACCAGGCGGCCTCGAGCGACATCAACCAATCGAACGCCGCGAAGGTGAGCGTGCCCGCAAAGAGGATCAGCGACGGCGCCGCGAAGCTCTGCATCCGCATGGTATGCCGCGGGTCGCGGTCCTCGTCCTGGCGCCTCGACCAACCGAAGTACATCAGGGCGATCAGGGACCAGATGATGAGGTAGCCGATGCCGCGGGCGGCCCAGCCGTTGGTGTTTAGGTAGCCGGCCTTCTGGCTGAGAATCTCGTGGTGCAGCGCGGCTTCCTGGGGGGTGTGGGAGTGCTCTTCTTCGTGGGCAGCCTCGTCGGCAGCGTCTCCGTGGCCTTGCGCATGCGCGAGGCTCGCGCCGAGCTCCAGCATCCCGTGTTCGTCGGACTCGGAGTCGCCGTGGGCGGCTACGCTCTGCCACTCGTCGTAAATGTTGATTTTGCCGAGCGCGACCCCCGCGATGAACGGAAGCGCCAACAGGGCCACGACCGGCGCGCCGGACATGACGACCTCGACGATGCGTCGCGAGGACACGCCCCAGTAAGAAGCCGTGAGGAACTGAATCAGCACCAGAAAGAGACCGCCGAGCATGAACGTGGCGGTCGTAAATAGGCCGAAGAGGTACGCATAGCCGAGCCTGTCGGCATCGGCCGTCAGGACCGCAACCAACCCGCCAGCGATCGCGAGCACGAGTGGTGCTACCCACGCACGCGCCCAGAAGCCGTCGTCTCCAACGCGATAGTCCTTGTTGTTCGCTTCCGTCACTGGGATTGCTCCGTGTTCTCCGGCGCAGCCACTGGTGCCTGACTCAGCTGCAGCGCGCGGACGTAGTGAACGATGGCCCACCGGTCATCGACCGGGATGTTGTGGGCATAGGACGGCATGTTGCGCACGCCGTTGGTGATGGTCGCGAAGAGCTGGCCATCGGGGATGTGCCGCAACCGGTCATCATGGAAGCTCGGGGCGATCAGGCCGCTTGCGCCGAGCGCGGCGGCGCGGCGCGAGACCATGCCCTTACCGTCACCCGAGACCGAATGGCACGCGGCGCAGAAGATCTCGTATCGATCCCGACCACGGTCGAGGAGCGGCCCGCTACCGCCATGCGATGCGATGAGCTTCGCCGGCACCTCCAGCAGGTAGCCTTCGTCTGCCGCGCGCCCGGTGGCCCACGTCAGCGAGCTCGACATCTCCCTCGAGACCGTTCCTTCTACCTGTGGGCGCATCGAGCGCTGGTCGGCAAAGAACGGTTGCCGTTCTTGCGTGTCGTATCGGGGCTGGTTGTACATGTTGCGGATGCCGACAACCGGAGGCTCGCCGCTCTCGCCGGCAATGCATCCGGTAGCCAACGTCACGAACGCGAGCGTGACCAGAAGAGCACGCATCACTGCACCTCCTCCTCGACCAGCTCGAGGTATGTCGGGTTGGTCGCCTCCAAGAGCGCCTTGGTTCGATCGAGGTCGAACTTCTGGTCGCCCGCTTCGATCGAGATGAAGTACTTGTCGTCCGATGCGGCCTCGAACCGGTCCGATTCGAAAATCGGGTGATTGTGCATCGGCAGCTTGATGATGTGAAGCAAGCCGAACAACGTCGCGAACCCGCACAGGAGAATGCCGAGCTCGAATATGATCGGCACCATCGACGGGAACGCCCCTGGCGGCTTGCCGCCGACGACGAGCGGATACCCGGAGCCAATGTTCAGCAAGTTGAACGAAAACGCGTTCGTGTACTGCATCATGAACACGGCGGTCGCGACGCCAAGCATGCCAAAGATGAACGAGATGATGCCGATTCGCGTCGGTTTGAGCCCCATCGCTTCGTCCATGCCGTGCATGGCGTATGGGGTGTGACAATCCCACTTCTGGTAGCCAGCGTCGCGCACCTTCATCGCAGCCAGCGCGATCGCGTTCGGCGTCTCGTATTCGGCCAGGTAAAGAGCAGGCTTTTTTGTTTGGTTAGCCATGATTCGCCTCACTCCGCCGGCACCGGCGCGGCAGCCGCGCTCGGTTCCTCGTCATGTGCCTCTAGAGCATGCAAGTCCGGATGCGCCCCGGGCAGGTTTCCTTTGACCTCCGCGATGGCGATCATCGGAATCCAACGAACGAAGAGCAGGAAGAGTGTGAAGAACAGTCCGAAGGTGCCGAGATACGTCAGGATGTCGATCAACGTCGGATGGAACATGCCCCATGAGGACGGCAGGAAGTCCTGATACGTCGACGTGACGATGATCACGAAGCGCTCGAACCACATGCCTATGTTGATGAGAATGCTCGCGATGAACATGATCGGAATGCTCGTACGCGCTCGCTTGAACCAGAAAATCTGCGGCACGACGACGTTGCAGAACACCATCGCGTAGTACGCCCACCACAGCGGGCCCCAGTTTCCATTACTGTCGAGCTGCCCCCAGCCGAGCCGGTTGTGGAAGAACACCCACTGCTCGTATGGGTTGGACGAGTACCAGGCGATGAAGAACTCCATCGCGTACGCGTAGCCAACCAGAAGCGACACGCCGAGCATGAACTTGTTCATCAAGTCCAGGTGCTTGATGGTCACGATGTTCTGCAGCTTGAAGATCGAGCGGCAGATCAACATCAGCGTCATGACGAGCGCGAAGCCGCTGAAGACGGCGCCGGCGACGAAGTACGGCGGGAAAATCGTGGTGTGCCAGCCTGGGACGACCGACGTCGCGAAGTCGAAGGAAACGACGGAGTGGACCGAAAGAACCAGCGGCGTCGAGATGCCGGCAAAAATGAGGTACGCCCGCTCGTAGTGCTGCCAGTGCCTATGGGCGCCGCGCCAGCCGAGTGCGAAGAAGCCGTAGACGCGTTTGCGGGTCAGATTCTTGGACCGGTCACGCAGCGTGGCGAAATCCGGAATCAGGCCGACGTACCAGAAGATGACGCTGATCGTCAGGTAGGTGCTGACCGCGAAGACGTCCCACATCAGCGGGCTCTTGAAGTTCGGCCACATGTCCATCTGGTTCGGAATCGGGAACAGGTAGTAGTCGAACCAAGGACGGCCGGTGTGAATCGCCGGGAACAAGCCCGCACAAAGCACGGCGAACACCGTCATCGCCTCGGCGAATCGGTTGATGCTCGTTCGCCACTTCTGCCGGAACAGGAAGAGAATGGCTGAAATCAGCGTGCCTGCGTGGCCAATACCGATCCACCAGACGAAGTTGGTGATGTCCCACGCCCAATAGACCGGTGCGTTGTTGCCCCAGACACCCACGCCTTGAATGAACAAGTACGCGAGCGCGGCGCCCATGACGCCCAGCACTGAGACCGAAAGCAGAAATAGGAGCCACCAACCGCGCGGTGCGGGGTTCTCCGTGACGCCTGCGATCGTCTCGGTGACGTCGTTGGCGGTCGTACCCTCCGGAAGGAGGGACGTCTCGCCGAGTTCTTTGATGGGTGCGTCGTAGCTCATTGGTTCTTACCCATTTCCCTTCAGCTTGGGGTTTGGGTTTCGGATGCGCGCGAGGAACGACGTGCGTGGACGCGTTCCGATTTCGGCAAGCAGCTTGTAGTTGCGATTGACCTTCGACCACCGCGCTACCTTGCTCTTCGGGT
>Ga0233409_10000192_pt1 | contig 10672 bp, 8 predicted proteins | sample Na_oxic_13_MG_FD_179871 | JGI IMG/M metagenome (GOLD analysis project Ga0233409, IMG submission 179871) | Seawater microbial communities from Saanich Inlet, British Columbia, Canada - Na_oxic_13_MG | ecosystem: Environmental > Aquatic > Marine > Inlet | place: Canada: British Columbia... | reverse complement strand
CCTGTCCTCCCGCAAGCAACATAGTTAATGTATCTCTTAATATAGAAGAACCGGGAAAAGACATCGAACTCTCTTATTATTTTAATTTAAAAGATATATAAATATGATTTGATTGGCAATTAAAGAAATCGTTAATATTAAACCATCAATTAATTTTTAATCTTAAAACTAATGAGTTCAATGAGAATTTTTAAGAAAATTATCTTTTCTGCAATCTTGGTTTGTTTATTCTCTAACCAGGATACCAACCAAAATATTGTACTAGCTGAAATCAATCCTCAGCTTGTCAAGGAAAACAAGCAAACTTATTGTTCACGTCTTCCCAACTATGTTGCACAGGCAGATGATGACTACATTTCTGAAAATCAGAGGAAGATAGATATTCTCCATTACGATCTATCCTTTGATCTTTATCCGGAAGATAAGAAATTTAAAGCAGTGGCTATAATTAAAGGGAAGCTCATAAATGAAAATCTGGAAGTCATTGAATTGAATTTCTATAATAATTTTAAAATTACCGAAGTAAAACTCAATAATATTCAAACAGAATTTATTTGTGAAGGTACCCGGTTTACGGTGCCCATTACAGAACCTAGTATAGATACTTTCACCTTAAAAGTTAGTTATAGTGGAACTCCTAAGAAGGCAGGACTATCCGGTTTCGTATTCGGGAAGAAAAACGGTAATTCATTTATTTATAATTTAAGTGAACCGAATTATGCTTCAACATGGTTTCCTTGCAACGATTTTCCAACTGATAAAGCTCTGCTCGATATGAAAATAACAAACGACTCTTCAAATATATCTTTATCAAACGGAAACCTGGTTGATGTGAAAACCAACGGCAGCCGGAAAATATATCATTGGAAAACTGTCTATCCAATCTCAACTTATCTTATTGCTATTTATTCATCTGATTATGAAACATTTTCGGATGAATATGTTTCTCTTGATGGAACACAAACACTCTCGCTTCAGTATTATGTTTCACAGGAAAAATTGGAAGAGGCAAAAAGAGATTTTGCGGAGCATCCTAAGTACATAAGATTTTTTGCAGAAACATTTGGAGAGTATCCGTTTATGGAGGAGAAGTATGGTATAGCCGAGTTTTTATGGCAAGCGGGAGCAATGGAGCATCAAACAATTACAGGTGTTGCTTCTAATATTATTACAGGAAGCAAATACTTTGAGGATGTTCTTATTCACGAACTAGCTCATCATTGGTGGGGTGATGCCGTTGGACCTAAGTCATGGAAAGATATATGGTTAAATGAAGGTTTCTCAACCTATTCTGAAGCACTTTATTACGAATTTAAATCCGGTAAGGGTGCTTTGCAATCTACTATGATAAGTAATTACAGGGATAATTTCCCGGGAAGATTGTCTTCACCCGGATCATTTCTGTTTACAAGCACTGTTTACAATAAGGGAGCATGGGTGCTGCATATGCTTCGCCATGAAACCGGTGATTCTGTTTTCATTAAGGTCTTAAGAAAGTATTTCGAAAAATATAAATATCGGAATGCATCAACTGCAGATTTCCAGGAAATTTGCGAGCAGGTATCAGGCAAGAATTTGGATAAATTTTTCGATCAGTGGATAAATGGTGAGGGAGAAATTGAACTCGAGTATGAATGGAAATCAGAAAAAGAAGAAGATGAATATGAAAATAGTTTATTCTTATACCAGGTGCAGAAAGAATATGATACCTATCATTTTCCGCTTGAAGTTTTAATACAATTGGAAAACGGTGAGGAGGAGAGATATCTTTTTGAGATTAATTCCAGGGAGACCCAAATAGAAATACTGACAATTGATAAAGTGAAATTTGTAATATTAAATCCGGATAACTGGCTATTAATGAGTGCACGGGAACTTTAGAAGAAATTAATTATATTTTATTTCAGACAGCATATCACTACTTTTAAAAAGTAATTACAAATTATATTGGAATATGTGAGTAAGCAGTATTTATTTATTTCGGATATTCACCTTGGATTGCAGTCAAAGGAAGTTGAAGAGGAAAAAGAAAAACTCTTAGTAAAGTTCCTTGAATTTGCTGAATCTAATTGTGATGAACTTTTTATTGTCGGTGATCTTTTTGATTATTGGTTTGAGTATAAAAGAGTTTATCAAAAAGGATATTTCAGAACTTTAACTGCTCTGAAAAACCTTACGGATAAGGGAATAAAAGTTCATTATTTTATCGGCAATCACGATTTTTTACATCGCGATTTTTTTGAAAAAGAAATTGGCGCCATAATGTATAGGGATGCCGTTAAATTTTCATTAAACGAGAAGAAATTTTTTATTGGTCATGGCGATGGAATGGTTCAGAATGATACCGGCTATAAAATTTTAAAATGGGTTTTAAGAAACAAAACTACGCAGTGGATGTATTCTATGCTGCACCCCGATTTTGGAATTTGGCTGGCAAGCCGCACAAGTAAATCGAGCAGGGACTACACAGCTAACAAAGATTATGGTGAGGTTGATGGATTATTTGAAACTGCTAAGAAAAAAATTGATCAAGGTTCCGATTATGTAATTTTTGGACATTTGCACAAAAAAGTGTTTAAAAATTATAACAACGGCTGTTATATAAATCTTGGTTCCTGGTTGGACGAACCTTGTTATGGAATTTTTAACAAGGAAGGATTTAACATAATAAACTGGGGTTAATTTGAGTAGAGAAAATATTCCTGAAGATGAGTACAATAAATATTTTAATGATTCAATGCATAAGAACAAAAAGTCAAAAAAAATGAGTAAGGGGAAAAAATTAAAATGGATTATAATCCCCAGTATTTTGATTGCTCTCCTGGTTGTATTTGGTATTTATATTTATAGTGGAATTCCTTCTTTAGAAGAATTGGAAAACCCGCGCCCAAATCTTGCAAGTAAAGTTTATACAGCTGACGGCGAATTGCTTGGGCAGTTTTTTATTGAAAACAGGATAGAGACTGACCTTGATAGCTTACCACCGCACCTTATCAATGCGCTTATTGCTACCGAAGACAGGAAGTTTTTTGATCACTGGGGAGTTGACCTGCCAAGATTTTTTAAAGCGATGATAAAAAATATTGTGACTTTTTCTCGCGAGGGGGCTAGTACTATTACACAGCAATTGGCAAAAAACCTGTACGAACTTAAAACTCTCGAGGAAAATAAGATTGATGTAGGTGTTAGAAAAATCAGGGAGTGGCTGTCTGCAATACAAATAGAAAAAAGATTTACAAAGAAAGAAATACTTGAATTATATCTGAATGTATCATACTTCGGTAAAAGTGCTTATGGCATTGAAGCAGGTGCACAAGTTTATTTTAATAAAAAAGCGAGCGAACTAACTTTATCTGAATCTGCAGTTTTTATTGCACTATTAAAATCACCCAGAGATTACGATCCTGTTTCCAATTATGATAATTCTCTTGCCAGGCGTAATCTTGTATTGCACAATATGGTAGTTACAGGTATGCTCGATGAGCAGGAATATGAGAAGCTGAAAGAAGAGCCGATTGTACTTAGCACGGAAAGCATGAGTGTGTTAAAAACCGATGCACCTCATTTTATGGAATATTTAAGACAGCAGCTTTCCGGTTTAGCGGATGAATATGACTATGATCTTTACCGTGATGGGTTAAATATTTACACTACTTTAGATCTGAATATGCAAAAGATAGCGAACACCGTATCAGCAAAGCATATTGAAGAATATCAAAAGCTGTTTAATGAAAACTGGAAATGGACCAGGAATAAAGATCTGCTGGAAACCTTAATCGATAAAGCGATTAAAGAATCGCGGCACTACAGGAATGCAGAAACAGCGGATGAAAAGGCAATGGTTTATAATCGTTTAAAAAACGATGAAGCATTTGTAGATTCTGTTAAAGCAATTGCAACTAAGGTGGAAGTAGGATTTGTGGTTATCGATCCGAAAACCGGTTACATAGAAGCGATGGTTGGCGGAAAGAACCAGGATTTCGGAAGGGGCCTGAATCATGTAACCGGGATTAAACGACAACCGGGTTCTTCTTTCAAACCGTTTGTTTACACAACTGCAATAGAAAACGGTTACTTCCCTGCATATACTCTTCTTAACCAAAAGTTTGATTACAACGGCTGGTCTCCCTCAAATTCTGATGGAGAGTATGGGGGTTATGTAACCTTTAGATGGGGATTGGCAAAATCCTTAAATGTTATTACAGGAAGAATAACCATAAGCGAAATAGCTCCTCCCAACCAGGTTGTTAAGATTGCACAAAGAATGGGAATAAAATCACAACTCGAGCCTTTCCCATCAATTGCACTTGGCACTTCAGAAGTAACGCCACTGGAAATTACATCAGCATTTGGAACATTTGTTAACAGAGGCGTACATACCGAACCGATTTCAATTCTTAAAATTGAAGATAAAAACGGGATTCTTATAGAACAATTTGTGCCGGAAGTTGTGCAGGCAATATCTCCGGAAACAGCTTCAATAATTGTAGATATGATGAAGGATGTTGTTGCTTATGGAACCGGCGCAGGTGTGCGTCGTTATTTTCAATACCCCGCAGCTGGTAAAACCGGAACTACACAGGATTATTCTGATGCCTGGTTTGTTGGTTACACACCACAACTTGTTGGGGGTGTTTGGGTTGGTTTTGATGATCACAGAGTTAAGTTTACTGGTTGGTATGGGCAGGGCGCGAAAGCATCGCTTCCTATCTGGGCTATGTTTATGGAAGAAGCTTATAAAAATCTTAACATTCCTGTTAAGTATTTTGAGTTGGCAAATGGTATCGAAACCATTTCGTTTTGTAAAGAGACTATGGACCTTGGTGATTCCCGGATTGCGAGTGAATATTGTTTAGATATTGTAGAAGACATTGTTAAAATGAATCAAATTCCTCCTGTGTGTGAAATTCATACTGATTATAACAGGATTATTAAGGAAAACAATGTAGGTGACAGCGATTGGTGATAGAAATATAGAACTTAGAATTATATTTTAGCAATCTTAATTTATTTTGCCCGGATGGTGAAATTGGTAGACCTGTCTGCCGACAGGCAGGCACGCTAGGTTCAAAATGTACAAAGTATATGCAATAAAAAGCATTAGAAGAAACTATATTTATGTGGGTTTAACGCATAACCATGAAAACAGATTAAACCGACACAATAAAGGGTGGGAGAAAACCACTAAAGCATATGCACCATTTAAATTGATTTGCTCCGAGGATTATGATGATAGAAAGATCGCAAGGCAAAGAGAGAAATATTTGAAATCAGGAATAGGTAAGGAGTTCTTACATAATCTTAATAATTAATTATTGCCCGGATGGTGAAATTGGTAGACACGCTAGGTTCAGGGTCTAGTTGGCGCAAGCCAGTGGGGGTTCGAGTCCCCCTTCGGGCACCACATTATAAAATTTTCCTTAATTTAGGGAAACACATAATTAGAGCAATAAATTGCAATTGTGTTCGCCAACCAAAGGGAACCAATAACTGAAATGAGTTGGGATTTAGAAAATTTCCTAAGCTTGTAGTCGATGAGAATTATTTTGTTCAATGCTGAAGCTGAAACTTTCTATTGCTTCTCTTTGAGTTGTATATGAATCGAATAACTTTAATGTACAAGCTTTTTCTAACAATAAGTGCATTACATGGAGAGGTTCTACCAGTTTAATTTCTCCGCCCAATTGTCTAATTTTTTTCTGTGCAAGTACAAGAGCTCCTAAAAATGTTGAATCCATAAACTCACATTTGCTTATGTCAACAACAATCCTTCTGTACTTTAACAATACATCTTCATCAAGGATTTTCTTAAGCTCTCCCGCCTCTTTCCAGGTGGCACGCGTCAAATTAACCATCTCAACAATTACATCAGCACATATTTTTTTCTCAAAATCTTCCATAGCTCTGCGTAAAAGATGTTTAATTAAATATTATTTTTATGATTTTTGACACAATGTGGGAACTGTTCCAATACTGATCGGAATAGTTCTATCACACAACCATTAAATCAATTACCGTTCCAAAAAAAATGTTGAAATAATGATTAAAATCTAAAGAAAGAATTTCTCTTTAAATCTCAAATTGATATAGCTGAACCAATTCTATAAAAATTTTGCTTTATTTCTAATAAGTTTTTAAGTAACTATTGATAATTGAAAAAGAATATTTATTAGCAGAAAACAAAAATTGGAGATTCTTAAGGTTGTCCATTTCAACTGAATCACACTTGGATAGTGCAATCGGTTATATCAAAGCTCTCGATTTAGCAAAATCGCACTATGAAAATTTTCCTATTGTTTCTTTCTTTGTTCCCAAAAGATTAAGAAAGCATGTTGCAATTATTTATTGGTTTGCACGAAGTGCAGATGATATTGCTGATGAAGGGAATGAGAAACCAGAGTCCCGTCTTTTTAAACTTAATGAGTTTGAACTAAATTTTAATAAAGCACTTATCGGTAAACACGATTCAGCTTTTTTTTCTGCTCTATGCGAAACCATTAGCGTTCTAAATCTTGCTCCAAATCATTTTTCTGATCTTTTATATGCTTTCAAGCAGGATGTTGTTAAAACACGATATGGTAATTTTGAAGAGCTGTTAAATTATTGTAATCACTCCGCTAACCCAGTGGGCAGACTTATACTAGAAATTTTTAATGTGAGGGGAAAAAATGCTTATAACTACTCGGATAAAATATGTACTGCTCTTCAGTTAACTAATTTTTTTCAGGATACTAAGTTAGATATTAACAGGGGGAGAATTTATTACCCGCAGGATGAAATGGAAAAATATAAGGTCACAGAAAAAATGTTTGAGTTAAATGAAAATAATCTTAATTTACAAAAGCTCGTAAGGTTCAATGTTGATCGGGCACGGTTATTGTTTAATGACGGTAAGAAATTATTGAAATTGTTAAAAGGCGGACTTAAACTTGAAGTAAACTGGACAGTAAGAGGCGGTGAAGCAATACTTGATAGAATTACTAAAAGCAATTTTGATGTTTTGAATAAACGACCAGTTTTAAGAAAAACAGATTTTGTAAAGTTATTTTTCGCAACTATTTTTAATGTATGACTGATATCGCAAAAGAAATATCAAAAAAAAGCAACAGCAGCTTTTACTATGCGTTTAACTTGCTTCCTTCCGCAAAACGCGATGCGATGAATACTGTTTATGCTTTTTGCAGGCAGACTGATGACATTGTTGATGAAGGCAATGACCCGGCTTCGTTAAAGTATGAAAAATTACGCAAGTGGAGAATAGAACTGGAAAAATCTTTCTCCGGTCACTCTGAATATCTTATATTAAACAAACTCTCTTCAACCATTCAAAAGTTTAACATTCCTTTAGAACCGTTTTTTGAATTGCTGAAAGGGATGGAAATGGATCTGCAGAAAAACCGCTATCTTACTTTTGATGATCTGCAGTTATACTGTTACCGTGTTGCCTCCACAGTAGGTTTAATGTGTGTTGAAATATTTGGTTATAAACACGCCTCCACACGCGATTTTGCAATTAACCTGGGGATAGCATTACAGCTAACTAATATCTTACGCGATATTAAAAAAGATGCTGAAAACGGAAGGATATATCTTCCGCAGGAAGATCTTAAAAAATTTAATTACAACGAGAATGATATTTTAAACCAGACATACAACAGCAATTTTACCGAGATGATGAAGTACGAGAGCGATAGAGCTAAAGAATATTTTGATAAAGCGACTGCAAGTTTAAACATTGAAGATAAAGCCGAGATGTTTGCGGCAAGAGCTATGCAGCATATCTATTATAAAATGCTGGGTAAAATTGTTGATGTAGATTATGATGTTTACAACAACAACATTAAAGTTTCCACTTTCCAAAAAGTTGGTATATCCGTTGGGGTTTGGGCAAAATACAGTTTAGTTTATTAATGAAAAAAAAAAGTGTATAGTAATCGGGGGAGGTTTTGCCGGTCTTTCTACCGCAGCATTTCTTAGCAGTATTGGTTACGCCGTTCAGCTTCTTGAAGCTTCCCCAAAATTAGGGGGCAGGGCATATTCTTTCCTGGATGATAAAACAAATACGGTTATTGATAACGGTCAGCATATATTGATGGGGTGCTATAAAGAAACCCTTAACTTCTTAAAATTAATAGGGGCTGATAAAAACCTGTTATATCAGGATAAACTGGAAGTAAATTTTGTAAAAGAAAATTTTCAACTAATACCGCTAAAAAGTGCTCCACTGTTCTACCCGCTTAATCTTCTGATTGGTATGTTAAAGTTTAAGGCGATCAGTTTTAAAAACCGAATAAAACTGCTGAAAATATTTTCAAAACTCCCTTTCTATTCAATGAAAAAATTAAGCAGGATGACTGTATACGATTGGCTGGTGAAGGAAAAACAGGATGAGCAAGTGATTGAAGCGTTTTGGAAAATCCTGGCAATTGGGGCACTTAACACAAATATTAAAAAAGCATCAGCGAAAATGTTTGTTAATATTTTAAAAGAAGTCTTTCTAAATGGAAATTTTGCTGCTACAATAATTTTACCAAAGTACGGGTTAAGCGAAACTTATTGTGGGCCTGCAAAGTTATTCATCGAAAGAAACGGTGGAAGTATAAACCTATCTTCGCTGGTAACAGAATTAGTTTACAACGGGGGAATAATTGAAAAAGTTGTAACCACGGAAAAAGTTTACGATGATTTTGATTTTATTATTTCCACCATCCCTCATTTTGCTTTGGAAAAAATAATTGCGGATGAATCACTATTAAAAAATCCCGGACTAACTTATTCATCAATTCTTAACATCCATATTTGGCTGAAAGAAAATCCTTTAACTAAAAATTTTTACGGATTAATCGGTTCACCTGTTCACTGGATATTTAATAAAGGCAGCCATCTTAACCTGGTTATTAGTGATGCGGATGAATTTATTAAAAAAGATGATGAAGAACTGTTTGAAATGGTTTGCATTCAGTTGAAGAACTATGTTAACCTAAATAAACATATGATTACAGGTTACAAAGTAATAAAAGAAAAACGTGCTACGTTCATTCCTTCGAATGATACGATGAACAAAAGACCTTTACAACAAACAGAAATTAAAAATCTTATACTTGCCGGCGACTGGGTTGATACGGGATTACCTGCAACAATTGAAAGTGCGGTAAAAAGTGGAAGAGAAGCATCGGAACTGGTTTCAGTAAATTGTTGATAGAATACTCAGCGATAAATAATTACCTCTTTTGATTTATACTAAAACTATAACTTTTAAGTGATATTTTGATTTAATTAGTGGGATATGTGTTGATAATATTATTTGAATTATCTAACTTTTTACGCTAAAAATAATATAAAAGGAAATCTATCGAGTAATTTTTACGGTTCTTTTTTTCAACTAATTAAACACATATTCTGCAAAATTCTATTAAAAATAGAGTTGTAAATCTTTTTCGTGAGATTCTTCGTATCTCTCTGCTTTTTGCTCTCCTTTTTTATGCAGGGGTTAACCTGGGATTCAATACCACATTTAATTCTCAGGTAAATAAGGAAATGTTGTTCGATACTTGTTTTAGAATAGTCTCCGAAAAATATAATTCCGATATAAATGATAAAGCATCGGTTGAAAATGTTGAACCTTCAATTACAAATTCCGGAGATGTAAAATCATTCGATCTTTCTGATCTTCTTCCTACATTTAAAAATGTAACTGAACCCGTTATTAATGAAACTCCTCTCTTTGCAGATAGTACTGAAGGTGAGGCAGTTATTGATTCATCATTAATTTTGGAAGACTCATTATTTGTTCACCCTGATTCAACTTCTATTCTTTTTGATTCTACATTTATTACAAGCGATTCCATTTCAATTCAACTCGATTCAGTTTTAACTAACCAGGATTCAACAATAGCACGAAAAGATTCAATCCCGGTAAACCTGGATTCACTACGGCTATACGAGATGGGATTAGATTCTACGAACCGATTAAAATACTTTCGTTATCAAAGAGAAGATGAACCTTATGTAGAATTAAAAGAGAAACAGGAATCGAAATTTTTTGTTAAACCTTCTCCAACATATAGACGAAGAATAATTGAACTAGATTCTACAGGAAAGTATGTTGAAATTCGCGAACTAACAGCATCGCAGGAAACAAAAATAAAACTGCGAATGCCTATTGAAGATTATATCGGGATGAAACTTGCGCTGCGTGAAAGAGTGAACTGGGAACAATTAGGATACGAGTACAAACTTAAAGATACCAAGGTTGGGCTAGGTGAATTAATTACCAGCCTTACTGATTTTGAAATTCCACTTCCCAGTGTTGGAGTTTTAAGCATATTTGGTGAACCGAAGATAAGTTTGAAGATAGGTGGAAATGTTACAATCCACGGTGCATGGAGGAACGAAACTACAGAAGGTGTAACTGCTTCCAGGTTGGGCAATACACGTAATGAACCCGATTTTAAACAGACGGTACAGATAAATGTTAACGGAACGATTGGTGATAAGTTAAATATTAATGCAGACTGGAATACTGAAAGAACTTTTGAATACGAAAACCAGTTAAAATTAAAATATACCGGGTACGATGATGAAATAATTCAATCTATTGAAGCAGGAAACGTTTCAATGCAAACCTCCTCACTAATCGGAGGTGCGGAAGCCCTTTTTGGCATTAAAGCAA
>Ga0233409_10000191_pt1 | contig 10685 bp, 15 predicted proteins | sample Na_oxic_13_MG_FD_179871 | JGI IMG/M metagenome (GOLD analysis project Ga0233409, IMG submission 179871) | Seawater microbial communities from Saanich Inlet, British Columbia, Canada - Na_oxic_13_MG | ecosystem: Environmental > Aquatic > Marine > Inlet | place: Canada: British Columbia... | reverse complement strand
AGGTAATAGTTCTCTGTGATTTATATTAAGACGAAAAAAGAGATCGATTATATTAGAGAAAGTTGTAAGATTGTAGCTGAAACTTTACAGCTTGTAAAAAGCAATATTAAAGCTGGCATTACAACTTTAGAAGCGGATAGAATAGCTGAAGATTACATAAGAAGCAATAATGCTACCCCTGCATTCAAAGGTTATTCACAAGGGAATGCTCCTGGTTTTCCCGGCTCAGTTTGTACCTCGGTTGATGATGAAGTGGTGCACGGAATACCGGATAACAGGGTACTTAAAGAAGGAGAGATTATCTCTCTGGATGTTGGTGTTCTTAAGAATAATTATTTTGGCGACGCTGCAATTTCGGTTGCGGTGGGAAAAGTCTCTGAAGAAAAGCAAAGATTGCTGGAGGTTACTGAAAAATCGCTTTACGTAGGTATTGAAGCTGCTAAAGAAGGTAATAGGGTTCATGATATTTCTGCAGCAGTGCAAAAATTCGTTGAAGAAAATAACTTTTCTGTTGTTAGAGATTTGTGCGGACACGGCGTTGGAAAGTTTCTTCACGAAGAACCTTCAATTCCAAATTTTGGAAAAAGAGGTACAGGAGCAAAGTTGAAAAACGGAATGACCCTGGCAATTGAACCTATGGTAAACCAGGGCGATTACCAGGTAATCACAGCATCAGATGGCTGGACTGTGTTAACAGCAGATGGAACTCCTTCTGCACATTTTGAACATACGGTTCTTATAAATAATAATGAACCGGAAATATTAACTGTGGCTTAATGGCTAAACAAGGACCAATAAAAATAGACGGGGTTGTTACTGAAACACTGCCAAATGCTACATTTAAAGTTAAACTGGATAATGAGCATGAAATATTGGCACATATTTCCGGAAAAATGAGAATGCATTTTATTAAGATTTTAGTAGGAGATAAAGTTTCAGTGGAACTTTCTCCATACGATTTAACTAAAGGTAGAATTACTTATAGGTACAAGTAACGGAGCTTTTATGAAAGTTAGAGCATCAGTAAAAAAAATATGCGAAAAGTGTAAAATTATTAAACGCAAAGGTGTTGTTAGAGTAATCTGCACAAATCCTAAACACAAGCAAAGACAAGGTTAAATTATTTAAGGAGAAGTTAATTGGCTCGAATATCTGGTGTTGATTTACCTAAAAATAAAACGGTCTTATATGGTCTGCAGTACATTTATGGTATTGGAATGACCACTTCTGCCGATGTTTTAGAAAAAGCTAAGGTAGATCCTAAAAAGAAAGTTGCTGATCTTACAGAAGGAGATGTAGCTGAAATAAGAGCAGTATTAACTGCAGATTATAAAGTGGAAGGTGCTCTTCGTTCTGAAGTGCAGCAGAATATTAAAAGACTGATGGACATTGGTGCCTACAGAGGCATCAGGCACAGGAAAGGTCTTACAGTTAGAGGACAAAGAACCCGTACAAATGCCAGGACAAGGAAAGGCAAAAGAAAGACCGTTGCAGGTAAGAAAAAAACACCTACTAAGAAATAATATTTGATAAGTCTCGGAGGTTAGAGAATTGGCGAAATCTGTTAAAAGAACTAAGAAAAAGACTCAGGTTGATGCTAACGGCATTGCACATATTAAAGCAACCTTTAATAATGTAATTGTTACGTTAACCGATATTTACGGCAATACTATTTCCTGGTCGTCTGCAGGAAAAAACGGCTTTAAAGGATCTAGGAAAAATACTCCTTTTGCTGCACAGGTTTCTGCTGAAGCAGCAGCTAAGGAAGCTTACGATTTAGGATTGAGGAAAATCGAGGTGCTTGTTAAAGGTCCCGGTTCCGGCAGGGAAGCTGCAATTAGAGCATTGCACACAGCCGGGCTCGAAATATCATCTATTAAAGATGTAACCCCAATTCCGCATAACGGCTGCAGACCGCCGAAAAGAAGAAGAGTATAAATTTAAAGAGGAAGTAAATGGCAAGATATACTGATTCAGTTTGTAAACTATGCAGAAGAGAAAGACAAAAGTTATTTCTTAAAGGTCAAAAATGTTACACTGAAAAATGCCCGATTGAAACAAGGAATTATCCCCCGGGTGAGCATGGACAGGGTAGAAGATCAAAAGTTTCCGAATACGGAATTCAGCTGCGTGAAAAACAGAAGATTAAAAGATCTTATGGTTTGCTGGAAACCCAGTTTAAAATTTATTTTGAAAAAGCTAACAAGCAAAAAGGTATTACCGGCGAAAACCTGGTTCGACTTTTAGAACGCCGTTTCGATAATGTGGTATTCAGGCTTGGTTTTGCTTCATCCAGAAAACAAGCAAGGCAGTTAATAAAACACAGGCATTTTCTGATTAACGACAAACTTGTTGATATTCCTTCTTACCTTATGACTGAAGGAGACATTATTAAAGTGAAAGAGAAGAGTAGAAAACTTGATGCCATTCATGACTCGTTAAAGAGAATTAAAGACAGCACTTATAGCTGGCTTTCTACTGATAAAGCTGCTCTGAGCGGAACATTTTTACAGGTTCCGGAAAGAAGTGAAGTTCCTCTTAACGCTAATGAACAATTGGTTGTGGAACTCTATTCTAAATAAAAATATTTTTTTTGAGAATTTCTAGAGGATTATTAAATGAGTGTTACATATTTAAAGATGCCGGAAGCTGTTGTACTTGATGAAGTAAGCTATAAAAATACGTTCGGAAAGTTCTCCCTTCAACCACTTGAGAGAGGATATGGTGTTACATTAGGTAATTCTCTCAGGCGTGCCTTGTTATCTTCATTAACAGGTACTGCAATAACTTCCGTTAAATTCGGCGGTGTTTTGCATGAGTTTACAACTATTGAAGGCGTTGTTGAGGATGTATCTGAAATTATACTCAACCTAAAGCAAGTTAGAATGAAACTCCTTGCTAAAAAACCGGGTAAAATAGATATCTCTTTTAGTGGAGAAGGAGAATGGACTGCTGCAGATATTCAGAAAGCCAGCAACGATATTGAAATTCTTAATCCTGATCTTCATATTGCCACATTCAATAAAAATCTTAATCTGGATGTTGAACTGGACGTTGGTAAAGGAACCGGGTATGTTCCTGCAATTGAAAATATAACTCCTGACCAAACAATTGGCGTAATTCCTATCGATTCAATCTTTACACCTATTAGAAATGTAACCTTTGATGTAGAGAATGTAAGAATTGGCGATAAGAATGATTACGAAAAATTATCATTAGAAATTACTACAGATGGTTCCATCACACCGGATGATGCTTTAACACAGGCAGCTAAAGTACTGCGCGAACATGTTCAGTTGTTTATCAATTTTAATATTGAACAGGAAGAAGAACAAACAGTTACTCCTAAAGACGTAGAAACTGAAAGAATACGAAAAATTTTATTAACTAGTGTAGATGACCTGGAGTTAAGTGTTAGATCTCATAATTGCCTTAAGGCAGCTAACATACTATCACTTGGCGAGCTTGTGGCTAAGGATGAATCCGAAATGTTAAAGTTTAGAAACTTTGGAAGAAAATCTCTTGCAGAACTGATGGAGATAGTTGAAAATTTTGGGATTGAATTTGGAATGGATGTAGACAAGTATATTAAGGAAGAACCAGAAACCAATTAATTTTTTTTAGATAAGGTAATTAAATGAGACACAGAGTTAAGGGAAGAAAGTTAAGCAGAACCGCAAGCCATCGTAAGGCAACTCTTGCATCACTTGCTACTTCGCTCCTAAAACATAAAAGAATAAAAACTACTCTTGCCAAAGCAAAGGAGACCAAGGTTTTTGCTGAAAAGTTGATAACCAAAGCAAAAAAGGGCGATCTTCATTCCCAGAAGCAGATTATGGAAGTTTTAAAGGATAAAGAAACAGTTAAGGAATTATTTAGTGATATAGTTCCGAAAATTGGAGACAGACCCGGTGGTTATACCAGGGTTGTAAAACTTGGCAACCGTTTAGGCGATGCAGCATCTCTTGCAATAATAGAACTTGTTGATTATAACGATATTATTACTGCTAAAGCCACAGAACGAAAAGATGAGAAGGATACGAAGGTAAAGAAGAAGAAAGAGAAAGAAGCCAAAGAAAAAGAGCAAATAGAAGAAGCTGAATTTGTTGAAGAAGCTTCTGAAAAGCCGGGAAAGTAAAAAACACAAATTTTAATTATTTTAAGAGTAATTGGTCTAACCGGTTACTCTTTTTTTATTATGTTCGAAAATGTTTCCTTCATCAAATCAGTTTTTAATCTTGAAGATGTTCCGCATAGGGCTTTGCCCGAAGTAATACTCTGCGGCAGATCAAACGTAGGCAAATCTTCTTTTATAAATTCACTCTTTAACAAAAAATCTCTTGCAAAGATAAGCTCTTCACCCGGGAAAACCCGCTCAATTAATTTTTATGATATTGATGAGACATTTTATCTTGTTGATCTTCCTGGATTTGGTTATGCTAAAATCAGCAAAACCGAAAGAGAAAAATGGGGTAAATTGGTTTCGGGATACATCCTTGAAGGGAAGAATATTGCATTGGCTTTGCATTTTATTGATAGCCGGCATAAGCCCACCCAGCTTGATGTTATGCTTAATGAGATGTTAAAAACTACTGGCATTCCACACTTTTTTGTCCTTACTAAAACTGACAAGCTTAAACAATCTGAATTTTCTCAATCAGTTAAAAAACTTTCAGAGGTTTTATCGGAAGCAAAAATTAATGAAAACATAGTACTTTATTCATCTACAAAGGGAAGGGGACAGAAAGAAATTAAAAAGATCTTGGGAAATATGTTCTATTAGAAATTTACCGGCAGGAATAATTCCTAATCACTCATTTGTTATTATTTATTTGTAGATTTATATTTAGCAATAATTTATTACAACTCTAAAGTAAAAACTGAATGGATCGCAGGCAAAGAAAAAGAATACTGATATTTTTAGTAGTACCGGTTTTGGCTGCCATTCTGTTCATTACCGATGATTTAACAATCCGGTTAATAACACTTGCCTTAATTATAATTTACGTTGCGTTTATCATTTTCCTAAGAGATTCAGTAAGATTTTCAGGCGGATACTCTATCGGGGAAAAGGAGGAGAGCGACGTTGACAGCTTTCCCGCGGAACCGTCAACCGATTTACAGGAATCTTTCAAAATAGTATCAAAAACTCAAGATGTGGAAGTCATTACAGATGAAACTTATTCGCCGGAGTATGGAGTTTCGAAAACCACACTTAAGCCGCCCGATCTGAAGGAGAGATTTGAGGAAATAGCGAAGGAAGAAGTTCCACCCGGTGTCGGGCATGATGAGCAATTTACTTTTGCGCTTGAAAAAATGCTTACAGTAATTGCAGAATCATACAATGCTCATACAGCAGTTTTCTTTTGGTATAATAAGAAAAAAGAAAAACTTGCTGTTGAAAAATTCATCTCCGGCTCTGATCAATTATCAAAAAGAAAATTTGATCTGGAAGATGATATATTAAGTAAAATTGTTCAGAAAGGTGAACCGGAACTGCTTACAGATATTCCTCCGGCAGCAGAAGTTGATGTAATTAGATATTATGATTCGCCGCAGGGCATAAGAAGCTTTGCCGGTGTACCTTTATTTTTTAATGATGAACTGGTTGCTATAATTGCCCTCGATTCCAAAGTGGGCGATGCATTTGGAATTGAAACTATTTATGCACTTGGCAGGTTTGTCAGGTTAATTACAATGCTAATCTTAATATTTGAAGAAAAGCATTCCGACTCTATCTCTCAGCAGAGACTACAGGGACTGCTTAAAATTATTGGACCCGATAATGATTTTGAAAGTGAAGAAAAAATACTGGCAATGCTTCCCGATGCTCTTAAAATGCTGCTAAACTGGGATGCATTTGTTTATGTTTATTACGATCCGCTTGAAAAATTATTTAAGACTGAAAAAGTAATTAATAACACTTCTCTCAAGTATATAGGCGAAAGTTTACAAATCGATTTAAGCGGAACACTTGTGGGGAAATCTATCTCTACCGGAATCCCTGTTAAAATAGATAACACATCTGCAGGTGGCTATGTAAGATACTCGAAAGTAGAAGATTCAAGTTTTGATGGTTCTTTTCTTGCAGTACCGTTGGTTTACAACAAACAGAATTACGGTGTTCTTTGTTTCGAAAGTTTAAAGAAGAATGCTTTTAGCAACCAGGATGTTCAATTTCTAAGAAGTTCCCTAAATTTTCTTTCGTATATTATTTACTCTCATTCAACCAGGCGGCTGTTGAAAAGCGTTACTTCAATCGATATTGAAACAAGGGCTCTTAATGAAGCAGCATTTAAAGAAAGATTAGCCATTGATCTTATAAAAGCAGAGAAATTGAAAATTCCGGGAACAGTTGCACTTATTAAATTAGATGATTTGCTTGAACAGGAATCGTTGTTTGATGGTGACCCGCTGCCAAGGGTAATTAGTGTTGTAGCCGAATCAATCTCGCGCGAAATGACACCCTTTAATTTATTTGGTCGGCTGGAGGATAAAGTATTTGTTGTTTATTTCTTCAACTCAAACACAAAAAATGTTTTTATTTGGGCTGAAAAATTAAGGGTTAAAATTGCCAGGCAACCTATTGCCGTTGTTTCCAGGCAAACAACTTTTACCGTATCAATTGGCGTTGCATCCGCTACAAACAAGGTTGATGTTGATGAAGTAATTTATAATGCAAACCTTGCTCTCCAAAAAGCTGTTGAAAAGGGCGGCAACACTGTACGGAATATTAATTAAAAAGTATTCCGCTTATGTTTCAGAATTAATTTATCTCCGGTCTTATGAACAATTATTTTATAATTATACTTGATGGTGTAGGAATTGGAGAATTACCCGATGCCTGCAATTATAATGATTCCGGAAGTAACACTCTTTGTAATATGGCAAAAGCTGTTGGCGGTTTGCAGTTACCAAATATGGAAAAATTAGGACTGGGCAATATTACAGAGATTGAAGGTGTTTCTGCCGTTGAGTCTTCATTAGCTTCCTATGGTATGATGACGGAAGTATCTGTAGGGAAAGACTCAATCACAGGTCATTGGGAAATTTCAGGTTTATACGTCAAAACGGATTTTTCTTATTTTCCGCAAGGGTTTCCTACAGAACTTGTAGAAAAATTTATTGATAAAACCGGATGCAAAGGTGTGCTCGGTAACAAACCGGCTTCCGGTACAGAGATTATTAAAGAACTGGGGGAAGAGCATGTAAGAACGGGATTTCCAATCATTTATACTTCTGCAGATTCAGTTTTTCAAATTGCTGCTCACGAAGAAGTTATTCCTCTGGAAGAATTGTATAAGATCTGCTCAATTACCAGAGAGAAAGTTTTAATACTTCCGCTTCAAGTGGGCAGGGTTATTGCAAGACCATTTATAGGAACGCCGGGTAACTTTACAAGGACAACCAACCGGCGGGACTTATCCCTTGATCCGCCTGAACCAACCATACTTGACTTACTCCTATCTAACGGGATAACTACAGTTGCAATTGGTAAAGTGAATGAACTATTTAATTTTAAAGGGATAAAAATCAGGGAAAGAACAAAAACCAATGAAGCTGGATGTAATAAATTGTTAGAATATTCCAAATCAGCTCGTGGAAGTTTCATCTTTGCCAACCTGGTGGATTTTGATGTATATTATGGTCATCGAAACGATCCGGAAGGTTTTGCAAATAAGCTAAAGGAATTTGATGACTTCTTACCTGAATTTTTGAATTCTTTGGATGAAACAGATAAAATTGTAATTACCGCTGATCATGGAAACGATCCAACTACTCCCAGCACAGATCATAGCAGGGAATATGTACCCTTATTATTTTATCAGGAAAATGTAAAAGGAAAAAATTTAGGCATAAGAAAAACTTTTGCAGATGTTGCAAAAACAGCTGCAGATTTTTTTAACATAGAAAATGAATTGAAAGGTGAAAGTTTTCTACATGAATAATTTGTTCTTTACAATTTAAACTTGTTCTTAAAATTTTAATATTCTCAGAAATAAATTATTATATTACTTTAGGTCAGTTATTTAAAAATGCTAATGATAAATTTTATCAATAAGATTTAAGAGGTAAACGTGTTTTTAGGAAAGGTAATCGGAACAGTCTGGTCAACAAAAAAAGATGATAAACTTGTTGGTGCAAAATTTCTTCTTGTAAGGGAACTTGATATCGATTTAAATGAAAAGGAACGTTTTGTTGTTGCTGTAGACAGCGTTGGTGCAGGTGATGGTGAAGTTGTGATTGTTGCTTCCGGAAGTTCATCCAGGATGACAACCTTCACAAAAGACAAACCTGTTGATGCAGTTATTATGGCTATTGTTGACAAACTGGATATTTCGGTTAGAGAATTGTTGGAAGAGGAAAGTGATTTGTAATTTTAATTCTTTTTTATAAACTTAATTGGAAATGATCCTTTTAACCGGGCAATAGTTTAATTAAGTAGTTTATAAATCGAAACGGTAAATATTTTGTTTTTAGGAAAAGTAATTGGAAATATTTGGGCTACAAAAAAGTATGAAGAGCTTAAGAACTTTAAACTTATGTTTGTCCAGCCCATTAATGCTGATTTAGAGAAAACCGGCAATCCGATTATTGCAGTAGATACTGTGGGAGCTGGACCCGGGGAAATTATATTTTATATAACTGCATCAGAATCTGTTATCCCATTACCTGTAGATATGGCTCCGGTAGATGCATCAATTGTCGGCATCGTCGACTCAATAAATCAAGAGATTTAATTCTCGAGGTTATGGTTTGCTAATAGTTAAACAATTTACAAACCGGGAAAGCCAATCTCTGGATAGATACTTTCAGGAGATTGGTAAAGTAGAGCTTCTAACTGCTGAAGAGGAGATTAGTCTGGCAATACAAATAAGATCCGGTGACCACACAGCTTTAGAGCGATTAACAAAAGCTAACCTACGGTTTGTTGTTAGTGTTGCAAAGCAATACCAGAATCAGGGCCTTTCTCTTGGAGATCTAATTAACGAAGGAAATCTTGGATTAATTAAAGCTGCTAAACGATTTGATGAGACAAGAGGATTTAAATTTATTTCTTACGCAGTTTGGTGGATCAGGCAGACCATCCTACAGGCGCTTGCAGAGCAATCCAGGATTGTCCGGCTTCCGTTAAACAGGGTTGGAGCGCTAAATAAGATTGGTAAAGCATACAGAAATCTTGAACAGGAATTTGAAAGAGAACCAAGCAAAAATGAATTAGCTACTGAACTTGATATGAATGAAAAAGACGTGGCTGAAGCTCTTAAGATTTTTCGCCGCCACGTTTCAGTTGATGCACCCTTTTCCGAGAGCGATGAAAGCAGTTTACTGGATATTATTCAAAATGATCAGCAACCCTCTCCCGATAATTCTCTTATGTCAGAATCTTTAAAAAAAGACATTGAGAGCGCTCTTACTACACTTAGTGAAAGAGAATCAGAGGTTCTCAAGTTATATTTCGGATTCACTAAGGATCATTCATATACGCTGGAAGAGATAGGTGACAAATTTAATCTTACACGAGAAAGAGTAAGACAAATTAAAGAGAAAGCAATAAGACGGTTAAGACATGCATCCCGAAGTAAAAATCTGAGAACATATTTAGGCTGACACTTGAAGATATATCTCATTGTAAATACTCTTCTTATTCTGGCAGTTATAATATTATTTTCTGTTGGTTGTTCCTCATCTAATACTGTTCGTTACGGTTCCGATTCAAATAAACCTGATGATATTCTTACCACGGAAGATGATTCCCTCATTGTAGATCTTAACCTTGATTTATCAGACCCGAGTGATCTGCCGGAAGACGAAGCTAATATAGAACTTACTGAATTGATTGGTAGGTATGGTGAAAACAGTGATCATGATGTACTAAGCAGCGATAATGGTACAAGTAAAGAGAATGTTTTGATGGAAATTATCAAGTACCTGAACACACCGTATAAGTACGGAGGAAATTCTAAAGATGGAATCGATTGCTCGGCTTTTACGCAAACCATTTATAAAAATACTCTTGCCATAAACCTGGAGCGATCTGCAAGGCTTCAGTATAAGCAGGGTATTGAAATTTCGGATATCGAAGATCTTAAATTTGGTGATCTAATTTTTTTTAACACTCGTCGCAGGGTGCGTCCTGGTCATGTTGGCATTTATATTGGCGAACATTTATTCGCTCATGCCAGTTCTAAAAAAGGAGTGACCATTTCATCGATCGATCATTCTTATTATAAAAATCGTTTTATGGGTGGTAGAAGAATGAGAATGGAAGAGATTGTTCAATAATTCTAGAAGTACATTTTTACTTTATCAAAGCCCTGTCATTTTCCACATCAACATTATACATTTGTAATATAAATAACTTTTTAAGGTAAGAATTTTATTTGGATCGATTTAATTAAATCATAATGAAATATAGGTTAAGAAATATCGATTGCGCAGTTTGTGCTTCTAAGATTGAAAACGAATTGAAGAAGCTTGATAAATTTAAAAATGCTTCTGTTGATTCTGCTCTTAATACACTTACAATTGATTCAACAGATTTACAGCTGGTTGAAAAAATAATTCACAAAGTTGAACCCGATGTTAAAGTTGAAAAACTAGACAGAAAAGTAAATCCTTTCAGTACAAATAAATCTAAAATTAGGCAAGAAATAGTTAGAATATTGCTTGTTTTAGCACTA
>Ga0233409_10000190_pt1 | contig 10712 bp, 3 predicted proteins | sample Na_oxic_13_MG_FD_179871 | JGI IMG/M metagenome (GOLD analysis project Ga0233409, IMG submission 179871) | Seawater microbial communities from Saanich Inlet, British Columbia, Canada - Na_oxic_13_MG | ecosystem: Environmental > Aquatic > Marine > Inlet | place: Canada: British Columbia... | reverse complement strand
AGTGCCGCCGGTCCTGAAGTCCGGCGGCCGCGCGTATGGTCCCGACCGGCGAGGCTGGGGTGCACGACGAGGTTGGGGACACATTGGACGGCGTCACGAACGCCGGGAAGGGAAGTTGCTCATGAAGAAGGCTCGCACAGCAGTCCTCCTGGTTGTTGTCTTCCTGCTCGCCGGCACCGCTTGGGCCGGGATCATAAGCCCCGGGCTCGAGACGCAGATGGAGTCGATGCAGGGGAACGACGAGATCAAGGTGCTCGTTGTCCTGCGCGATCAGGCCGACATCGCCAGCATACATCAGGAGCTCCACGGTAGCCGGGCGACCCGGCAGCTCCGGCACGAGACCGTGCTCGGGGCGCTCCAGGACGTTGCCGCACGCTCGCAGGGTGCGCTGATCAACGATCTGGATACCCGCCAGAGAGACGGCGGGATCCGCGGCTACACGAGCCACTGGCTGGTGAACGCGGTCGTGGTCGTCGGCACGGTCGATGCAATTCGCGAACTCGCGCTGCGCGACGATGTGGAAGTGATCGAGCCCGACCTCAAGCCCGAACTCATCGACCCGATCCGGAGCGAGAAGTCAACCCCTCCGGGCAGCCGCGGCATCGGCATCGCGCCGGGTGTCGTGGCCGTTGGGGCGCGCCGCGTCTGGAACGAACTTGGCATTGACGGCACCGGTGTTGTCGTCGGCAACATGGACACTGGCGTGGATGGGAATCATCCGGCGCTGGCCGCTCGCTGGAGAGGGCTCATCGCCGATCCGAGCGAGTGCTGGCTCGACAACGCCGAACAGGGCTCGCCGGACTTCCCGATTGACAACGGCAGCCATGGCACGCACGTCATGGGCACCATCACGGGCCAGGCGTTCGACGACACGATCGGCGTTGCGCCGGGCGCGCTCTGGATCGCCGCGAACACAATCGACCAGTACGTGAGCACCGAGTTCGACAACGATGTCATCGCGTCCCTGGAGTGGTTCGCCGACCCTGACGGCAACCCCGGCACGACCGACGATGTACCGTGCGTGGTCCAGAACAGCTGGGGGACGTACGAGCCTCTCGGCTACCCCGACTGCTTCAGCTACTGGTGGACGGCCATGGACAACTGCGAGGCCGCGGGCGTCGTGTTGACCTGGTCCGCCGGCAACGAGGGGCCGGACGCTGCGTCGCTGCGTTCGCCAGCTGATCGGGCCGACAGCCCGTACAACGCATTCAGCGTCGGTTCGACCCAGTACTACTTCCCGTACAACATCAGCGACTTCTCCAGCCGCGGGCCCAGCAACTGCGGCGGCGAATTTGCCATGAAACCAGAGATCTGTGCGCCGGGCTCCAACATCTACAGCTCGGTGCCTGGCGGCGGCTACGAAGGCGGCTGGAGCGGCACGTCTATGTCAGGTCCCCACATTGCCGGCGTGGTCGCCCTGATGTGCGCGGCGAACCCGGATCTCGACCATGAGACCATCAAGCAGGTCCTGATGGAGACCGCTATCGACAAGGGCACTCCGGGCGAGGACAACACCTACGGTCACGGCTTCGTGGACGCCTATGAGGCGGTCCTCGCGGTCATGGGCGGTCTCGGCACGGTCAGCGGAACGGTCACCGACGCCGGCACGGGATTGCCGCTCGCCGGCGTGCAGGTCGGCGTGATCGATCGGCCGACCAGCAGGATCACGGACGTCGATGGGAACTTCCAGTTCATGCTCCCGGTGGGAGCGTGGACGCTGACCTTCAGCCTCTTCGCCTATGGTGATGAGACCCTGGTTGTCGATGTCATCGAGAACGATACGGTCGACGGGTCGACCACGATGACCGCGCTGCCGACGGCGGTGCTGTCGGGGCTGGTCTATGAGTACGAGGGCGGACTTGTCTCTGGGGCCTCCGTGCAGGTGCTCGACACGCCGCTCGCGCCCGTCTACACCAACAGCTCCGGGTTCTATTCGATCGATATCCCCGCCGGCGCGACCTACGACGTCGTGGCGCGCGCGGCAGGCTACGGCTCCCACCAGCAGACGATCGACTTCCAGGGCGACATGACTCTGGACTTCACTCTGCCGGAGCTGCTCGCTGAGGACTTCGAGACGGCCGGCTTCATGTCCTATCCATGGGAGATGGGCGGCAACGCCGATTGGGTCATCGACGATGTGAACCCGTACGAGGGCTCCTACTGCGCTCGTTCCGGGGACGTGAGTCACAACCAGAACTCCGATCTCGAGGTGACCGTGGAGGTCACGGCCGCGAGCGATATCTCCTTCTGGTACAAGGTCTCCTCGGAAGCCACCTACGACTTCCTGCGTTTCTACATCGATGGGGCACAGATCGCGAGCTGGTCCGGCACGGTGGCTTGGTCGCAGTTCACCTACCCGGTCGCCGCAGGCTCGCGCACGTTCAAGTGGTCCTACACCAAAGACGGGTCGGTCAGCACCGGAGACGATGCGGGCTGGGTCGACTACATCGAGTTCCCGACCCTGGGCGAACCCGCGCACCCGATCGTGACGGTCGCACCGGCCTCCATCGAAGAGACGGTCGCTCCAGGGGACATCGAGCAGGCCAGCATTACGCTGGGTAACGTGGGCGACGCCGATCTCGAGTACTCCCTCAGCATCCAGTACAACGGCGGGCCGGCGACCGGCTTCGGCGGGCCCGACGAATTCGGGTACAGCTGGGTCGACAGTGACGAGACGGGTGGTCCTGTCTACGACTGGTATGACATCTCCGGTATCGGCGACGTGGTCGGCGTCGACAACAATTTCGGTCCGTTCCCGATGGGCTTTGGTTTCTCGTACTACGGAGAGATCTTCGACTCGATTCGCGTTGGCACCAAAGGGTGGTTGTCGTTCACGTCAGAGTCCGGAACCTACACTAGTCAGCCGATTCCTACCGCTTTGGAACCGAACAACATGCTGGCGCCGTTCTGGGACGACCTTAGCCCCGGCTTCGGTGGTGCGGTCTACTACTTCGCCGACGTCGGGAACGACCGGTTCATCGTTCAGTGGGACGCCGTATGGCACTTCCCCGACGGCCCGGCGGAGACCTTCCAGGCGATCCTGAATGCCGACGGCTCCATCATCTACCAGTACCACACGGTGGCCGTCGACGATGTATGCACCGTCGGCATAGAGAACGCCGCCGGCACCGATGGCCTGCAGGTGATATACAACACCGGTGGCTACCTGCACGATGGTTTGGCGATCCGGTTCGCCGTCGAGCCGGGTATGGCCTGGCTCAGCGTTGCTCCATCGTCCGGCACCATCGAGCCGCTGGGAGACGCCCTACTCGACGTGACCATGGACGCTACCTATCTGGAGGAAGGCGTCTACTACGCCGACGTGTCCTTTGCCACTAACGATCCGGACAATCTGGTGGTCGTTGTCCCGGTCACCATGACCGTGACCCCCCTGACAGGGATCGATGACGAGCTGCCGCTGGCGGCGGTCTTCTTCGGCGCGGTGCCGAACCCGTTCAACCCATCGACCAGTCTGCACTTCAGCCTACCGCGCGACAGCGACGTCGACCTGAAGATCTACGACGTAGCGGGCCATCTGGTTCGCTCGCTCGTTTCCGGGTCGCGACCGGCCGGTGCCAACAGCGTGCGCTGGAACGGCACGCACGATGGTGGTCACGCCGTCGCTTCGGGCACGTACTTCGCACGTCTGGTCGTCGATGGTCAGGTGGAGATCAAGTCCCTGACGCTCGTGCGGTAGACGCAAGACTCGGACTACATGGACGAACGTTCTGGTCTCTAGGATGTCGGCCCGCTGCCTTCAGGCAGCGGGCCGACTCGCGTTCTTCAATCGTGTGCCGGACTGCGGCTATCACCCCGCACGCTTGATTCTCCGGCGATATCCGCGTAGAATGGCAAGGAAACGGTGAAGAACGTGGGATTGTCCGGGATCTGGCCGCCCCCCCGCAGATGAGGGTCGCCGGTCCTGGTGTCCGGCGGTTGTGTGTGTAGTACCGGCCGGTGAAGCTGTGGGTACGCAGCGCGGCTGGAGACAGGCTGGAGGGCGTCACGAACGTCGGGAAGGGGAGTCGCTCATGAAGAAGACTCGCTCAGCGGTCCTCCTGATTGCTGTTCTTCTGTTCGCCGGAACGGCATGGGCCGGGGCCATTGCCCCCGCACTGGAAACCCAGATGCAGGAGCTCCGCGGGGATGACGAGGTGAAGGTCCTCGTCGTCCTGCGCGATCAGGCCGACATCGACAGCATGAACCGGCAGCTGCACGACACCCGGGCTACCCGGCAGCAGCGACACGAAGCCGTGCTCGGCGCGCTCCAGGACGCCGCTCACCGTTCGCAGGAAGCGCTGACGGATCATCTTTCGGCACGTCAGCGCGAGGGCGGGATTCGCGGCTACACGAGTCACTGGCTGGTCAACTCGGTCATGGTCGTCGGCACGGTCGACGCCATCCGCGAACTCGCACGGCGCAACGACGTGGAAGTGATCGAGCCGGATCTCAAGGTTGAGCTCATCGAGCCGATCCATAGCGAGAGAGCCACACGTCCGGGCGGCGGCCGCGGCATCGGCATATGCCCGGGCGTGGAGGCCATCAAGGCCCCCTACGTCTGGCGAGAGTTTGGCATCGACGGCACTGGCGCCGTCGTCGGCATCATGGACACCGGCGTGGATGGTAGCCACCCCGCGCTGGCCGCCCGCTGGCGCGGGCTCTTCGCCGACCCGAGCGAGTGCTGGCTCGACAACTCGGGCCAGGGCACTCCCGACTTCCCTGTCGACAATGATTCCCACGGAACCCACGTCATGGGTACCCTCACCGGCCTGGCTCCGGACGACACGATCGGCGTCGCGCCGGGCGCGTTGTGGATCGCCGCGAACACGATCGACCAGGACGTGAGCTCCGAGTTCGACAACGATGTCATCGCGTCTCTGGAGTGGTTTGCCGATCCCGATGGTGACCCCGTCACGACCGACGATGTCCCGTGCGTGGTCCAGAACAGCTGGGGCGTCTTTGAGGGTCTCGGCTATCCGGACTGCTACAGCTACTGGTGGAACGCCATCGACAACTGCGAAGCCGCGGGCGTGGTGCTGACGTGGTCCGCCGGCAACGAGGGGCCGGATATCGCATCGCTGCGTTCGCCCGCCGACCGCGCCGACAGCCCGTACAACACGTTCAGCGTCGGCTCGACCCAGCACTACGAGCCGTATGAGATCAGCGACTTCTCGAGCCGCGGACGGAGCGTTTGCGGCGGCCCCTACGCCACGAAACCCGAGATCTGCGCGCCGGGCTCCGACATCTACAGTGCGCAGCCGGGCGGCGGTTACCAGTATCTCGACGGCACGTCGATGGCCGGTCCACACGTGGCTGGTGTGGTCGCCCTCATGTGCGCGGCGAACGCCACTCTCGACGTAGAGACCATCAAACAGGTGTTGATGGACACGGCCATCGACAAGGGCATCGCGGGCGAGGACAACACCTACGGTCACGGCTTCCTCGATGCCTATGCGGCGGTGGGGGCGGTCATGAGCGGTCTTGGCACGGTCGACGGGACGGTCACCGATGCCGGCAGAGCTCCGCCGCTCGCCGGCGTGCGGGTTGGCGTGGTCGATCGGCCGACCAGCAGGTTCACCGACGCCGACGGGCACTTCCAGTTCATGCTGCCGGCGGGCACGTGGACCCTCACGTTCGACGTGTTCGGTTACGGTGACGAGACACTGGTCGTGGACGTCATCGAGGACGAGACGGTCGACGGATCGGTCGCTATGATAGCGCTGCCAACGGCAACGCTGTCGGGACTGGTCTACGACTACGAGGGTGGGCTGGTTGCTGGTGCCACGGTGCAGGTGCTCGACACGCCGCTCGACCCCGTGTACAGCAGCGGCTCCGGGTTCTACTCGATTGAAATACCCGTCGGTGCGACCTACGATGTCATGGCCAGCGCGGACGCCTACGGTGCCGATCAGCACACGATCGACTTCCAGGGCGACATGACTCTGGATTTCACTCTACCCCCGCTGACCGGGGTCGGAGAGGAACTGCCGCTGGCGGCGATCTTCTTCGGTGCGGTACCCAACCCGTTCAATCCGATGACCAGCCTGCACTTCAGCCTGCCGCGCGACAGCCACGTCGACCTGAAGATCTACGATGTCGCGGGTCATCTGGTCCGCACGCTCGCTTCCGGGTCGCGGCCGGGCGGCGCCAACAAGGTGCGCTGGAACGGCAGAGACGACTCTGACCGCGCCGTCGCCTCGGGCACGTACTTCGCCCGCCTGCTCGTCGATGGACAGGTGGAGATCAAGACCCTGACGCTTGTGCGGTGAGCTTTGGACTCGCGCTGCACGGCCTCGCTCGAGGCCGTGGCCACCGGCCGTCCAGAAGACAAGGGCCCGCGGTCTCCTTGATATTCGCGACGACCGGTGGTATCCTTGAGACGTGTTGTTGCCGTCATCCCCGCGGCCTTTTCTCTGTTCGCGCCGCCGATCCTCTTCGGTTGGGCCGCGCTCGTTTCCTCCAGCAGACAGGAGGTCCCCATGCGCAGGGCACACGTTTTCGCACTCACTTTGACGCTCCTCACCGCTCCGGTTCTTGCGTGGGCGGACGTGCCGGTAGAACTCATCTGGGTCACGCCGTCCTACGGGCATCACGTGCGCTGTGTGAGCGCCATCGAGGATCAGGAGGGCTACGTTCCCGGCGAGCCCGACGTGCTCGTTGAGATTGACAACACGGGCGACCCCAGCGGGCACCTCAAGCTTCTCAGGGGTGCGGACGGCGAGGTCCTGTGGGGAGTCTCGCCTCCAGGAGGCGTGAGCGGAGGCTGCGGATACGGAGACATGTGCCTCACGTCCGCGCCCGATCTGAGCGGCGACGGCGCGCACGAGGCGTTGCTCGGGACCTCGTGGGGCGGGCGTACCGCGTACGCGCTGATCGCGAACGACGACGGGAGGATCCTCTGGGATTTCGACACCTACGCCGACGACCCGCCGTCGGGGTGGATCTACAGCATCGACTGGATCAACGACGTGACGGGCGACGGCATTCCCGAGGTCATCTTCGGCTGCGGCAGCGACAACAACAACGCATACTGCGTGGACGGCGCGACCGGCGTGATGCGCTGGAAGTTCGCCGCGCCCGACGCAGTCTATCAGGTGGCAAGGATCGGTGACGTCAACGGAAACGGGACCGACGACGTCCTGATCGGTACGGGGGACGCCTACGCCGACTACACGTACTGCGTGGACGGCGGTAGCATCGGATACCCCTCCTACATCTGGCGCTTCTACGTCGGAGACTCGACCTTCTCGGTCGCGGGGACGGACGACGTCAACGACGACGACGTTCCGGACGCGCTTGTCGGGACGTGGGACGCAAGCGGCACCGTGTACTGCGTGAGCGGCGCCGACGGCTCGGAGATCTGGTCGTACCCCGTCGGGACCTACGAGAACGTGATGCGCGTGGTCCCCATCAAGGATCTTAACGACGACGGCCCCGCGGACGTGCTGGTGGGCTCGTGGGACAACGCCATCATATGCGTGGACGGACGGACGGGCACCGAGCTCTGGAACGTCCCCACGGGGACGACGAACGGCGGCGACGTATGGACCATCTGGCCGATGAACGATGTCGACTACGACGGCTACGCCGATGTGATCGCGGGGTCCTTCGACCTCAAGGCCTACTGCGTGAGCGGCCGCACGGGCGACCTCCTGTGGGACTACACGGTGGGCAATCGCGTCTACTCCGTGCGCTCGATCGGGGACGTCAACTCCGACCAGGTCGGCGATGCGCTCGTCGGGACCCAGTACTACGGCGGCGTCGGAGGGAAGGTCTACTGCTTGGACGCCGACGGCGACGTGACCGGTGTGGCCCCCGTTGCGGAACTCTCATGTGGGATCGACGGGGAGGCCGTGATCCTGTCGTGGAGCTTCGACGAGGCGGCAGTACTTGCGGGATTCAACATCTATCGGATGATCGTAGAAGAGATCGAGTCGCCCGCGGCGCTTCGCGAGCGGCTGATGGAGCGGGGTACGTTCAGTGTCAGAGAGGCGCTCGCGGAGCGGGCGGGACTCGGCGCCGGGAGTGGCGGTAGAGAGCGCGGGTTCGTCAGGCTGAACGATGAGCTCGTTCAGGGGTGCTCCTACACCGACGCGAGTGCCGTCGACGGAACGCTCTACTCCTACATGGTGGGAGCGGTAACGGGCGACGGCAGTGAGGTGCTGACCGGTCCCGTCGAGGTGCTGGCGGACTTCCGAGTGGGGGAGCTGTGGCTCGCACATGCGACCCCGAACCCGTTCCGCGCCTCGGCATCACTCGAGTTCGCGGTCCCTGCCGGTAGCCGCGCTGAGTTAGGAGTATACACGCCCGGCGGTCGCCTGGTGAGAAAGCTCGCGGCCGGCGAGGGCAGAGGGACCGTCGTCTGGGACGGCCTGTCTGACGAAGGCGAGCCCGTGGCTCCGGGAGTCTACTTCGTCAGGTTGAAGGCCGCGGCGAAGAGCGCGAACAGAAAGGTCGTCCTGCTCCGATGAGACGGGGCGGTCGAGGGCGACCGCTCCAGGAGGCGCGGCCGCGCGCCGTAGCCGGCGGAATGCGGCGCGTCCGGAGTGGCGACCCTGACGCACCAGCAGAACACCGAAGCGGCCACCCGACGCTCACTGCGTCAGGTGGCCGCTCTGCTTCCTCCGCGTCTGCTTACTCTACCGGTAGAGCGACTTGATGGCGCCCCAGGTGATGTCGTCCCTGACCGGGCTGCCGCACAGGTCGCGTGGCGGCTGGGGCTCTATGCCGAGGCCGCCGTCCATCACGTAGCAGTAGTCGTGCTCCTCCATGCTGCCGCACGTGACGAAGGTGTTGCCGTTGTAGGCATGCGGGTGTATCTGAACGTAATCCTGCCCGCCCGTGTAGAAGACCGGGACGTAGCCCAGCGTTGCCGGGAACACGCTGATGCAGTCCTCAGCGACGACCACGATCCCGTTCTCGACTATCTGCACCGTGTATGTCGGGAAGGCAGGCACGAAGCTGCCCGTAATGACGGCGGTATTGAACATCAAGTCCACGTCGAAGGACACGGCGTAGACGTCTTCCCCCGTAAGATAGCCGAGCTCCGCCACGACGTAGGCATTGACCGTGGTGTACGGCGCGGGATAGACGGAGAACACACCGTTCGGAGGGTCGAAGTCGACGTACATGTCGATCGCGATGGGGTTAGCGTACGCGCCCGCGGCGACCAGCAGCACAACTACAACAATAGCGGTTCTCATACCGCCCCCCTTTCAATGCCTCTGGCGGGGCACTCGGTCGTGTGGCGAGCGTCGGTTTGCTGAGACGACACACCTGATCGACGAGCCCCCCAACCTCCCTTCGCAGAGCGATCATACCACACGAGAGGCGCCGTTTCAATAGTGCCCTGCGGACGCTGCTCTCCGGGCGCATTGCCCGCACCTCCTTGACACGGTCGCGGATCGGGGGCTAGAATGCCGTGACTCGGCGCTCAATGCGGCACGGGCCGACCGGCGCCTCGCACGCTCCGGACAGTGCGGGGCGGTTTTGTGCGCTACCGTGCGAGTCCGGCGCATGCCGATAGCTACCCGCGCCCCCCAGCCCGAGGACCGGATGGGCAACCTCAAGCACCTGCTCAAGCACTTCGCAAGGTACAAGTGGGCCGTCGTGGGCGGTGTCATCTGCCTGCTCCTCGTCGACGGGATGCAGCTCGTCATCCCCAGGATCATCAAACGGGCCGTCGACGACCTCACCTACTCGGCCGCCGCACACACGAACCTTCTCTCCTACGGGCTTCGCATTGTCGCGCTTGCCGCGGGTATCGCGTTCCTCAGGTTCTTCTGGCGGTTCTTCATCATCGGGACGTCGCGCCACATCGAAGAGGACATCAGGAACGATCTCTACAGCCACCTGCAGAGGCTCTCCGCCAGCTACTTCGCCGTGAACAAGACGGGCGACCTGATGGCGCACGCGATCAATGACTTGAACGCCGTGCGGATGGCGTGCGGGTTCGGCGTCGTGGCGATGACGGACGCCATCGTCCTAGGCCTGGCGGCCATAGGGTTCATGCTCGCGCTGAACGTGAGGCTGACTCTGCTGGCCCTCATCCCCATGCCGATCATCGCCTTGTTCACGCTGCGCGCCGGGAAAATGCTCCACAGCAGATTCGAGAAGGTGCAAGAGACGTTCTCCAGCCTGACCGAGCGCGTGCGCGAGAGCATGTCTGGAATCAGGGTGGTCAAGGCGTACTCGCAGGAGGAGCACGAACTCGCGAGCCTGGCCACGATCGGGAAGGAGTACGTCCGCGACAACATCCGGCTCGTCCGGGTGTGGGGAACGTTCTTCCCGTTCATCATGACTCTGTCGAGCATGAGCGTGGTCGTCATCATCTACTTCGGAGGCAAGCAGGTCATGCTGGGAGGCATCACGACCGGCGACCTGGTGGCGTTCACAAGCTACCTCGGGATCTTGACCTGGCCCATGATAGCGATGGGCTGGGTCGTCAACATGCTCCAGCGCGGCGCGGCTTCCATGGGCAGGATCAACAGGATCCTCGAGGTTGCGCCCGAGATAGCCGATCACGAGAACGCCGTCGAGCTTGCCGGGCCGCGGGGGGAGGTGGAGTTCCGCGGCGTGACCTTCTCGTATGGAGAGGGACTCGAGCCCGCGCTCGCCGACGTCAGCTTCACCGTGCCGCAGGGCCACACGCTCGGCGTGCTCGGCAGAACGGGCTCGGGGAAGAGCACAGTGTGCAACCTGCTCCTCCGTAT
>Ga0233409_10000189_pt1 | contig 10715 bp, 9 predicted proteins | sample Na_oxic_13_MG_FD_179871 | JGI IMG/M metagenome (GOLD analysis project Ga0233409, IMG submission 179871) | Seawater microbial communities from Saanich Inlet, British Columbia, Canada - Na_oxic_13_MG | ecosystem: Environmental > Aquatic > Marine > Inlet | place: Canada: British Columbia... | reverse complement strand
AACTCAATACTGACATAGCCAGGGTTAACTACTTTAGCGTGCCTTCAGAAATTATAGTAGCGCAAAACATTCCAAATCCTTTTAGCGATTCTACAAAAATTAGTTTTTTTCTTCCCGGCGAAACAGAAATAAGTTTAAAAATCTTCAGCAGCAGCTTAGAAAATATTTATGAAATTGATAACCAATCCTTTCCTGAAGGAAAAAATGAAATCTACTTTGCCACAGATAACCTGGAACCGGGTATTTACTTTTACAAATTTGAAGCAGATGATTTTGTTGATGTTAAAAAAATGGTTATAACAAAATAAATGAATTATAAATCCTTTAAAATATTTATTGATTTTGATGGTACTGTTACAGTTCAGGATGTGGGAGAAGCAATATTCAACAAGTTTGGCAACCACGAAGAAAATTATTCTATCATAGATGATTTGCTGAATGACAGGATATCTTCGAAGGAATGCTGGATAGCGCTTTGCAAAAGTATTGGAACAATTGAAAAAAACTCTTTGAATAATTTTATTGATACACTTGAGGTAGAAGCGGGATTTTCGGACTTTGTAGATTTTTGTTCAGAAAATAAATTTGAATTGTTCATTTTAAGTGATGGGTTTGATTATTACATAAACAGGATATTAAAACGCGAAGGCTTGAATAGCATTAAAGCCTATTCAAATAAACTTGTTGTAACCGATGATAATAAACTCAAGCCCTCGTTCCCATTTTATAATGAAAGATGCACAAGTTCAGCTAACTGTAAGTGGGATCATATTATTAAACATAGCGGAGATGACGATTTTACTGTTTTTATAGGCGATGGAAATTCCGATAAAGAAACAATACAGTATTGCGATTTTATTTTTGCCAAAGACGGTCTGTTAAGGTTTTGTGAAAAGGAGAGGATCACCTATTTCCCCTTTGAAAATTTTAACGACGTTATAAAACGACTAAACGAACTTAATTCAAAAAAAAGATTGAAGAAACGGCATCGTGCCGAATTGAAAAGACGCGAAGCTTACACGATTGAATAAACATTATGAGTAAACTGGCATCAACATTATTTAAATACCGCAGCTACACGCCAATTCCTTTCCTGGTAGCTATGTTAATATACCAGGAAGCCACACCTGCAAGTTTAATAACAGGATTTGCTGTTGGTGTCGTTGGCGAGCTTATTAGGTTTTGGGGCGTTAGCTGGGCAGGAAGCGAAACACGAACCACAAACGAAGTCGGTGGATCTAACCTGGTTATTAGCGGTCCGTTTGCCTACGCAAGAAATCCGCTTTACATAGGAAATATTCTAATTTACCTTGGGCTGGGCATCATGTCTTTTGCTCTTTTCCCATACCTGCAGATTGGTGCGCTGCTCTTTTTTATTTTTCAATATCATTTTATTGTTAAGGAAGAAGAAAATTATTTGCATAAAACTTATGGCAGTTTTTATAAAGATTTTGTTAAAAACGTGCCGAGCTTTTTGCCAAGATTAACGCCTTATAAAAATCCGGCGATAGTTCAACCCGCCTTTAAACCTAAGGAAGGTCTCCGTTCAGAAAGAAGAACATTACAAGCACTATTTTTTATTTCTGCCATTATCATAACTCTTTGGATTATTAATAACAATATTATTTAATGACTGATAAGAACGTAAAAAATATTTTAGTAATTGCCGGAGAAGCTTCTGGAGATTTAATTGGCGCTTCGCTTATTAAAGAGCTGAAAAAAACTGATCCGGATTTGATGTTCTATGGTATTGGCGGAGATATAATGCAGGCGGAAGGAATGGAACTCTCTTATCATATAAACCACATGGCTTTTTTAGGATTCGTTGAAGTTATTAAGCACCTTCCGTTTATTACAAAAGCACAAAAGAAATTAATTGAGCTTGTAAAAAGTAAAAACATTAAGAATGTTGTACTTATTGATTACCCTGGATTTAACCTTAGCATCGCGAAAAAATTAAAAGCACTGGGTGTTAAAATTATTTATTATGTATCGCCGCAGCTTTGGGCGTGGGGTTCAGGCAGGGTTAATAAGGTGAGAGAACTGGTAGATAAAATGCTTGTTGTTTTTCCTTTTGAAGAAAAAATGTATAAGGATAATAATATAAATGTTCAGTTTGTCGGTCATCCGCTTGTTGAGCGAATAAATAACCATGAGTTTTTATTATACGAAGATTTTTGCTCAAAATTTCAACTCGATAAAGAAAAAGATATTCTTTTAGTTATGCCGGGAAGCAGGGAGAACGAAGTAAAAAAAATATTTCCGCATACTATTAAAGCTGCCGGCAGAATCGCTTCTGAGTTTGATATGCAAATTATTGTTTCATGTTCCTCAAACTTAAGCGAGGAGCTTTTTAAAAGCTATTCTGATGTCGTCGATTTTAAATTAATAAAAGGTTTCACTTACGATTTGATGAAACATGCTAAGTTTGGAATAATTAAATCGGGAACTTCTACTCTTGAAGCTGGTTACTTTGCATTACCAATACTTATAGTATACAAAACAAATTATATAACATACCTGGTAATGAAAAAACTTATTCAAGTAAAATCCATCGGGATGGTAAATATATTGCTTGAAGAAAAAATAATAACTGAATTAATACAGAACAGGTTAACTGAAAATTTGGTTTACGAGGAGAGTAAAAAAATACTTTCCAATTCATCTGAATACGAAAAGATAAAAACAAAACTAAGTGAAGTAAAAAATAAACTTGCCGGTAAAACAGCATCAGTAAGCGCTGCAAAATCAATTTACGAAATTATAAATGAATGTTAAAAAAGTACAACAGGATACATTAAGATTTGCCAGCCAGTTTTTTATAACCGGTGGAGTAACAGCTCTTTGTAAAAGCTTAAAGATAACTGTGCAAAACGACGCAACAATTGAAAAACTAAAAAGTGAGAAGCAAAATTTTGTGCTGGCTTTTTGGCATGGAACCATGCTTTTACCATGGTATTTGCATGGCAATCCGTCCTTTGCCGCATTAACAAGTAAAAGCAAAGATGGTGACCTGCTTGCAAGGATTCTTAAAAAGTGGAAATATAATGTTGTAAGAGGTTCCAGTAGTGTTGGAGGTGATGTTGCTTTAGGCATTATGATAGATTATACAAAAAATGATTATTCAATAGCAATTACCCCGGATGGTCCCCGTGGACCAAGACATAAATTTAAAGCAGGAGCTGTAATTACAGCCAAAAAAGCCAATGTTCCAATTGTTCTTTCAGGAGTTGGCTATAAAAAGAGGAAAGTCTTAAAAAATTGGGATAAATTTGAAGTTCCGTTTTTTTTCAGTCGTGCAAAAATAATATACTCCGATCCGATTTATGTAAGTAACGAATTGAATTATGATGAAACATCGGATGTGATAGAAGAATGTGAAACAAAATTGAATTTGCTGCAGCAGGAAGCACAGGTATTTAGTAATTAGTGATGAAAATATTAAGACTCATATTTTTACCTTTAGTACCAGTTTACGCTGTTGTTATTGCTGTACGCAATTTCTTATTCGATAAAAAAATATGCAAGTGTAAACCAGTAAAAGCGAAGGTTATTTCTGTTGGCAATATTACTGTTGGCGGCTCTGGTAAAACACCAACAGTTATTTATATTACTAGTCTCTTAAAAAAGTCTGAAAAAAAAACAGGAGTTCTTAGCCGGGGTTACAGAAGAAAATCGAGCGGTTATGTCCTGGTATCAGACGGCAAAGAGTTCTTTACTTCTGTTGATAAAAGTGGTGATGAAATTTATCATACTGTTTTAGATTGCCAGGTGCCTGCTGCAGTTTGTGAAAACAGGGTGGAAGGTGCAGAGAAATTTATTAATGATACGGGGATTGATACACTCGTACTCGATGATGCATTTCAGCACCGGTGGATTAAAAGGGATTTTGATATTGTAGTGATAGACCAGAGGTTTTTAACAGGAAATAATTTCTTTATTAATAATTTGCTGCCAACCGGTAACATGAGAGAGCCGTTTAGTTCTCTTAACAGGGCAGATGCAATAATTATTAACAGGAAATTTGTCGAAAAAAAATCAATTCCGCCCAAACGAATGAAATACCTTGAGAACAAGCCAATATTTACAGCTTATTATAAAGCAATAAGTTTTATCGATTTAAAGAAAAAAACAGAGTATGATCTTAATGAATTTGAAGGACAGAAAAGCTTAGTTGTATCTGGCGTTGCCAAACCAATTTCTTTTTTAAATGTGCTTTCTCAAACTAACCTAGATACACAAAACAGGCTTATATTCAGAGATCATAAAAAATATACTAATAAAGATGTGCAGCTTATCAGGAAAAAGTTTTATTCTACCAATTCTCACTCTGTGGTTACTACAGAAAAGGATGCGGTTAAACTAACAAACTTTTCAAAAGAGCTGGACGATATTGATATATTCTATCTTAAAATAAAACTAGAACTTGATGATGAAGATTCTTTTAAAAACTTCATCCTTCCATAATGAAAATAAATAATATTCTATAATGAAAATGTTACAATAGAGGAGACTAAGATGTCAAAAAAATCAAAATACGTTTATTTCTTTGGTGGTAAAAAAGCCGAGGGCAAAGCAGAAATGAAAGGATTACTTGGAGGTAAAGGAGCTAATCTGGCTGAAATGGTGAATATAGGTTTGCCAGTACCAGCAGGATTTACTATTACAACCGAGGTATGTACTTACTATTTCAAAAATAAAAGAAAGTATCCGAAAGAACTTAATGATCAGATTCTTTCATCCCTTAAAAAAATTGAAAAGCAAATGGGAGCAAAATTCGGTGATGTGAAAAATCCTTTGCTTGTTTCGGTAAGAAGCGGTGCCCGGGCATCTATGCCGGGTATGATGGATACCATATTAAACCTTGGTCTAAATGATTCAACTATTAAAGGGTTAATTGAAAAAACAAACAATCCCCGTTTTGTGTACGATTCATACAGAAGGTTTGTACAAATGTATGGCGATGTTGTGCTGGGGTTAAAACCTGAATCGAAACATGATGAAGATCCTTTTGAAATGATAATCGAAAAGAAAAAGAAAAAATACGGATTTAAATTAGATACCGAATTCTCAGCAGAACATCTTAAGGAACTGGTCGATGAATTTAAGTCTGCGGTTCTACAAAAAACCGGCAAGAAATTTCCTGAAAATCCTATTGACCAATTATGGGGTGCTGTTAGTGCTGTCTTTGGTTCCTGGATGAATGATAGGGCGAAGGTTTACAGGAAACTCAATAATATTCCTGCTGAGTGGGGAACTGCAGTTAATATACAATCTATGGTATTCGGTAATATGGGAGAAGATTCTGGTACAGGAGTTGCATTTACAAGAGATCCTGCTTCAGGCGAAAATATATTTTACGGCGAATATCTTTTTAATGCGCAAGGCGAAGATGTTGTAGCAGGTACACGCACGCCACACCCAATCTCAGAACTAAAAAAAGATGATCCAAAAATTTATAAACAGCTGGATAATTTTAGGAAGATACTTGATAAACATTATAGAGAAATGATGGATATCGAGTTTACAATACAACAAGGTAAGTTATGGATGCTGCAGTGCCGTGTTGGTAAACGTACCGGCTTCGCCGCAATTAAGATGGCTGTAGATATGGTTGGTGAAAAACTTATCAGTAAAAAAGAAGCAATATCCAGGATTGATCCAAACCAGTTGAACCAGTTGCTTCGCCCAATTTTCGACACCAAAGAGAAGCAGAAAGCAACGAGTGCCGGTAAATTATTAGCTACAGGTTTAAATGCCGGTCCCGGTGCAGCTTCGGGTAAGGTTGCTCTTACTGCACAGGATGCTGAATTGATGGCAGCAAAAGGTGATCCAGTTATTCTTGTAAGAATTGAGACTTCGCCGGAAGATATAAAAGGTATGGATGCTTCAGAAGGAATACTTACTGCACGTGGCGGTATGACTTCCCACGCAGCGCTTGTTGCAAGGCAAATGGGAAAAGTTTGTGTTGCGGGCTGTGGCACTCTTAAGATAAATTACAAAGAAAAAACAGTTGGCGTTGAAGGAAGTGATGTTGTGATAAAAGAAGGAGATTTTATTTCGATAGATGGAACGACCGGTGAAGTTATTAATGGTAAGCTGGAAACTAAACCTTCCGAAGTTATACAGGTATTAATTTCCAAAACAATGAAACCACAAAGTTCAGATGTATATAAAACTTATGCAAGTTTAATGAAATGGGCTGATAATATTAGGACGATGAATGTAAGAACCAATGCTGACCAACCTGACCAGGCAAGCAACGCAATTGCTTTTGGTGCTGAAGGCATAGGGCTTTGTCGAACCGAACATATGTTTTTTGGAGGTGATAGAATTACAGCTGTTCGTAAAATGATTGTCTCTGATTCTGTTGAAGATAGAAAAGCAGCGCTTGCTGAACTATTGCCTCATCAACGGGCAGATTTTGAAGGTATCTTTAAAGCTATGAACGGTTACCCCGTTACTATTCGTACATTGGATCCACCACTTCACGAATTCCTTCCGCATGATCCTAAAGAAGTTAAACAACTTGCAACTGAACTTGGCATATCGGAAAAGAAACTGAAAGACAAAATGGAAAGCCTGAGTGAATTTAACCCCATGCTTGGATTCAGAGGTTGCCGCCTTGGAGTTGTCTATCCTGAAATTACAGAAATGCAGGCAAGGGCAATAATTGAAGCTGCAGTTAACGTTGCAAAAAAAGGTATAAAAGTTAAACCCGAAATAATGATTCCTCTTGTTGCACATGTAAATGAATATAAACTACAGGAAGAAATTGTTAGAAATGTGGCAAAAGAAGTTATGGATGGAAAAGGCAAGAAGATCAATTATCTTGTTGGAACAATGATTGAATTACCAAGAGCTGCTCTTACTGCCGATGAAATTGCAGAGAGTGCCGAGTTCTTTAGTTTCGGTACAAATGATTTAACCCAAACCACATTCGGTTTATCCAGGGATGATGCCGGAAAGTTCTTGCCTCTTTATGTTCAAAGAGATATTATTCAAACAGATCCTTTTGAAGCTCTTGATCAAACTGGTGTTGGGCAGCTTGTTGAAATGGGTACAAAAAAAGGGCGCTCTGTACGTCCTAATCTTAAAGTTGGTATTTGCGGAGAGCATGGCGGCGAACCTTCATCCGTAGAGTTCTGCCATCGAACTGGACTTGATTATGTTAGTTGTTCCCCATTCAGAGTACCAATTGCACGTTTAGCTGCTGCAAGAGCTGTTGTTAATCAATTAGGTAAGAAAAAATCTTCCACGCGTAAGAAGAAAAAGAAAAAATCTAAAAAGTGAAAAGAATAGCAATGAAGAGAAGTAGGCAAGTTTACTACCTTGCCTGCCGTGATTTTAAAAACTAATAAGGATTAATAGGATGAAGCTATCAAATTTCAAGTATAATTTGCCTAAAACAGCAATTGCTAAATATCCGGTTTCTCCCCGCGATAAAGCCAAACTTATGGTTTTAAACAGGGAATCACAGGAAATTGAAACTAAAAAGTTTAGCAATGTTGCAGACTATATGAATAAAGGAGATGTACTTGTTGTAAACGAAACAAGAGTTTTCCAGGCAAGACTTTTTGGTAACAAAGAAAAAACTAATGCGAAAATTGAAGTTTTTCTGTTGCGTGAACTTAATGCTGAAGAGTGCATCTGGGATGTAATTGTAGATCCGGCAAGAAAAGTAAGAATTGGAAATAAGATATATTTTAATGATAAGTTGTGGTGTGAAGTTATTGACAACACCACCTCGAGAGGTAGAACAGTAAGGTTTAACCAGCCAGGTAATGTTTTTAAAGCAGTTGAAAAGATTGGCCATACCCCGCTTCCTCCTTATATTAAACGTGATTCGGAACCTTCTGACAGGGAAAACTACCAAACTATTTTTGCTAAAGTGGATGGTGCTGTTGCTGCTCCAACTGCCGGTCTTCATTTTACAAAAGCGCTTGTTAAAAAGGCTCAGAAAAAAGGAGTTATTGTTGTCCCAATTATTCTTCATATAGGGCTGGGAACTTTTAGACCTGTAGAGGTTGAGGATCTAACAAAGCACAAAATGGATTCGGAATATTATGAGGTACCTCAAAAAACTGCAGACAAAATTAATAAAGCATTGAATGCAAAACGTGATATTTTTGTTTGTGGAACAAGTGCATGCAGGGCTTTGGAAACTAGTATAACAGCTGATGGATTTTCAAAAGGTACTAGTGGCTGGACAGATAAGTTTATCTATCCACCTTATGTTTTTAATATAACAACAAAGCTTATTACAAATTTCCATCAATCCGAGTCAACCCTGTTAATGCTGGTTTCAGCTTTAGCGGATACGGATTTTATTTTAAAAGCTTATAAAAAAGCATTAAAGGAAAAGTATCGTTTCTTAAGTTACGGCGATGCAATGCTTATTATATAAAACGAGTCCCGATTCATTGGTGCGAGTTCCACATGACAAAAATTTAAGATTCTGCCTGAGGAGGAATAGTATAAAAAGATGAAAACTGTTGCAATAATTCCTGCCGGGGGAAAAGGTGCTCGGAGCGGTGCTGCCGCTCCAAAGCAATACATTAAATTTTTGGGGAAGGAACTTATTGTTCACACCCTCGAAGTCTTCCAGCAGAATAAAGCGGTAGATGAAATAATTTTAGCTGCAGAAAGTAATTACATCGGGTTGCTTGAAAAATTAAAGAATGAATATAAACTAACTAAGATCAGTAAAATAGTTGAAGGGGGTGAAGAGAGGCAGGATTCAGTTTATAATGCTTTAAAATCATCTGAAGCAAAAGCAGATGATTTAGTTATTGTGCACGATGCTGCACGTCCCCTTCTTCCACAGCATGTTTTAACAAATTCAATTGAAACCGCTAAGCAGAAGGGCAACGCACTTGTTTGTATAAAAGTAAAAGATACTTTGATAAAGGGAAGCAGGGTTGTTGAGTCTTACCTGGACAGAGATGAAGTTTACTATGTGCAAACACCGCAAATCTTTCTTTATCCTGTTTTGATGAAAGCAATGAAGAATGCTTATGAGAATAACTTTATCGGGACAGATGAATCAATACTTGTAAGACGAGTAGGTGAAAAAGTAAACATTGTGGATGGATCAGTTTTTAATTTTAAAATTACCACTGCCGAAGATATCGAGATGTTTAAGCGAGTTGCTTTAAGAAAAGAAGAATAACAAAACCAAAAAATTTATTCTTTCAATTCAGAAAGTGTTAATGACAAGTTCTTAGCTTTTAATAGGTATTTTGTATGATCATGTGCAGGGTTATTAAAAACTTCTTCAGTACTTCCTTCCTCAACCACCTTTCCTTTCTGAATTATTACTATCCTGTCTGCTAACTTTCTAAGAATGTTCAGATCGTGGCTTACACATAACATTGTAAGTTTAAGCTCTCCATTAATTTTTTGGAATAACTTTAAAAAGTTTAACTGCGATTCAACATCCTGTGCAGAAAAAGGCTCATCAAGAATAAGCATATTAGGATTTGCTGCAAGCAGCCGTGCAAGAGCGGCTCGCTGCTGTTCTCCTCCGCTAAGTTCGTATCCTCTTCTTTTAGTTATATCAGTGGAAATATTGAGTGAATTTAAAATCTCTTCTTTTTTCTTCTTAATTGATTCTGAATTATATTTTTGAATTTTTAATGCTTCATTAATTATATCTTCGATCTTTCTGTAAGGATTAAGAATCTCACCGTGATTCTGAAATAATATCTGCACAGGGTTGCTACTAGAATTTCCTGATAAAACACCATCATCCCAGACTAACTTTCCTTGTGATGGTTTAATAATGCCAGCTATAACTTTTGCCAGCGTAGTCTTGCCTCCGCCCGATTCACCGCTTATTCCTAAAACTTCTCCATAATTAATATTCAGATTAATATCATCAAGAATGTTAACCACACTTTTTTTAGCAAATCCCTTCCCTGAGGACGAAACAGAATAAAAAATATTTTCTAATCTTAAAATATTGTTCATTAGATTAGCTCACGGTAAGAGTTTATAAATTGATTATGCTCCGCTTCAACTGAATTCATAAACTCATTTGCCGGAAAGAATTGTGAAATTGTTCCCTCGGAAATGAATGCAATATGATCACTTACTTTTTCTGCAAAGTTAATATCCTGCGTAACTATAATTACTGAGTTCTCTCCATCCGCAATAAACTCTTTTAGCTTGAGCAAAATAAGATTTACGATAGCATAATCAACTCCTGAGGTAGGTTCATCTAAAATTATTAAGTTTGGTTTGGCTAACAGCGCAAATATCAAACTCATTCTTTGTGCCATCCCCCCGCTTAATTCATAAGGGTAAAGTTTAGAAAGTTTATCGTAACCTGGCAATAAAAAGTATTGCAGCTGATCTTCGATATCGAGCATAGTAGCTTCAGAATTATTAAAGTAATATTTAAAAGTTCTTAACGGATCAAAACTATTTATTGCATCCTGGAAAACATATCTTATTTTTTTTTTCCTGATCGATTTAAGAATTTCGGGATCGAGGTTCAGCAGATCATTCACGTTAAATTCAACTTTGCCTTTAACCTCGTACTGGTTTTGTGGTAATAAATCTGTAAGTGATTTTATAAGTGTAGTCTTCCCGCTCCCGTTTTTACCAAGTATAGTGTAAATGGATTTACTGCCGACCTTAAATTTTAAATTTTTGAGCAGTAGTTTTTTTGATGATCCGGATAAAAGATTAATTGTATCTATATCTGCATT
>Ga0233409_10000188_pt1 | contig 10771 bp, 12 predicted proteins | sample Na_oxic_13_MG_FD_179871 | JGI IMG/M metagenome (GOLD analysis project Ga0233409, IMG submission 179871) | Seawater microbial communities from Saanich Inlet, British Columbia, Canada - Na_oxic_13_MG | ecosystem: Environmental > Aquatic > Marine > Inlet | place: Canada: British Columbia... | reverse complement strand
AGGTGTGGCTCTGGCCCCTTCGGCCGAGGCCCGGGCGTTGATGCAGACCTTTTGGCCCGGCCCACTCACGATACTGCTGCCGGCCAAGCCCGACTTGAGCCCGCGGCTTACGCGGGACGGCAAGGTCGGCGTTCGCGTCCCAGGCCCGAGCCCCGCTGCGGACTTGGTCAGGGCGTTTGGCCACCCCCTGACCGCGACCAGCGCCAACCGAACCGGTGAGCCCCCGCTCCGGAGCGTCGACGAGCTTCCGGCGGCCCTCGCCAAAGAGCTCGGCGGGGTAATGCCCGGGGTCTCGCCCGGCGGTGCGCCCTCGACCCTCATCGACTCCACCGTGGCCCCGATCGAGATCCTTCGCGCGGGCGCCATCGAGATCGACCCGACCGCTCTTTGACAGAGGCGGGGCTCCTGCGTCACTCTTCGCCTACGGAGGACCGATGGCGCTGATCGAAACCGAAGAAGCCGCACGTCGCTTGGCACGAGCGATCTCGAGCGACCTTGCTCTTTACAACGAGGACAAAATTGCCGAGGGGGTTCGAAGCGACAATCTTTTCGACGTGATGGCCGATGAAGTTCAAGAAGGTCGGGACCTTTATCAGAGCCGCGTCGCGCCCGAGCTGCTCGGCCGCAACCTCTACGACCGGGCGATCATCGACCTTCTCGTTCGCTCCAAGGCACACGTCGAATCCCCGATGTGGTAGGCCTCCCTTCGCAATGACTCTTAACTTTTTCGGGCGGCTGACTGCCGCTGGCTGTTTCCTTCTGCTTGCTGCCGGCTGCAACGACGGCGGCGCGGGCGCCGGAGACACTGGAGGCGCGGGCGGGACAGGTGGCACCGGTGGTGCACAGGCCCCAGCTCAGATCCCCGGGCTCTGGGAGGGAGAGGCCAACGGCCTCGACGTGTGCTTCTACATCAGCGATGACGGCCTACGCCTCACCCCGAGCCCGATGTGCAACGTCGCAGGGCAAGAGCAGCCCGACGCGGTCCCCCGCTCGTTCGACCTCAGCGTGGAGCTCGTGGGGACCTACGAGAACGGGGACCGTTGCAGCTTCGATTTGAGCTTCGCGGCCGACGTCGTCATCGATCAGGCGACCAACTCGTTTCGAGCCTCTGACGATCAAAGCGGCGCCGAGCTTAGCTTCTCCGGTGAGATTATCGGCGACTCGGCTTCGGGTGTAGCGCGCCGGGACCTGGACGGCTCGTTCTGCAGAGTCGGATGGGGCGCTACGAAGTCGACCCAATGCGACGAGGCCGCAATCCAGTCCTGCCTCGATCTTCAGGACTGCTGTAGGGCGATTCTCGTCAGCCCGGTCTTCTTCGAGAGTTGCAATTCCGTTGTTCTGCAGTGCGATCAGGCGCAGTGTCTCGAGCTGCTGGCGGGCTATCCGCAGTGCGCTCCTGAACACGAGCCCGAACCCTAGCGGGCGCGGGAGATGGACGCCGGCATCGCGGGCGCGGGCTAGCCGGCCCGCAGGGAGTCGAGCGCTTGCTGGAAACTCTCAGGCGGCTCGGTCTCGAAGCGCATCGCCTCGCCAGTGATCGGATGAGCGAACGCGAGAAGCATAGCGTGCAGGGCCTGGCGGCCCAGCTCGGTCGAAACCCGGCGTAGCTCCGGGTCTCCGATCGATTTGCCGTAGAGGGGATCGCCGAGAACCGGATGCCCATGCTCCGCGAGATGCACACGGATCTGATGAGTTCGCCCTGTCTCGAGACGGCAACGAACCAAAGAGCTTCCGTGTAAAAGCTCGACTGTTTCGAGATGCGTGATCGCTCGTCGGCCCCGGTCGCCCCTCGACGTGAACTTCTTCCGATGTGCCGGGTGCCGACCGTGGAACGTGTCGTACGTGATCGCGTGCGGGGGCCGGCCGAGCACAATCGCTAGGTATGCTCTTTCCAAAGCGTGTTGCTGAAACATCTCGACCAGCCGCTCGTGCGCTTGAGGCGTCTTCGCCACCACCATCACGCCGCTGGTATCCTTGTCGAGGCGGTGGACGATGCCCGGACGCAAGGGGTCGCCTCCGCCCTGCACTTCGGCGTGATAGAGCAGGGCATTGACGAGCGTCCCGTCGGGATGGCCGGGTGCCGGGTGAACCACCAGCCCGGCGGGCTTGTCGACGATGATCAGGTGTGCGTCTTCGAACAACACCTCGATTGGAATATCCTGGGGCTCCGCGCTCATCGCCTCGGGCGGGGCAGGCTGAATCGAAACCTCAGCGCCGGCCAAGGCCTTGGTCTTGCGGGACACGATTTCGCCGGCCTGCTCGACGCGCCCTTGCTCGATCCATCGTTGCAGCGCGCTCCGTGAAAACTCGGGACAGCGGCGGGCCAGAATGCGATCGAGGCGCTCCCCTGCGTCCTCTTCCGCGAGCGTGAGCACTGTCGGCGCCGGCGCCGATCCGGGCATCCGCTACTCGAGTCTCTTGATGAGCTGGTGGGCGTTGGTCTGCATGTCGATATTGCGGAACACGCAGATGCCCAGCTCGGTGTCGAGGCTGTTGCAGTGATCGGCGATCTTGGCGACCGACGCCTCGTCGTAGCGCGACCGGTGGCCCGCCGGCCCTGGAAGGCGGATGTAGGTCATCTTCGACTTGGGCGGGGGATCGTCGTTGAGCGGGTCGTACGCCGCGACCGCCGGCCGGTCGCCACACGCTGCGACGATGTCGCTCGGCTTCCAGGCTTCGAGGTCGAAGACGATCGGAGGCATCTTCGGTGGCAGAAAACCTAGAAACGCTCGAAGAGCAGTCCGGTTCGCCTTGCCATGTTTGAATTTTTCGTCTGCGCTAAAGACGACCGCTTTGGCCTTGAGGTCGCTGGCGAGCGCCGCCACGGCCTCACACGTCGCCTTGTTCTCCTTGGTGCGCCGGAACCCCGAGTCGCTGACGGATTTGGGAGCCACCACGGTGAACAGAAAATTGTCGGGAGCCTCCCGAATCCAGCGTCTGATGGTACCCGCGCCCGGAATGGCGATCTCGGTGTCCGAGATTTCCACCGCATCAAATTCCCGCCAATATCGGCTGACCGGCACGGGGAAACCGGAGCACGCGACCACAAACATTGCGCGGGAGTATACAAGCTTTGGCGCAGAAGGCCCGGGGTGACTCCGTGATTGGCGGGAATTCATGAATCCCAGGGGGCCTCTGGTAGGATCGGCGCCGTGTCTGATTTCGGCTTCGACGCCTACGCGCTCGACGACGCGGAACCCACTGGGCACCCGCATCCGTTGGAGATTGCACGCGATCTGATCGTGACCGGCAAGCCTCACGCGGCGCTGGAGATGCTGAGCCTCCACCACGAGCAACTGGCCGACGATCCCGAGTACCTGCTGCTTTGTTCGGAGGCGTGGCGGGCCGATGGCGACACGTTGCGAGCGCAGCAAGCGTTGCTGGGGGCGGCTCGGCTCGCGCCGGAGGACCCGAGGCCCCTGCAGTGCCTCGGTGAGCTCTTGGCCGAGCGGGGGGAGCACGACAAGGCCGAGCAGGTGCTTGCGAAGGCCCGCGCGCTGGAGGAACTGGCACCCGGTGCCGAAGAGCCCCTCGAGGCGATGGGGCCCGAGGCCGAGGACGACTTGATCGCGTTTGCACAGCGACAGGAACGTAGGAGCCAGGCGGCCCTGACTCCGCGGCAGCTCTTATTCGGTGCGGTTGCTGTGGGGGGGGTCGCGCTTTTGATTGCAGGCATTGCGCTGGTTACGAGGCCTGCGGATGAGGTCGAGCCTACGGCGTTCGCAGCGTCTTCGACCGGCGAAGAGGCGTCACCGGCTCCAGCGGAAGCAGCCATTGCAGACCCGGCATCGATCAACACTGTTGAGCCCCCGAAAGCGGCTCCGCCGCCACAGGGCCATGCCCCCACTGAGGAGGCTTCGCCGCCACGGGGCCTTGGCCCTGCGGAGGACGTTGCGTCGCAGCAGGGCTCGGTGCCTACGCTGGTGGCGGCGCCGGAACCTGAGGCCCCTGCACGGGTGGAACCTCCGAAGCCCGTCACCCCCCGTAGAGCTTCTTCGCCGCCACGGGGCTCTGCGTCTGCCCCGACGGCCAAGGTGACCGCGAAATCGAAGCCGAAGGCCGTAGCGCCGGCCGCGGCACAAGCAGAGGAGCCCGATGCTGCCGTCGTGCAGGCGGAGCTTGCTTCCATGGATTCCAAGGGGCTCACCGCGCGAGCCGATTCGCTTTACGCCCAAGGTCACACGGGGGTTGCCGCGAGCTACTATCGCCGCGCGCTCGAGCTCGACCCGGACTATGCGCCCGCCCTCGTCGGGATGGGGCAGGGTATCTTGCGCGCCAAGAAGTACTCCGAGGCGATGAGGAACGCGTCCCGAGCGCTACAACTCGCGCGTGGCGTTGACGCGCGCCCAGGTCTCGAGGCAGCGGCGATCTATCAGGTGGGCCGCGTTCACTACGAGCGCGGCGAGCGGGATGCGGCGCGGCGGCTGTTCCGGCAGTCGATTTCCCTTCCGGGCACGCCCGCAGAGGCTTGGTTCTACCTGGGCGAGGCGCTTTCGAGCGACAACTCGCCCGCGGCGCGGGAAGCCTACGAGAGGTACCTGGAGCTCGTTCCCGAGGGCCACTTGGCGGATCGGGCCCGTCGGGCGATTCAGTAGTATGCTCCTCCCATGGCGAAGAAACAGAACGAGCGGCGCCAAGCTCGCAAGGAGCGAGCCAAGGACGCGAAGGAAGCCAAGCGCGAAGCGGAAGCAAACGCACAACGGCGCCGTCAACTACAGATACGCATGTCCGCGGCCGTCGCCGTTCTGACGTTGGTGGTCGCCGGGGTTTGCTATTGGGGATTCGACAACCGTCAGTTGATGGGCATCACACTCCTCATCGGCGGCGTCTTGTTCCTCGTACTTGCGCTTGGGACGTTGGCCTCCGGTGTGCAACCGCGCGATCGAACCCGTGCAGGCTCGATCAACTATGGCAAGCGTGACTGACGAGACCTCGGTGGACGATGCGCAGTCCGAGCGGTGGGAAGCAGCGGAAGAAGGGATGGAGCTTCTTCACGCGGGTGAGACCGTTCAAGCGATCGACGAGCTCCTGCGGGTTGCTCGAGAGGACCCGCAGAACGAGTACGCGTTTCACTTCCTAGGCCACGCGTATTTTCAGAAAGAGGCGTTCCCAGAAGCGCTCAAGAGTTATGTCGAAGCGCTGAAGCTTGCGCCCGATTATGTCGGAGCGATGGTGGGGGCGGGACAGACGCTTCGGATGATGGGCGAGTACGACCGAGCGATTCGAATGGGGCAACGGGTGCTTCAGCAACAAGAAGATGACGGCGACGGGTTGTTCCTGGTCGGCGCCGCCCACTTTCAAAAAGGTGAGAACGAAGCCGCGAGGCGCTATCTCGAGCGGTTCCTGGAAACCAGCCCGGAGCTCGAGGTCGCGCTGGAAGTCGAAGGCATGCTGCAGGTCATCCGGGGCGAGGTCTTGCCTTTCCCAGGTGCGCAGGACACGGTAGAGAACTAGCAGGAGGTGCGTGTGACCGCGGATCCCGCGAAGAAACTGGCAGCCGATCGGCAGCCAGAGAACGACAGAGATCGCTTGCGCGACGAGGCAACTCAGTGGCGAGAGCAAGAGGTGCAAGGCGCCACGGCTCGCCATCCATTGCGCAAGGAGCGGTTCGTCACCCACAGTGATCTCGAGGTGCCGGACCTTCTCACGCCGGCCGACCTCGGCGACAGCTATCAGACCGACCTCGGGTTCCCAGGCCAGTTTCCGTATACGCGCGGCGTTCAACCGACGATGTATCGTGGCCGCCTGTGGACGATGCGCATGTTCGCGGGCTTTGGCACGCCGCGACAGACGAACGAGCGTTTTCGATACCTGCTCGCGCAGGGGCAGACCGGCCTTTCGACGGCTTTCGATTTCCCGACCCTGATGGGATACGACAGCGATTCGCCGCGATCGCTCGGTGAGGTCGGCATGGTCGGTGTCGCGGTCGACACGCTCCGCGACATGGAGATCCTTTTCGACGAGATTCCGCTCGACAAGGTCACGACGTCGATGACGATCAACGGCCCGGCAGCCGTGTTGCTCGGGTTCTACATCGCGTTGGCCGACAATCGTGGGATTCCCCGCGACAAGATCGGCGGAACCGTTCAGAACGACTGCCTCAAGGAGTTCATCGCGCAACACGCTTGGGTGGTGCCGCCGCGACCGGCCATGCGAATCGTCACCGACTCGATCGAGTTCTGCGCGAAGGAAGTCCCCCGCTGGAACAGTGTCAGCATCAGCGGCTACCACATTCGCGAGGCCGGCTCGACGGCCGCGCAGGAGCTCGCGTTCACCATTGCCGACGGGCTCGAGTATGTGAAGTGGGCGGTAGAGCGCGGCTTGGACGTCGACGACTTCGCGCCGCGCCTGTCGTTTTTCTTCGATGTTCACAACGATTTCTTCGAAGAGATCGGGAAGTTCCGTGCGGCGCGCCGGATGTGGGCGCGACTCATGAAAGATAGGTTCAACCCCAAGAATCCACGCTCGTTGATGCTGCGGACGCACGCGCAGACGGCCGGTGTGTCGCTCACGGCTCAGCAGCCTTACAACAACGTTTCACGCGTGGCGCTTCAAGCGCTTGCCGCCGTACTAGGTGGCACCCAATCGCTCCACACCAACAGCCTCGACGAAACGTTCGCGCTTCCGACCGAAGAAGCCGTCACGGTCGCGCTTCGCACCCAGCAGATCATCGCCGAGGAGTCTGGCGTCACCAACACCATCGACCCCTTGGCCGGCAGCTACTTCGTCGAGTGGATGACCGATCGCCTCGAAGAAGAGGCCATGGACTACATCCGCAAGATCGACGAATTCGGTGGCATGGTCGAAGCCGTCGAACGCGGCTACCCTCAACGCGAAATTGCTGCCTCCGCGTACCGCCTGCAGCGACAGGTCGAAAGTGGTGCAAAGACCGTCGTCGGGGTCAACAAGTACGAACAAGACGAGCAGCCCGACATCCCAACCCTCCGAGTCGACGAGTCGATTCAAAAAGAACAGGTCGAGAGCCTAGCGAAAGTGAAGGCCGAGCGGGATGACACCGCAGTGTCCGGAGCCCTGGCCGCCATCGCCGACGCCTGCCGAACCGATCGCAACGTGATGCCCAGCATCATCGATGCCGCGAAGGCGTACTGCACCGAGCAGGAAATCTGCGACGTGTTCCGAACCGTCTACGGCCAGCATCAAGACCGCCCGGAGTTCTAAAAAGGGGTCAGACCCCTTTTTGAAAGGGTTAACTCCAGCGTCAGTGACCCTGCCGCTTCGCTGTGTTAGAAGACGCCCTCACGGAGGTCCGGTTCATGTCATCAGCCAGCAAAGGCGCAGCCGCTATCGCGCTCGTGGTCGCCATCGTCGGGGGATATCTTTGGGGTCGCTCCGATGGTCAGGCGGGGCGAGTTGCACCGCTTACCCAGACCGCCTCAGCCAAGAAGGCCGAGCTCGATGTCTACTATCCCGCGACGGAATCGCTGGGGAAGAATGAGATGCGGGTGGTGGCACTCGGGACGGGATGCCGAGCGTGCGGCCGAAGCAAGCGGCGGCATGTTGGCTCGTCGAGCTCGGTAACGGCGAGAAGTTTCTGTTCGACATTGGGAGTGGGTGCCACGAGCGGCTTGCAGCGCAGAAGATTCCGTACGACCTGATCGACAAGGTCTTCTTTGGACATCTGCACGTCGACCACATGGGGGACCTGCCGTCGTTTTGGTTAGGCGGCACCGTGATGAATCGCCTGACGCCGCTCCGCATTTGGGGCCCAAGCGGAGCAACCCCCGAGTACGGCACCAAGCACGCCATGGACCTCATGGAGCAAATGTACGTCTGGGACATCGGGACCCGAGGTGGGGTCATCGATTTCCGCGGCGGGCAGTTGGACGTGACCGAGTTCGCCTTCGACGCGGTCAATGAGGTCATCTACGAGGAAAAGGGCGTTACGATTCGAAGCATCCCGGCCGTGCATGGTCTCGACGGCGCGGTCAGCTTCATTCTCGAGTGGAACGGGCTGAAGTTCGCGTATTCGAGCGACACCATTCCCAACAAATGGTGGGCCGAGCACACGAAGGGCGCCGACATCGCGATTCACGAGTGCTTCTTGCCTTCGGTGCTGCTGGTCACGAAGCAAGGCTTTGCGCCGCTCGAAGCGTTGAACGTCGGGACGCAGGGTCACACCTCGCCGGAGCAGTTTGGCAAGGTGATGTCGATGACGAAACCTCGCCTCGCGGTTGGCTATCACTTCTACAACGATTTCGACACACAGCCTGAGGTGATGCGCCGCGTCCGCAAGACCTACGACGGACCGCTCGCATTGGCGCTCGACTACATGGTCTTCAACGTCACCCCGGACGAGATTCGCGTGCGCATGTCCGCGGTCGACGAAGAGATCTGGCCAAGTCCCCCGATGAAAAAGAGGAACCCGCCCGACACGTCAAAGGCGATTCCGTTCTCTGACTTCACCAAGTCCGGAGTGATCCCATACCCCGAGGTCGTCCAGCCGATCTACGACGAGATCAACGAGCTTTACGACACCGACTACGAGCCGATCTTCAAGTAACCGAGGTCCAAAGGGCCGTTCTACGGTCCTGTCATTCGAAGCCACATGGCGATTAGCATCGCGGCGACCATGAGCGCGAGGCCTGCGGTCCCGACGATGTCCTCGACGCGCTTTCTCCTCTGGCGATCGTCGAGCCATCCGGGAACCGTCGGGTCGTGGATCGAGGTCTCCGAGGGCAAGGGCGCCGGAGGTGGCATTGGCCGCTGAAGGAGGGGCTCCGGTAGCGTGGGCGCTCGGTTGATCACTTCGCTCCACTGCTCTTGGCGCACCCGAGGACTCTGGACAACGTGACTCACGTCGCTCTCCGCGGACGCATGGTCGCGTGAAACGCGAACCACTTTGGTCGTGGTGTCTCTGCGCTTCTTTCGGAAATGGCTCGGCCGCCGCGCCGTCTTTGCAGGCCTTCCGGGGAGCTCCGGGTCTTCGTCGGGATGCGGCACTGGTTTCATTCCTTCCACCGCCCCCGTCGGCTTCGCTTTCGAGTATACCGTTCAATCGTTCAGTGTCACCGGGGAGCTCGACTTTTCGAGAGTTCGCTCACAATTCCAAACATGACCTCAATCGAAGCAGTGGAAGAGATCGATGGCGACTTCGACGGTCGTCTGGTGTTCACCTGCGAGCACGCGTCGGCGGAGTTGCCCGAGCCGTGGATCTGGCCCGAAGAAGATCGCTGGCTCGTCGACACGCATTGGGCCAGCGACATCGGCGCCGCCGCGTTCACCCGGAGAATCGCGCGACTAACCAACGCGCCGGCCGTGCTTTCGCGCTTTTCCAGGCTCTTGATCGATCCAAACCGACCTCTCGATTCGGAGACGCTGTTTCGAGAAAACGCCGAGGGAAGGACGGTGCATCTGAACGAAGCGCTCCTCGAAGCGGAGCGAGATCGCCGAATCGATCGTTTCTACCTTCCGTATCACGCCGCGGTTAGCGCGATGGTGGAGCGGAGCCGTGGCGACATGGTGTTCGCGATACACACCTTCACCGACACCTACGAAGGCGAGGCGCGTGCGTTGGAGGTCGGGGTGTTGTTCGACAACGACGAAGAGCCCGCATACCAGCTCGTGCAGCACCTCGGGGAGGCGGGCTTCCACGTCGCACCGAACGAGCCGTGGTCCGGGAAGGCTGGGCTCGCCTATTCACCGGTGCGCCATGCCCAGGAATTCGGGCGCTGCGCGCTCGAGATCGAGGCGCGCCAGGACCTGATCGTCGACGAATCGTTTGCCGCGCGACTTGCGGAGGCGCTCGCAAGTTTCTTCTCGTAAGCTTACCGCGATGCGTCGATTTCGCTCCGATCAGACTGGGCTTTCATACCTCTCCACAGGGTCGGAGGACGCGCCGCTGGTGGTTTGCCTCCACGGGTTTCCAGACATTCCACGCACGTGGGGGCCGTTGACCGAGCAACTTTGTGAAGCTGGATATCGCGTCGCCAGCCCTTGGCTCCCCGGCTATGCCCCCTCGTCGCTCGAGGGGCCCTTCGACGTTCTCTCACTGACTCGGACGGTCCTCTCTCTGATCGACGAGCTGTCTCCCTCCGAGCCGGTTCGAATCGTGGGCCACGATTGGGGTTCGATCATCACCCAATGTGCGCTGGCTCAGCGGCCTGACCGGTTTCGTGCAGCCGCGATTCTTGCGATTCCCCACATCCTGGCGTTCGAAACGAACATCGAACGCTATCCGCGCCAACTTCAACGAAGCGCGTACATGGGCCTATTCCAAATACCCATCGTGTCGGACCGCATCGTGAAGGCTCGCGACTTCCGTTTCGTCGAGCGCCTTTGGAAAAAGTGGTCGCCGGGTTTCAATCCCGGGGCCGACTACTTCGAGGAGCTCAAGCTGTGTCTACGGTCGAGCATGCCAGCCCCGTTGAAGCACTACCGCGCCGTGGCGTCGTTCAAGGTAACTCGTGAGATGCGTGAAACCGTTACAGCCGGCCCTATCGTGGTCCCGACGATGTATCTACACGGCGAGCGCGACGGCTGCATTCTCCCGGGCATGGCCGACGACCAAGAGGAGCATTTCAGCGCAATGTTCGAGATGGTGAAGCTGGCGGACGCCGGGCACTTCTTGCATTTGGAGCGGCCAGCCGAGGTGAACGCAGCAATTCTGCGGTGGTTTGAAGAGCACCGATAGCAACCGGGGCACGGCGGAACACGACACTAGAACTAAGTCACCGGAGAACGACTAGCGACGGGCGTGCTCGCAATTGGGAGCCCCGTCGCCACGGCTCCATACGTGGACACACGGCTAGGC
>Ga0233409_10000187_pt1 | contig 10772 bp, 9 predicted proteins | sample Na_oxic_13_MG_FD_179871 | JGI IMG/M metagenome (GOLD analysis project Ga0233409, IMG submission 179871) | Seawater microbial communities from Saanich Inlet, British Columbia, Canada - Na_oxic_13_MG | ecosystem: Environmental > Aquatic > Marine > Inlet | place: Canada: British Columbia... | reverse complement strand
AGGAATTCTTTATCTTATTGAAGCATCCCCTCTTTCTTATAGTACTCAAATCCTTTTTTGGTAAGCGCAGTCAGTTCTTTAAGCAGGTCTCTATCAATTGTATTAAAGTTGAAGCAGGATTTACCCTGCATTCTTTTCTTCAGTTCGGGAGAAATATCTTTAAGCAAGTTTGGTTCGCAGTAAACAGCCATTAAGTGGAAGCTGACATAATTTTTCTTTATTACAACACCTCCAAAAAAGTAATTGTTTTTTCTCTTTTCATCATAACCAGCATTGAGGTAATAAGTGTTATTTGTATCGATGTGTACTTTTAGATTTTTTTCGTACTTTTTTAAGACTGTCTTAAGTACTTTAAATGTGATTTGGAATTGCGGAATGCTCATTTTGTTTCCTTTTGAAAATTCAAAACCTTAATCATTTAAACTTAAGTATCTTATACTTATTTTCAACAATTAAATTAGCTTAAACTGTAAAGACACCATATGAAAGACAAAAAATTTGTAATTATTGATGCGCTGGCAATGGCTTACAAAGCTTATTATGCCTTTATTAACCGTCCCCTTGTAACAAGCAAAGGTGAACCAACTTCTGCGGTTTATGGTTTTATCAGCCAGATACTAAAAATTTTGGAAGATCATAAACCTGATTACATTGCCGTTGCATTCGATTCAAAAGAAAAAACTTTCCGCCACGAAAAATATGAAGGCTATAAATCATCACGCGCTGTAATGCCTGATGATATGATCCCGCAAATAGATAGGATAAAGCAATTGGTTGAACTCCTTAATATGCCTGTTTGGATAAAACCGGGTTACGAAGCGGATGACATAGTAGGTACAGCAGTAAGAAAGGCAGAGAAAAAGGGACTCCTGTCTTATGCGATTACTCCTGATAAAGATTATTTTCAATTAGTAACTGATAAAATATTCGTCATCCGCCCGGGAAGAGGAAATGATGATCCCAAACTTTATGACGTTGTAAAAGTTGTTGATGAACTTGGTTTTAATCCGCCGCAAATGATCGATTACCTGGCACTTGTAGGCGATTCTTCTGATGACATTCCGGGTGTCGCAGGAATAGGACCGAAAGGCGCTTTGCCGCTGATTGAAAAGTATAAAACGGTTGAAGAAATTTACAACAACATAGAAGCGATTCAGAAAGCAGGCATTAAAAAGAAGTTAATAGATAGCAAAGAAAACGCATTTCTCTCTAAGGAATTAGCAACAATACACTGCGATGTTCCGATGGAGATTGAATTTGAGCATGCAAAATTTGAAAAACCACAATTCGATAAGCTTCGGGAATTTTTTGGAGAACTTGAATTTAAAACTCTCTTTAGCCGTTTGTTAAAAGTTTATGATAACTCGATTGAAGAACCAATGGAGTTTGCTAAAGATGAACTGATGAAATCATTCGATGAAAAGAAAACAAAATATAATCTTGTTTCTAATGTTAAAGATGCTAAGCAGTTAACAGAGAAGCTAAAAAAGAGTGACTTGTTTGTCTTCGATACGGAAACAGATTCTCTTAATCCTTTTGAGCTAAATATTGTAGGTGCATCCTTCGCTACAAAATCAGGCGAAGGAATTTTTGTTGCTATAAATCCTGGAAAAGATTTTAATGATGGAAAAGAACGTATTTCTGTGCAAGATTTTGTAAAAATATTTAAACCGGTTTTTGAGAACAATAAAATTAAAAAAGTCTGTCAGAACGGTAAGTACGATATTTCAGTTCTTCGGAGCATTGGAATTAAAGTAAACAATTTTTATTTCGATACAATGCTTGCTAGTTATATTCTTGATGCTGATCAGAAACATGGAATGGATGCACTTGCACAAAAATATCTTAACTACAAACCTATTTCTTTAACTGAATTGCTAGGTCAGAAAATCGATCCGAAAAAAATATATGAAGCTGATCGCGATGAACTTACAAACTACGCAGCCGAAGATGCTGATGTAACTTTTCAATTATATGAGAAGCTTGATAAAGAGATTAAAAAAGAGAAGCTTAAAAAAATTGCTTATGATGTTGAGTTCCCTCTTGCACCTGTTTTAGAAGATATGGAATATGAAGGAATTAAAATTGATGAGACTGCATTAAATAATTTCAGTGATGAACTTGAAATTTTGTTAAAAAATTATACAAAACAGATTTATAAAATTAGCGGTGAAGAGTTTAATATAAATTCACCAAAACAGCTCCAGGTAATTTTATTTGAAAAGCTCGGTTTAACTACCGGGAGAAAAACAAAAACCGGTTATTCTACTGATGCGCGATCGCTGGAATATTTACGTGGAGAACACGAAATAATTGATTTGATTTTAAGTTACAGGCAGGCAGCCAAGTTAAAATCAACTTATGCTGATGCGCTTCCGAATCTTATAAATCCTAAAACAGGAAGAATTCATACAAGCTTTAACCAAACTGTTGCATCAACAGGAAGATTATCAAGTTTAGATCCTAACTTGCAAAACATTCCTATCAGAACTGATATGGGAAAAGAAATTCGCAAAGCTTTTGTTCCTAGGGATAAAGATCATCTTTTATTAAGCGCAGATTACAGCCAGATTGAACTTCGTATTATGGCTTCAATTTGTGGGGATGAAGGAATGAGCGAAGCATTTAAAAAAGGTGAAGATATTCACAGAAGCACTGCAGCGCTTGTATTTATGGTTTCGCCGGAAGATGTAACTGATGATATGAGAAGAAAAGCTAAAGAGGTCAACTTCGGAATTCTTTATGGAATTGGTCCGTTTGGTTTAAAAACCAGGTTGGGAATTACACAAGCACATGCAAAAGAGATAATTGAAACTTACTTTAATACTTTCAAGCGTGTAAAAGAATTTATGAATAATTCTGTAACTAGCGCGAAAGATAAAGGGTTTGCTGAAACTATTTTAGGAAGAAGAAGATATGTAAGAAATATTAATAGCAATAATCGTGTTGTGAGCCAGGCAGAAGAAAGAATTGCCATAAACATGCCAATCCAGGGATCAGCAGCGGATATGATTAAAATTGCGATGATAAATATTCATAAAGAGTTACAAAAAAGAAAAGTTAAAACTAAAATGGTTCTGCAGGTACACGATGAGCTTTTATTTGATGCCCACAAAGATGAAGTTGATGAACTGAAACCGGTAATTAAAAAATTAATGGAATCTGCACTTCCATTAAATGTTCCGGTTATTGTTGATGTTGGAACTGGAAATAACTGGCTGGATGCGCATTAAAATGAGCATAGGAAAATCCGCAGAACGGTTTGGTAAAAAAATATTAGCATTTATACTTAAGATTCTAATTCGATCAGAGGAAATCTCTCCTGAAAAGATAATCCCTGGGAAAGTAAAACGAATCCTGATTGTACACCAGGATAGAAGAATTGGAAACTTCATTTTATCCACACCTCTTATAGAAGTAACAAAGTTAGTTTTTCCAAACGCTGAGCTCGACATCCTTGCAGCAAAGAATCTAAAAGTTTTATGCGATGATAACCCCTCACTCGATTCTATTTACATCTTTAATCACCGAGGTTTTATCAGGAATCCATTCAAACTTTTTAAACTCATTTCTTCGTTAAGAAAAAATAATTACGATTTAGCAATAGAAAGTTCGAACCCTACCGGAACTTCCTTCTTAAATGGTTGGATAACATATCTTAGTAAAGCAAAATATAAGATTGGTTTTAATGGTGGAAGCGGAGCGATCTTCACAAATGTTCATGTAAAACCTGATAGATCAAAACATTATCACCTGATGAAACAAGAACTTGTAAACTCATTTTCAAAAGAGAAATATGAATTAAAACCAAAAATATTTTCAGATTTAAATGAAACCGAATTACAAAAAAATACCTTAAAGAATAAATTCAATCTAAAAGAATCTGAAAAAATAATAGGGCTTTGGATTGGTGCAAGAGATAAGAAGAAGTGGGATATTGAAAATTTTAGAACTCTTTATCAAAAAATAAAATTAGTAACAAATCTTTTCCCTTTGATTATTTTTGGACTTGAGGAGGAAAATGATTATCAATCAATAAATAAAGAGGAATACAATTCTCTTAGATTTGATGATCTAAGCAAACTGAAAACATTTATTTCTTCGTGCAATATTTTTATCTGCGGTGATACTGGTCCTTTACATTTTTCTTTTGCTCTTGGCGTTCCTACAATAGGTATATTTTTACAAGATAATTATGGAACTTATGGCTATGCAGATGGTGATATGAATTTCATCATTAAACCTGCGCAGCTGGATGAAATGATTGAAGAGATCTTAGAAAGTGTAAATAGGATTAAGCTGAAATTAAAATGAATATACTTGTTTTATATCAATCGCCCTGGTGGAATGCTGCTGCATACTACACGTATTATCTTGTCAAATCACTAAGTGATAATAATAATAAAGTAATATTTGTAGGGAGCAAAGATTCTCCGGCTGCAAAAAAAATAAATGAACTTGAAGTTCAGATTAATAACTTGGATCTTTTAGTTAGTTCCCCATTCAAGTTTATTTCAAACATTAAAAAAACAAAAAAACTGATTGATGATGAACGTATTGATTTAATTATTCCTATTAGCGCCCCGGGGCATATAATTGCAGGCATCCTAAAAAAAATCTATAGTAAAAATATTCCTTTAGTAAAAGTGTGCCTTGATAATGTTCCGCCAACAAATAATGTTTTTAACAGGTATCTCCATAATAAGCTTACTGAATATTTTATTTTTCCCGGGTTGGCTACAAAAGCCAGGTATGATAAGTTTTTTGACATAGTAAATTTTAAAGTACAACACGCACCGCTCGAGTTAGAAAAATTTATTAATTATGAAAAAAAAGAAAACCTTAGAGAGGTTTTAGGAATTCCAAGTAACAAAATTATTGTAAGCTTTATCGGGAGGTTTTCTCCTGAGAAAGGAATCTTCTTTCTCCTGGAAATCATTTCAAGAGTATTAAAAATGTCAGAAAATATATTTTTTATCTTATCGGGTTCTGAAGAACAGATAAAATATGATGATGTAAATAAATATTTAAAAAAATACAATATTCAAAATGATGTTAAATTACTCCCTAAAATGAATGAGGTTAGGGAACTGATATCCATTACAGATATTGGAATTTTATCTTCACGTTATTCTGAATATATATGCAGGATAGCCTTGGAATTTATGGCGTTTGGTAAATCCGTTGTAGCACCTGAATTAAATGTTATTCCTGAAGTTGTTGTGAATAAGGAAACTGGTTATATTTATAAACTTGAAGACGCCACGATGGCTGCAGACTTAATTCTAAAGCTTACAGATAATTCCGTTTTAAGAGAAAATATGGGTGTCAACGGTTTTAAAAGAGTGCAAGAGAACTATAGTCTGAAAATATTCGTTGATGAAATTGAGAAAATAATTAAAAAAGTGGCTGAGTAGAAAATATGCTCCTCAATAACCCCTTTAAGACAGCAAAGTTGAATGGTGTCCCACTAATTTTGGATGGAGCAATGGGAAGTGTGCTCCAGCAAAAAGGATTTACAGCAAACCCGGATCTTTGGATGAGCAAATTGAATATCACTAATCCAGACATAATTTTTGAAATTCATAAAGAGTACATTAATGCCGGTGCAGATATTATAACAACTAATACATTTAGAACTAATCCTGTAGCATTTAAGGGAGCAGGTTATCCTTTTAATTCTAAATATGTTAAAGAAGCAGTAAAGATAGCAAAAGACGCTGCTGAAAATACTAAAGTAATAATAGCCGGCTCTAATCCGCCAGCTGAGGATTGTTATCAAAGAGAAAGAAAAATTAGCTATAATCAACTTGAGAAAAATCATTATAATCATATTAAATTACTTATGGATAATGGAGTTGATTTCATCTTAAATGAAACACAAAGTCATTTCGATGAGATAAAAATTATTTGTGAGTATTGCTCGAGTAATAATATCCCTTATATAGTAAGCTTTTACTTTGATGAAAATCTAACAATATTTTCTGGTGAACAAATTCATTACGCTGTAGAATACTCAGCGGATCACAATCCTTTAGCAATAGGATTTAATTGTGTTGCTCCCACATTATTCGAGAGAATGCTCCACAATTTAAAACCAAATGGTAACTGGGGATTTTATCTTAATTGTGGAAGTGGCAATCCGGGAGATGAGAGCATCATGTCTAATGTTGATCCTACTGAATATGTTGAAATTGTAGAAAAAGGTATAAAGTATCAACCCTCTTTTGTTGGTGCATGCTGCGGATCAAATCCTAATCATATAAGGAAAATAAAAAAGATGTATGAAAAAGATTGAATTAAATTCCATAGCTAAAATTAATATAGGCCTTAACATCGTTAGAAAGCGTAAAGATGGTTACCACGATCTCGAAACTATCTTCTATCCCCTGCTTCTTTCCGATATAATAAGTTTTGAGATGTCAAATTTTACAAAGTTGGATACAAATTCATCTGAAATAAATAATCTCGATTCAAACCTTGTAATCGACACTATCAAATTAATGGAAAATGAATTGAAGAGAGAGTTGCATGTAAATGTGAATCTTCAAAAAAATATTCCGATTGGCGCTGGGCTCGGTGGAGGAAGCTCAAATGCAGCAACTACGCTGAAGGCAATTAATCAACTTTACAATCTTAATCTTGAATATGAAACACTATCTTCTTTTGCTCTTCAACTAGGTTCAGATGTCCCTTATTTTCTTACTCCAGTTCCCTCTTATGCTGCTTCGCGTGGAGAATTGTTAACAAGAATTCAACTTTCTTTAGGTTATCCAATCCTGTTAGTAAATCCGGGAATTCATATTTCCACAAAATGGGCGTTTGAAAAAATCATCCCTGGTAAAAATAAATCTTCACTTAAAACTTTCCTTGAAAAATCAAAAATAGATATTGAAACCTTGAAGGATTATGTAACAAATGATTTTGAGGAAATAGTTTTTAGCGATTATCCGGCGATTGCAAATATTAAAGCTAAGCTCTATGAGTACGGTGCAGAATTTGCATTGATGACGGGAACCGGTTCAACAGTTTTTGGAATTTTTAGAAACTTGCAAAAAGCAAGAAAAGCAGAAGAGATCTTTTCCCAATCAAATTACACTTACCTGAACAACCCTTATGAAACCGGCATTATTACCTGACGGCGGGTTCTGAATACTCAATAAAACCTTTTGTTGCGTTCATTTTTATTCTTATTCCAAATGGAATGGTTAGTTTATCATCAATGTGCCCATGCGGGAACGTATAGATAACTGGAATGTTTAGTTTATGAAGATAATCATCCATCACTTCGCCAAGTGTTAGGGTCCTTTTTGATGGGTCATGCTCGTAACAATCAACAAATCTCCCGAGAATTAATCCGTTAATCTTCCGGAAAGTTTTAAGCAATCTCAATTGGTTCAATATTCTGTCAACTTTATAAGGCAGCTCACCCACATCTTCCAACAAAAGAATTTTATCTTTAAGAGAAGGAAAATATTCCGTACCAATTAAACCAGCTAAAACTGCCAGGTTACCTCCAACAATTCTTCCTGCAGTACCACCTTTTGTAATACCCGGCAACTTATCATCATTAGGATATTTTAATCTGCCCATTTTTTTTGTAGAAGAGATAAGTTTCCAGAAATTTTCTTCGGTATAAGCACTAACTTTATTGGAAAAATCACTGGCAAGCATTGGACCTGCAAATGTAACAAGGTCCGCTTTCTGCAAAAAAGCCATTTGAAGTGCAGTAATTTCGCTGTAACCTACGAAGATTTTTGGATTCTCCCTTATCAATTTATAATTGATTTTATCCAGCAATCGCGAAGCCCCGTAACCACCGCGGACACAGAAAATTGCCTTAACGTTTTTATTTTTGAACATTGAATGAAGATCATCAAGACGTTCCTGGTCGCTGCCGGCTAAGTAACCGTTAGTTTTTCCAACATTTTTCCCAATTTCAACTCTATAACCAAGTTTCTCTAAATAATTTATCCCACTCTTTATTGAATCTGGCTCATTAGGTGTAGAAGCAGGAGAAATAATTCCAATTACATCCCGCTTTGCTAGTTTTTTTGGTTTGATGATTTTCATACCCAATCTCAATAATGGATTTATCGCATAATTGCCAGCGAATTTAATGATTAGAAATTTATTAGACAAATTTAAGTTTACATCATAAATATCATATTTTGTTCTAAAAGAAGAGAAAATTCTTCATTATTAATTATTTATTAACAAACTGTTACTGAATTGAATTTTTATAAGGATTTTATTACTTAGAGATGTAAATATTAAACATTGATATCAATTGAAAATTATTTCGTATGATTTTTTCTTTGTGTAATCCAAATCACGTATTGTAAAGTAAGCGATAAGATTTACTCATTTATAAAAATCAATTTTATTATATTATTGACATACAATTACTTAATATTTTCAGATTGTCTTTTATGAGCAAACAAAAGATTCTCTATATATGTGGTTCCCTCAATCAAACTACGCAGATGCATAAAATTGCCCGGGAGTTACCTGAATATGATGCTTACTTTACTCCATATCATGCTGATGGGCACGAGGTTATAAAAATTGCAATTCGTACTGGAATACTAGATTTTACTGTTCTGGGAGGACAGGCAAAAAACAAAACTCTTAGTTACATTAAAGCTAACAATTTAAAACTGGATTATGAGGGGATGCAAAATCATTACGACCTTGTTTTTACCTGCGCTGATATGCTCATTCCTAAAAACATAAGAGACTCTAAAATAATACTTGTTCAGGAAGGAATGACAGATCCGCCTAACTTCGCATATAATTTGATAAAGAAATTTAATTTTCCACGATGGCTGGGTGGAACAGCCACTACCGGGCTATCGAATCAGTATGATATTTTTTGTGTTGCCTCCAATGGTTACAGGAACAAATTTATTTCTGAAGGAATTGATGAGAAGAAAATTGAAGTTACAGGCATACCGAATTTTGATGCATGTGAAAAATACCTGGATAACGATTTCCCATACCACGGATATGCACTTGTTGCTACTTCCGATATGAGAGAAACTTTAAAGTATGAAAATAGAAAAAAATTTATAAAAAGAGCTGTTGAAATTGCTAGCGGAAGAAAGCTGATATTTAAACTTCATCCTAACGAGAATATTACAAGGGCAACAAAGGAAATAGATAACTATGCACCGGGTTCGCTTGTATTCCATCGTGAAAACATTGAGCCGATGATTGCTAATTGCGATATTTTGGTTACACGTTTTTCAACTGTTGTGTATATTGGGCTTGCTTTGGGAAAAGAAGTTATTTCTGATTTTGATGTTGCCGAATTAAGGAAACTGCTTCCCTTACAGAATAATGGTAAATCTGCTTTTAATATTGCACATATTGCAAGGCGATTACTTGCCGAACCTGAGAAATCAAATGTTTACATTATGGATAAAAATTTAATTCCAAAGCGTAATCTGATTCAGCGAATTAGAGCAAAACGTAAGCTGGCAGGATTTAAAAATTCTATTTAAGATTATTATTATTTGACACTTCTCTACAACACAACAAAATTTTAAAATGTCCTTAAATATTATAACTGTTATTCAATCAAGAATGGGATCTACGCGGCTTCCAGGAAAAGTGATGATGCCTTTAGCCGGTAAACCTCTTTTATACAGGATGCACGAAAGAGTTGCTGCATCTGAACTTTCCGGAAATATTATAATTGCAACTACTAAAGAGGAAACAGACGTTCCAATAATTGAACTTTGTGAAGAAAATAATTTAAATTATTACCGTGGGCATTCAACTGATCTGTTGGAAAGACACTACAAAGCAGCGAAAATATTTAATGCAGATGTCGTTGTTAAGATTCCCTCTGATTGTCCGCTTATTGATCCAAAATTAATTGATAAGGTAATTAAATATTGCATCGAAAACTTTCCTAAATACGATTTTGTTAGTAATCTCCACCCTGCAACTTATCCGGATGGAAATGATGTTGAAGTTATGACAATGAAAGCCATTGAAGATGCATGGCAAAATGCTAAACTTCCTTTAGAACGTGAACACACCACGCCTTTTTTGTGGGAAAACCCAGATAAATTTCGAATTGGTAATGTAATTTGGGAAACGGGGTTGGATTTTTCGATGACACACAGGTTTACGATTGATTACAAGGAAGATTATGATTTTATAAAAACAGTTTACGATGAACTTTACTCAGAAAATAATATGTTTAAGCTTGATGACATATTAAATCTTCTTGATGATAATCCGGAAATTAAAAGGATAAATGAGAAGTACGCTGGTGTTAATTGGTATAGAAACCATCTAAATGAATTAAAAACAATTGATCCAGGGCAAACAAAAGTTATCTGAAGATTTTATTATTTTGCTGTTACAATTTTATCATTTCTTAATCCATAATATTTTTAATAAGAAGAATTTCATATGCCGAATAAAGTAGAATTTAATAAAAACTTTCCATGTATCGAAAAATCCGATGAACTTTACGACCGTGCTCTCAAACTCATTCCATCTGTTACTCAAACTTTGGCAAAAGGACCACAACAAAATGTAAAAGGTATTGCACCAAAATATCTTCAAAAAGGAAAAGGCTCCCATGTTTGGGATGTGGATGGCAACGAATATATTGATTTTAACATGGCAATCGGTCCCCTTTCTCTGGGTTATGCTTATCCTAAAGTTGATGAAGCTATAAGAGAGCAGCTTGAAGATGGAATAACATTTTCACTTATGCATCCTTTAGAGGTAGAAGTAGCAGAATTAGTTAG
>Ga0233409_10000186_pt1 | contig 10805 bp, 12 predicted proteins | sample Na_oxic_13_MG_FD_179871 | JGI IMG/M metagenome (GOLD analysis project Ga0233409, IMG submission 179871) | Seawater microbial communities from Saanich Inlet, British Columbia, Canada - Na_oxic_13_MG | ecosystem: Environmental > Aquatic > Marine > Inlet | place: Canada: British Columbia... | reverse complement strand
AATCAATCCCTTGTGTTGCCATTTCTTCTGCAGACATTCCCGAATCCGCTGTAAAATATTGCCCTTGGGGTGTCTGTGTCCATTTTTTATAACTGTTTAAAGTTCTATCTAAAAAGTTTTTAGGCTCTCCCAAAGGTTGTTTTTTTGGTCTCCACGGAGGCACGCCCGTATCATCAAACTGCCTGTTCAGAGTCATTGTATCTTCGTAAGTAAGCGGTTCTATACTCGCTTCATTTTCTCGTTCAAGCGTCTTTCTTGCAATGATCTGCGTCATCGGATTCCAAGATTCTTCCATACCTTGCATAGCCCATTGGATTACAGGAGACCTATCTTCAAGAACTTTGCTCTTGGCTTCACTTAACCTTGCAATTGGCGTAGAACCTTCGGGGATCCAAGATTCATCTTTCATCTTGCTGTCCTTTTTAATTTTTCACCCGTATCAGCATTGTACCAATTCTTCCCTCTATCGGGAGAAACTATTGGCATTCCTTTTAATTCCCTCATAAGGACTTTTTCTCGGGAGTATGGTCCTTTTAAAACAAACCAATTTTCATTATCGGGACTGTAAAGATTGACATTGCCTTCAAGCTGTTTATAGTGCATAGCTGCTTCTGGTTTCCCTTCATAACCGTAACCTAAATCTCCAGCTTTAAAACCATAGCCACCTTCGGGACCTGCAAAAGGCACCCTGCGTTTTGAAATCGCAAAAGGAGCCGCCGTAACCAACGGCATATCCCTTACAGCACCGATTGTCCTGGCAGATACATCTGTCATCTTTTCCCGAAACCCTTTATACTCTGAAGGTCTTTTACCCCATACTTCAGTTTGTCTTGGCAGATGTTTTAATTCATCTCTGTAAGTGTAAGGATTTAATCCCCATTCTTCAAGTTGTTTCATTGCATCTTCAAGTGTTGCCGGCGGGGGAATCATTTGGGTTGCTGTTTTTCCGTTAATCTTTCCTTCAATCGTTGTTCCATTTTTTAGATATGATCTTACTTTGCTTATTTCTTCTTGGTGCGTTTTAAACCTTTTATATTCCCTCTCAACATCCATCGCTGATCTTCCGGGTTTTTTCACAGTAATATCACCGAATTTAGCTGAAATATCAGGAGTAGTCTGCGTAGAAGGAGGACTCAAAGTAACATCTTCACCGGGACCTTTTTCTATGAACGGATCGGGTTGTTTCATTCCACCTTGTCCCATTATATTACTAAGCTTTCTTCCTACCTCACTCATATCTTCTTGCTGTGGGGCTTCCCACCCAGAAGGGAGAAATCCTTGTGGAGGTGTATAACCTTGACCAAGGAGAGTGCGGTACAAATCTTGATCCTGTCTTCTCCGGCGTAAAGCCTGTTCTTCAAGTTCTTTCCTTCGTTTTGCAAAAACTCCGTGTGCTGTTACTATTCCACTTCCTCTACCCATTAGTTATCACCTCCTTAGGCTGTTTCAGTAGTTGTTCCAGCCAATAATTCTCCGCCCCAAGTTCCCATTGCTTTTCTAATGCTTTCAATATCTTCATATTGTGCTTGGAATGTTCCCATTGCTGTCTGTATATCACCATAAAGCAAAACTTCCATATACCGATCATCTAAATTCAGAGCAGTTTTAATTGCATCATATTTTTGTTCCTTTGCCATTACAAACCGGCGACTGTTAGCTTCTTCCTTTGCCCGATCCATTTCTTGGTTAAATTTTAAGTCTGCTTCTGCCAAGGCGTCCATATGTTCGCTTGAATGCACCTTGTTATAAACAGCATAATCTTTTGTTATTTGCTCTTTGGTTTTTACTCTTGCGTCTTCTATCCCCTGCAAAGTCGCTGTCCAATAAGCATCACTTTCAATAGGAAATAATTCTTCAGGGGAAGCTTGTAAAATATCCGTTAGTTGCCCCCGCGCCATCTGTCCTATTGGTGTAACTCCTTTTCCATATTCTCCAACATACCTTCGTGTGATTTCTCCTAAATCAGGGTATTGCGGTGAAGAAACCATACCCGAGCCTAAAGTCAAACCTCCGCCAAGTAATTTACTGGCATTAGTTCCAAGCCAATCTCCGATACCTTTTCCTGTGTCTTTTGAATAGTCAACCGATACTTGTGCCCCTGGTTGTTGCCCAGTAGCCGGTGCAATACTTGGTGGTTTATATGAAACTGGAGGTAAATTTACATTTGATCCTTGTCCGAAATTAAAGCCTCCGCCAGTGTAAGAACCTGTTGGATCAGCATAGGGGCTTTGTCCAGGATCTAATCGTCCGGCAACCATTCCACCTCCTGGACCTTGGACTGCTGTTCCTCCTAAGTGTGCATAACCTCCGGGGTATTTATATCCTCCCATTCCCGTTCCAGTAGTTGTTCCTCCGGCAACATCCCCATATCCTTTTGGTGCTACTCGTGCTGCACCAGGAGTTACTCCTACCATACCTTGTAAACCACTAAGACCTTGCCCAAACCAACCGCCTCCTGCAGCTTTGGAAGCGTCAACCCCACTTTGAAATCCTTTACCGCCTCTCATTCCTTGAGAACCCCAATAGCTTTGCACTCCTGCCATTGGTATCTGCCAAGGTTCTGCTTCACCTTTAGATACTTTATACCCGGTATAACCAGCGGAAGCTGCCGCCCCCAGTAGAGGGTTAAAGGCTCCCAAGATCATCGGACCGATTGATCCCATTATATCTCTGCCTTTTTTATAACGGATCCCGTCTTCCTCGTGAGGAGAAATCTTTTTGGCAAGTTCCTCAACTTCGTGCTGGATCGTAAACATATCCAATCCTTGGACACCAGTTTGGCGAACCCAAGCCACTTGTTTTTTAGCATCCGCGCATCCTAATGCTTCTTTAGCTCTCTTATGAGGAAGTTTATCAAACTCTGTATCATTTAAAATTTTAATTGTGTACATCTTTCCCCTCCTATTTTCTTGTTCCCATACCGCTATATTTTCGTCTTGTTGTTCCCCCCACTATATTTCTACCACCCATTGTCGTCATAGGATTTATGTTTTGTCTTATACTCATTGGCGCACCTCCAAACGACACCCCTGGAGCCATTGGAGATGGACCAGCTGGCAACCAAGGATTAGCTTGCTGATACCAACCTGTTCCCGGAAATATTGGTGGTACTTCCTGCGGACCTTGTTTTCCTGAATAATAATACCCTCCTGTACTTGATTGTTCAGGTGTCATCGGCATCTCTGGTTTTCCCCCCATCCCATATCCCATATTTTGCCAATAAGCCTGCTGTTCAAGATATGCTCTTGTCCAAGGATCCATTCCTTCTCCTGGATATTGAGGCACATATCCTTCTTCTCCCGGTTGTGCCTGAGAAGAATAATATCCTCCTGCACTTGCTTGTCCGGGAGTTAATGGGGCTGGAGGTCTTGGTGCACCTGCCATTGCTGTCGGAGATATATCACCTTGACCTGTACCTCCCATAGCATAAGGACTTCCGCCTTCACCTGTTCCGCCCATCATTGCTTTCTCTTTTGCAGAAGGTCCCCCGACATCTCTGATTGGAAATCCCCAATCATCAACTATCTGATAACCTCCGGCGCCAATATCTCCCCCCATACCTCTTGGGACAAGATGTTCCCCTTTTCCTGTTGAACCTACATTCCACATCATCGGACTTAAAGGTCCAAACATCATACTTGTATAAGGACTTCGGTATAATTGTTGCATTATCGCTCCTGCTCCTCCTGGAGTAGTTCCTATAATCTGGTCAAATATATCAAACAATCCTCCCGGAAGTAAAGAGCCTTCACCGGCTCCTGAAGCTGCTGCTGATCCTGATGGTTGATAACCTTCATAAGATTTTCCTGCAGGGGTAGTATAAGTTTCTTGTCCTTTTTTATATCTAATACCATCTTCCTCGTGAGGTGATATTTTCTTAGTCAGTTCTTCAATCTCGTGCTGTATTGTAAACATATCAAAACCCTGACACCCAGTACTTCTCACATAAGCAGTATTTTTCTTTTTGTCCGCAAGTCCTAACGCTGTCTTTGCGTGCTTATAAGGGAGTTTATTAAATTCTTCGTTTTCTAATACTCTTACGACGTACATAGGACACTCCTTTTTTAAATCTGTTCCACCTGACTTCTTCCACTTGTGGAAATACTTGTTTGATATAAATAATAAACTTTTTAAAAACAATAAAACTGTGTTTCTTATTTTTTGGGTTTCTGTCCGTAACACAATGGTCAACATAACAAGTCTTTCCGGTTTTCGGCTCATCTTCAACAATGCTCCACATATCGTCACGGATATATTTGGTGGCGTCACCATTCCCAATATAAAAGGTGATCATACCCAGCAGGCGTTTATCTTCATAGACAGGTACAAGACGATCTTTCTTAATCATTTTTTGATAATAATCTCTCTTATATTTGTCCATTTCTCCAATCCTTAATGCAAATTTCCATTCCTTTTGCTTTCCACCATTTTAAAGCGTGTTCCCCCATTTCATCATAAAGTGTATCTAACAAGTTACCTCTCTTTACAGTTTTCTGTTCAGGGCTTTTTATCGGACAACTTACATTCTCATCTCTTTTAATTAGTTTCGGCGATAATTCAACAACTCTCACATCGGTTTGAAAAGCTGCTCCAAGTGCTTGCTGAACCGTGTTCGTACTTGCTAACATTGACTTTTCATCATTCCAGGAAACCTCTAAATATTTCTTAATCTTGTATCCCATAAACCTCCCTATATAAACTCAATAACTTGCCAATAAATACTGTAATCAGCACTTCTATCAGAATTCCACTCCACCTTAATATTTGTTGTAGTTGTAATTCTCCCAGCACAAGTAGCACATTTATCAAAACCTGTTCGATCAATTCCAATACCAACGATACAAAAAGACTTTGCAAGCGTTACAGCTGAAATCGTTATATTTTCCGTATCACTAAGATCATTTCCCGTTGAATATTCCCCTGATTGTATTGAATCGATAACACTCATTTATACAAACTCTATTACTTGCCAATAAACTTTAAAAACTCCAGCCCTTTCCGCATTCCACTCAAGTTTTAAATTAGTTGTAGTTGTAATTCGTGCACCGCAAGTGGCACAACCATCCCAACCAGTTCGATCAAGACCTATACCTACAATACAAAAAGATTTAGCAAGAGTTACAGCAGAAATGGTAATATTCTCTACATCACTAACTCCACTTCCAGCACTAACAGAATATTCTCCTGATTGAATTGAATCAATTGGAGATACTGCTGCGTGCGTATGTAATGTTGAAGCACCACCATCCGTTAAATCTGTTTTCTGAACCGCAGTTAAAATTCTTGCTTGCAAATCTGCGTGTAACTGATCCCAAGTGATTGTATTGCTTTCTATATCCCCACCGTCAATTTCAACTGTTCCTCCGGTATTCCAGGAAATCTTTCTCCAAGCGCCGTCAAGGTAAGCATAAAATTCCCAGACTGCACCGGAAGTATAAAGTACAGTTTCTCCTTCGTTTGCTGTCCAGGTAGGCACAGAAGAAACAACACGCATTTCATACCGTCCGGTGTTAAGGACTTCTTTAATTTGCTCAAACAATTCTAATGCCTGGACTGCTATCGTACGTGGTAATGGAATGTCTTCAAGGCGCATTTTATTGTTTCTCCATTTCTAATCTTGCCCGCTCGTAATAGACTTTTGCGATAAAAGCGGCAATAAAATCTTTCTCCCCGATCCTTTCTTTCCATTTTTTCTCTGAGTAATAATCTTTGGGTTTTAACCTTGATCCTGCAAGTTTTAGAAATTTATCTCCTTTTTTGATAAAATTTTCCACAGCAATATTGCTTGCTAAAACCATCGGGATTATCATCAAAATCACAAAAATAACCAGGACTTTTTTCATTGCCTCGCCTTTCCTAAAGAGTGAGCGCTTGTGTATATTTTAGATACTCTGAACTTAGCACTACTTGAAACATCTTCTAATTTATACTGAATCATATTACATAAAATAGGGATATCAACAGTCGTCCATTTTTCATCTAAATCACAACTCGTTGCCGCAGACCAGGTTGAACCCACATCAGTTCTATAATAAAAATTAAAATCTGTTCCTTCTGTATCTTTATAAATTATATCTACCATTCTCCCTTTCTTTAAAATATTATCTGCTCCCCAACCGTGCCTTCCCGAAGTCCAGGTACAAGTAATTGCTGTTCCGTCATCATCATTGCCGGAATCAAAAGTATAAGCGTGTTCTGCTCCCTGCGTATATGCCTGAAACCCTGTTGAGATTTCCGCTACGCAAGACGCCCTGAAATTCATATTAGACCAAATCCAAAAACTATCATCATTATAATCCCAAATAATTGCGTAATTAGGCGAGGTTGCTCCTGATTTCGGCACAAACAAAACATATATCCCTTGTTTTGCGTCAACATAAGCGTGGCTGTATTTTGTATAGGCTTCTGCAGCCAACCCGTCTAAAGCCAAATCCGCATCACCGTTAACATCTTCGGAAATCCTATCGGATAAAGGTTCAACGTGATATCCAGTAAATGCCATTATAATATTGTCCGTAGATAAAAATACTAATATCGGTCCGCGTTTGGGATCATCAACATACTTAACTGTCCTACCGGCGACCGTTCCTGTCCCGGAAACAACTTCTTTAAGCATTGTAACCGGATCACCCCCAAGATAACTCATACGGTGCATTGACCTCTTTTTAAAAATATATAGCCTACCCCCTAACTTCTCAATCCAATTTACACCGACATCACCCCCGGAAGTTACAATCGTATCGCTTCCTGAACCTGTTCCTGTCCAGTCGGTATGTGAAGCTAAAGCTGATCGTACAACTTTATCCGGCGCGGCAACTGTTGCTCTGACATCATCAATATAAACATCTTGAGCACCATTATCAGTTACGACATTTAACCCTAAAGAAATAATTGCTGTATCTGAGGAAGGATTAGCAAGTGTTATATCAGCTTTAATCCAGTCGTTTGCTGTTAAAGCTGGCAAATCAATTGTCTCTACCGCAGAAACACAAGCCGCTGTATCATCTAACAAAAGCTGTAAATCTCCTGCAGCACAAGCAACAGAACTTTTAATCAACAAACTAATTCCTGTATAAGAAGAAATATCTGTACTTGTAATATCTTCGGTTGCTGCAAGCCCTGTTGTAAACCCAGCCGCAAGCGCTATCTTGGCACAATTAGTCCCAACTAATCCTGTTGTAGCTGTAACTGTAACATTAGCAGTCGGATCTGATTCATCCCAAGCATCTTCGCAATCCTCTAATTCTAATGTATCAACCATATTAGCAAGCACGGTAAAGGTCTGCCAAATACGGATATGTTTTCCAAAAGGCGCTCCGTCAACCAAAGAAGGTGTTGCTGCCGAACCATTCCAACTCATCAGGTAATCATTGCTCCAGCTCGTAATCAACGCTGTCCCGGAGTAATTATCAAACCCGAGAATATCATCACTCGGCAAAGGGCTTCCTGTTATATCGTCCCAAGTCCCGTCAGGATCACTTGAAGAGTAATCCATTTTATAGAATACCGCTCCCCACTGAGCCAATAGTTTTCTTGATGTTGTGCTGATACCATATTCCCATATACCATTTACATTACCAGAGATATCCGCTGAGTTTAATTCTGCAAACCCATTTCTTCCAACACAACCGCTGATACAATTTAAGCTGTGAGGTGTTTGGTCGGGTTTCAACTCGGTATCGCTGATATTTGTAACTTGCCCTCCACGCGGATTCTGTATTAGGAAATCATTCGTTTTTATAATCATCTGGCGCTCCTGGACTTTACTTCATAAATTGTTTTTACCCTTTTATTCTTAATCTTTCTTTCTTGCCTGCGTTTTCCTTCATTTACTCTCGAAGTAAACATTTGTGTAAAGTAAGCTACTTGTCTTTGGTCTCCTTGATCCATCGCCGATAACATACACGAACCCCAAACAAGAGCATCGTGCATATAATAAGGGATCGCTACGGGTTTCTTGCAAATTGTATAAGCTGCGGTTGAAGCTGTTGCTTGCCCCCAAACTGCTGTTAATTCTAAATGCGTTGCGTCAGTAATAGAATCCACCGTGTACCAAGTTGAATTAGAGCTTGTTCCGTTTCCATCCATCCTAAAAACATCACCTGCCGCAACATTATTTGTAAAATCTGTTCCTGTTCCTGTAACAGTTTCATCATCATTTACTGTTGCACAAGTACCAGTTGTATATTCCGTCATCGGATCTAAGATTTGCTCGTAATCATAATAAAGAAGCAAAGCAGTTGTTGGTGGAGGGGTTAAATACATAACCTCATATCCACTTGAATCTGTTCCATAAATCCAAAACTTATCAGGAGTAGCTGGAACTAATGATTGACTGATTTTCCTGCTATTATTTTGAGTAGAGGTTGCCCCTTCTTCTGTTGCACGCGTAAGATATTGCCTTTGGCTGTTTTTCCAATAATAGACCTCGGTTAATTCACCATCAACAAAATCCGAAGCTAAAGAATAATCATTATCAATTATTGAATAAGTATCTTCAGTTAAAGCTGTAGCACCGGTGTACGCAGGCGAGATCGTGGCTGTAGTCGCCGAAACATAGGTAAAGGTATAGATATCTTCATTACTCCCAAATTTAATGATACGATTAGACATCCCCGTAGTCCATACGGTATCTGTCCCTGTAAGATCAGATCCTGCTACGGCAACCGCAACAGTTCCGGTTGCATAATCAGCATTGGTTTGTACTGTCCCAGCTTTTCTCAACCAAGACCATTTATACCTTCCAGGAAGATCTCTTTGGTAAATATCATTAATTCTCCCTTTGTATTTTGCCTCTGTAGCTGTTCCGGTAGATTTATCTCTAACCTCATCTTGAACACGCTCAAATAACTCTGTAAAAGGTATCTCTTTAAGATTTGACATTTCTCAACTCCTTATTTTATACCATTCTTCCTGAGTAAAGATTTAACATCATCACGGATTTCCTTTACGGTTTCTTGAATATTATGAGTTCTTTCCTCACACAATTCTTTAGACACATAGTTTTCCCGGTTACTTTCTCTTTCAACATCAATCTTTTTGTAAATATTCTTTCTTTTAAAATCATCATATTTAACAATGGAAAAAATTAAACCGCAGACTGCAACAAGACTTCCTATCCCTATGATCTGTGTAGTATCCATCATTTTCCTTCCTTCGTTTCTTTCTCCTTTTTAACAGGAGTATTTAATGCCTGGACTAACCCCACAATAACTCCAGCTTCTTTTCCTAAAATCTGAGCATTTGAAATAATCCCTACTAAATTCTTGACCTGAATATCAGTTAATTCAATAAGCATAAACTCTCCTATCTTACTCCTACCATTTCGTTATATGGACATTTATATAATTTCTTAACCCAAGTGCTGCGTTCTGAAATTGTAAATTCTTCCTTATGATTTAAGAATCCTGGTTTTTTAATTTTTAAAGTATAAGGATTAAAATCAGTGTATGTTCCTGTTTGGGAATACGACCTTGGATAAAGGATAACTCTTTTCGTTTCTCCACTTGCGTCAGTTGTAAGATACTTCTGTTCTTCTTCCATTGGAAAATATGCCTTATTGGTTGCTCCCTTATTGTAATGGTTCACGATAGATGTTCCGTAAGAACCTCTCGTTACAGTTATATTATTCGTGTTGATTGCATCGCATAACCAAACCTCTGCATCATATCTATAAGCATTACCAACAGTAAAAAGAGTTCCATTGCTTATATCAATAGTTGTGTCTGTGCTTCCTGTAAGATAATTCTGTCCATAGGTGTAAGTTTGTTCTAATGTAACAAAAGAACCTTCGTCAAGCATCGGAAGGAATATTGCACCATTACCATTTACATCAGAGATATAAACTTTCGCATCAGGGACAGCATTACCTTCATTATCAATTACTTTAAATTTAACTGAATAACCCACAAATGTTGCTTCCCAACCCATATTGAGGACATAAAGTTCGGATAAATCAGTATCACAATCTACAATCATAGTTGTATCTTGATTCTGTCCATAAATTTGATAAGTTACCCCTGGACTTCTATATGTCATACCGAAATAAACACTTGTTTTACTATCGTGGTAATCAGTAACCGTGCAATAGCTTGCGGAAGTATCTACAGCTGAGTAATTATTAGAAACATCAGCTACATCCTGCGTGTTTAAATCATAAAAGGGTTGATAGCTGTTATAATAATAAGTGAAAATATTACTAAAAATACAATTCCTAAAAGTATCATTAGTCCACAAACCACCCCAAGTAAGAACGGATGCACCTGCTGTTGTTCTTGAGAATCTACAATTTAAAAACTCTACACCACTTAACGTTATTGATGATGTATAAAATTTAAAATCCACCCCATAACATTTCCAAGCATACAAATAATTTCTATAAGTTCCTTGTGCGAAGGTATTGTAAAGTATAACAGTTCCCCCACCGTGTCCTATCTTTTCCGTTCCTTCAGTCGTAACCGTTCCTAATGTAAGATAATATGCACCCTTTTGGAGTTCGTTTAAACACCTATAGCCTAACTGCCAAGGCACACCCAATTGAAATGTAGAATTTGAGGTATCTGTTATCGCAGTATTATCTCTACCAAAATCTACATAACAAACATACTTTCCTTCCTTATGTCCGAAAACATTAAATCTATTTTGATGGATTGTATAATCGTAAGTTCCTGTATGGCTGACCTCTAAAATCCAAGCGAGTGAGGTATCAAAAGAATAAGTTCCGTTAGCTGCGATTGCTTCTGCTTCCGTAGAGTATTGTAAATATTGTGTTGCAACGGTAGCTGCCCTTGCAGTAATTTCAGCCA
>Ga0233409_10000185_pt1 | contig 10908 bp, 9 predicted proteins | sample Na_oxic_13_MG_FD_179871 | JGI IMG/M metagenome (GOLD analysis project Ga0233409, IMG submission 179871) | Seawater microbial communities from Saanich Inlet, British Columbia, Canada - Na_oxic_13_MG | ecosystem: Environmental > Aquatic > Marine > Inlet | place: Canada: British Columbia... | reverse complement strand
ACGCGTTGGCACCCAGGCATCTTTTTGCTGCACCAGGCGTGTCGCATTAATCGCTGCCAGCAAGCCTTGCGCGCCCGCCTCTTCATAACCGGTGGTGCCGTTAATCTGTCCGGCAAAAAATAATCCATTAATAAATTTTGTTTCTAACGATGCTTTTAAATCACGTGGATCAAAAAAATCATATTCAATCGCATAACCCGGACGCGTGATGTGTGCACGTTCAAAACCTTTCATTGAGCGCACAAATTCAAACTGCATATCAAATGGCAGGCTGGTGGAAATGCCGTTTGGATAAACCTCGTTGCTGGTCAGACCTTCCGGCTCGATAAAAATCTGATGCGAAGATTTATCGGCAAAGCGCACAACCTTATCTTCGATAGATGGGCAATAACGCGGGCCGATACCTTCGATTACGCCGCTATACATAGGCGAACGATGCAAACCCTGACGAATAATGTCGTGCGTTTTTTCATTGGTGTGCGTAATGTGGCAGCTTATCTGTTCAGGATGATCTGCTACCTTACCGGTATAAGAAAAAACCGGCAGCGGTGTATCGCCGGGCTGTTCTGCCAACCCAGTATAATCTATGCTGCGACAATCTATTCGTGGCGGTGTTCCGGTTTTTAAACGCTCTACTCTAAAGGGTAAATCACGTAGCCGCTGAGCTAATGCAATTGATGGCGGGTCACCCGCCCGGCCACTCGAAAAATTCTTTTCACCGATATGAATCAAGCCATCTAAAAATGTACCGACCGTGAGCACAACAGATTTGGCTTTAAACTTAAGGCCCATTTGAGTAACAACGCCGGTGACTTGCTGCTCACCATTAATGGTTTCTACGATTAAGTCATCAACGGCCTGTTGAAACAGGGAAAGGTTAGGCTGATTCTCTAATGCTGCTCGAACCGCGGCTTTGTATAAAACGCGATCTGCCTGGGCACGTGTTGCACGGACAGCAGGGCCCTTACGGCTATTTAAGATCCGAAATTGAATACCACCTAGATCAGCCGCTTTAGCCATGATACCGCCCATGGCATCAATTTCTTTCACCAGGTGGCCTTTCCCGATACCGCCGATGGCTGGATTGCAACTCATCTGGCCCAGTGTTTCGATGTTATGCGTAACTAGCAGCGTTTTTACACCCATGCGCGCAGACGCCAGCGCGGCTTCTGTGCCCGCATGGCCACCGCCGATAACAATTACATCAAAGGAATCTGAATAAAACATGCGCAACCTCAAGAATAAGGCTACCCATTATAATACAACTTGGCTAATACAAATCAGTGATTTAACCACCCATCAAAAGAGACTTAAGACCGGCGGGGTTTTTATAGATAAAATTAGTTTGACTTGATTTTAGCCGCTTGCATTTCAGCTTTAACCGCAAGGATCATATCAACATCTGAATCTGATAAATTAGAAAACTGAATCGAGTCCGGCTGGTCACCCAGATCATTTGCAATCAACATACTGGAACCAGTAAACAGTGCAACAAATGCAAATATGCCTAAAAACCAGCCTGTATTCTGAAATAAATTCATTGTCCCTACCCCAAAAACATATAAAAATTCACATTTTGTCGCATTTTCGACACACCATCATTCATTGATAGCAGTAACTTGTTTTAATCTTATTAACTTATATAGCACAAAATAAACATTTGTCGAAAAAATGACAGATTAAATTTTTATTTAATATAATCATTCGCTTAATAGTAGATAGTTTCTAAGAAACTGATTTTAGACAATATGTAACCTTTTGTTTTTATTCAATTTACCATATTGTTCTTTTTTACCGAAATCAGGCATGCTTTAGCCTTATTTTTTATAAATATTTTCGATATACCCCATATGAATATGCGATATATCGCTTTGTTTACCACAGCCTTACTAACCCATAAGCATTGGTTATATTAGAATATGGTAATATTTTATCACTGCTTTAATAATGCTAATTAGCCAAACACTGACTGTTCGCGTACAGTAAGCCCTTGATATTATTAATTTGATAGCTGTCTAACCAACACTTGCTGTATATCAGGAAAAACTATGTCTCAACCTGTGCATAATCCGACATCGAAAGCGACTGACGAAAATAGTCGCATTGAGACCAAAAACACCACCTGTTACATGTGCGCCTGCCGTTGTGGTATTCGCGTTACCTTACGCGATGGCGACGTCCGTTATATTCAGGGAAACCCTGAGCACCCGCTAAACAAAGGCGTTATCTGTGCCAAAGGTGCCTCTGGCATCATGAAGCAGTATTCACCGGCACGCCTGACCAAACCGTTGATGCGCAAACCAAAAAGCAAACGTGGTGATAATGAATTTATTGAAATTTCCTGGGACAAAGCTTTTTCCATTATGGAAGAACGGCTTGCCCATATCCGAGCGACTGACCCGAAAAAATTTGCGCTGTTCACCGGTCGCGACCAGATGCAGGCGCTAACCGGTTTATTTTCCAAACAATACGGCACACCCAATTACGCTGCACATGGCGGTCTATGTTCAGTAAATATGGCCGCCGGCATGATCTACACCATCGGTGGCTCATTCTGGGAGTTTGGTGGCCCGGATCTTGAGCGTTCCAAGCTGTTCATTATGATTGGAACTGCTGAAGACCATCATTCCAACCCGATGAAAATCGCTTTGGCCGACTTCAAACGCAAGGGCGGCAAATTTATAGCGATTAACCCGGTACGCAGCGGTTACGCCGGTATTGCAGATGAGTGGGTGCCGATCAAACCTGGGACAGACGGCGCTTTATTTCTGTCCATTATTAATGAAATCATTAAACAGGGCCTGTATGATCGTGATTTTCTAATCAATTACACCAACTCTGCCGAACTGGTAAACATGGATGAAAAGTCCTCCGAACATGGCATGTTTGTGCGTTTTGAAGTGCCCAAGGAAGAAGGCTGTTTTGATGCGCAAAATAAACTGTGGTGGGACAGGGCGCTGAACAAACCCATCTCTATGCACACCAATGGCTCAGACCCTTATTTACTCGGGGAATTTAAACTGGATGATGGCACCCCTGTAAAACCGGCTTTTCAGCTACTTGTCGACCGCGTTAAAGACTACACACCGGAATGGGCTGCAGAAATTACCGGTATTCCGGCTGAAACCATCAAACGTCTTGCCTATGAAATGGGCATTACAGCGCGAGATGAAAAAATCGAATTACCGATCTCCTGGACAGATACCTGGGGTAACGAACACGATCATATCACCGGCAACCCAGTATCTTTCCATGCCATGCGCGGCCTGGCAGCACACTCCAATGGTTTCCAGACCATTCGCGCCATGTCTATATTGATGAGTATATTAGGTACCATCGATCGCCCTGGTGGTTTTCGCCATAAAGCGCCTTTTCCCAGGCCGATACCGCCATGTGCAAAAACAGCAACCAGCTGGGATGATATACAGCCCAATACACCGCTAAATGGCATGCCACTGGGCTGGCCCGCTGACCCCGATGATTTATTTGTTGATGACGAAGGTCAACCAATTCGTCTGGATAAGGCTTTTTCCTGGGAACATCCATTATCAGTTCACGGTTTGATGCAGAATGCCATCACCAACGCCTGGCGCGGCGATCCGTATTCCATCGATACTATGATGATATTCATGTCCAACATGGCATGGAATTCAACCATGAATACGCAAAGCGTACGCGACATGCTGAACGACAAAGACGAGAAGGGTGAATATAAAATTCCATTCCTGATTGTCTGTGATGCCTTTCAGTCTGAAATGGTCGCCTTTGCAGATTTAGTTTTACCTGATACCACATATCTGGAGCGTCATGACGTGATGTCGATGTTAGACCGGCCAATTTCAGAATTTGACGGCCCTGTTGATTCAGTTCGCATCCCCGTTGTTGAACCAACGGGTGAGTGCAAACCTTTTCAGGAAGTGCTGATCGAAATGGGCACACGCTTAAAGCTACCTGCATTTGTCAACGAGCAGGGCGAACGGAAATACCGCGATTACCCGGATTTCGTCATTAATTATGAAACTGCGCCAAATTCTGGCATCGGTTTTCTGGCCGGTTGGCGCGGCAAGGGCGGCGAAAAATTTTTGAAAGGGGAGCCCAACCCGAATCAATGGGAGATGTACGAAAAAAATAATTGTGTCTTCCACTACGAGCTGCCCAGGTCATATCAATACATGCGCAACTGGAATCAGGGTTATCTGGAATGGGCCAAGCGTCATAGTCTGACACGTTATGCTGAACCGATTAACATCCATATATATAGTGAAATATTACAAAAATTCCGTTCAGCGGCGCAGGGGAAATCTGATGGAAAACAGCCGCCAGACCACCTGCGTAATCGTATAGAAACACATTTTGACCCTTTGCCGTTTTACTCTGACACGCTCGAGGCTCAACAAACCGATCTACGACAATATCCACTGAATGCTATCACCCAGCGTCCGATGGCGATGTACCATTCCTGGGATTCACAAAATGCCTGGTTACGTCAGATCCATGCTCATAACTATCTATATGTTAATACTAAAACGGCCGTTGCCGCAGGCATCGATGACGGCCAGTGGATGTGGGTCGAATCGATGCATGGAAAAGTACGTTGCATGTGCCGACATTCTGAAGCAGTTGAGCCCGGTACCGTGTGGACGTGGAACGCTATCGGTAAAGCAAAAGGCGCCTGGGGTCTGGAGAAAAACGCTAATGAATCACAAAAGGGTTTCCTTTTAAACCACTTGATTAGCGAAGAACTGCCGCCGAGCGAAGCCGGCGATCATCTGTCTAACTCTGACCCGGTAACTGGCCAGGCTGGCTGGTACGACGTACGGGTAAAAATCTATCCTGCAGAAGAGGGCGAAGCTGAAGAAACCTTCCCGCAATTTAAAGCCGGCGCAAAAACACCCGGTACAAAACAACGTAATAAGTTTACCAGCGGTCGCTGGTTGAAGTATTTTGCCGGTAAGAAGGCTTAGGAATTAGTAATGACTCAACTGGCTTTAGTTATCGATCTGAATGTTTGCGTTGGCTGCCATGCCTGTGTCACCAGCTGTAAAGAATGGAACACTTCTGGCACCGCTGGTTTTATGTCTGACTTTAATCCGTACGACAAAGACCCTACCGGCACTTTTTTTAACCGCGTACAAACATTTGAAGTCGGCGAATTTCCCAACACACAAACCGTGCACTTCCCAAAAAGCTGCCTGCATTGTGAAGAGCCACCATGCGTTCCCGTATGCCCGACCGGCGCCAGTTATAAGCGCGAACAGGACGGAATCGTTTTAGTTGATTACGATAAATGTATCGGCTGTAAATATTGTTCATGGGCCTGCCCATACGGTGCGCGCGAGATCGATGAAAACCAGAAAGTAATGAAAAAATGTACTTTATGTGTCGATCGTATCTATGACGAAACACTGCCCGAATCAGAACGCAAACCAGCATGTGTTCTAGCTTGCCCGACCAGCGCACGTTTATTTGGTGATGTGAATGATCCAGATTCGGTGGTATCGGAACAGATCCGTGACAATGGCGGATACCAGTTGATGCCGGAGTGGGGCACTAAACCGGCAAATCATTATTTACCGCGACGTAAATCCAGGATAACAATACATCGAGACGAACTCACACGGGTTGATAATCCGCTTAATAAAGAACGCCAGCTGCCAATGCCGGATGATGACGAACAGACATTAGACGATATTATGAGTTGGTAATAGCGTTACCTTAAAGAGATAATATTATGCATCCCGCTTTTTCAGTAATTTTTTTAACTACCTTAATCGGTGTTGGCCAGGGATTGTTTTTAGCTTTATATACCGGTCAGCTGTATTCCGTTATTAAGGTTTTACCGGTACAGGACTCACCAGGATTTTATGGTTATGGCAGTCTGCTTGCTTTAGTTTTCCTGGCCGCTGGATTAGTCGCTTCTTTTTTCCACCTTGGCCGTCCGGAACGCGCCTGGCGCTCTGCCGCCAGATGGAAAACCTCGTGGCTGTCTCGTGAAGTCATCGTATTACCCGCTTTTATGGGCACTACTTTTATCTACGCGATGATTCATATCAACGGCTGGAACCCCATACTGTTTGCATTAAGTGAAGATTTTATCGTCGACTTATCGTTATTGATAGGCGCCATCAATATGGCTTTGGCGTTTACTTTGTTCGTTTGTACCGCGATGATTTATGCCTGTATTAAATTTTTACAGGAATGGGCAACACCGTTAACAGTCATTAATTACACTTTATTAGGCATGGCTTCTGGCTTTGCTTTGAGCACCGCTTTTGCTGCTTATGTTGAATCTGATCTAATTCATTTTTATGGTGGTTGGGCCATCACGCTGACATTGTTTGCTTTCATCACACGTATCGCATCTTTAATACGCAACACGAAGATAAAATATAAATCAAACTTAAGCAGCGCCATTGGTATCCGACACACCACGATAAAACAAAAAGCACAAGGTTCAATGGGCGGCTCTTTTAATACGCGTGAATATTTTCACGGCGCAAAACCTGCCTTCTTTAAAAACATCCGGTGGATATTTTTAGCACTGGTTTTTGTTGTGCCAGTTCTGTTACTTTCAGTGGCGCTCACAAATAACATGTTTGCTTTATTTGCTCTGGCCTTTATAGTTCAATATATTGGTTTGATCGCTGAGCGCTGGTTCTTTTTTGCACAGGCCAATCATCCACAGAATCTTTATTACCAGACGATTTAATATTTAGCGTCATGGTCGCAAACAATCAGAAGCTGACCTTTGGCTCAATATTTCCCTCTGGCCCAAAAGCAGATGTTAAAAAGATCGAATTTGGCCCATTACTATTCCAGTTATTTTATTTCTTATAACTAAAACCACGTCGTCTAACAGCACTAATAACAGCAGGTAAGAGTAATAACCACCAGCTCATGGAACCACCGTGACCGACGACTACAACTTGTGTTTCGACAGGGTATATAGCAACAGGGTGTTGATCATCAAAATAACTGTCTTCTAATGGCAGCGCGCTTAATGATGCATCATCATATGGACCGTAGCTGAGCAACCAGTCATCAGAGTCAGCATCATATAATTCAATTCGCACATCGTAATAACCCGGTGGAAAACCATCTGCAAGTTCTGTTTCGATAACAAAGGTATCCATTTCGCTGTCACCATGAATGTGATAGTTGTCGCTGGTCGCATAATGATTCCATGGGCCGCCTTCAAAGCTCAGGTACAGTCGAGCATAGATATAGGCCGTATCATAGATCGTATCGGCATCCACGGTAACGCTGAATCGGTGATAAAAACCATCATCATTAAAATCACTAATTAGCTCTGTTGATGTATTATAAATAGTTATGTCTTCATAGGTGACATGGTTACTGTCGACAATGTGCACCGCTTTCACGGTAGATTCCATGCGGAAACCATCTGTGTTCAATGCATCCATAATAACTGCATCTGCTTGTTTAAGCTGCTCATCTTTTGCGGCTTTATCAAGTCCAGCGCTCTTAGTAAAACTGATTGATCTGGAAGTACGGCTGTCTTCGTTTGTCGCAGCCATCAAGGGTGCGGACAAGCTAGCTAATAGCCCCCAGAATATAACCCATAAAATAATTTTGATAACCAGTTCTGTTCTTATTTTGAATGGCATCGGATTCTCCTGCTTGATTAAAGTACAGGACAATTTCAACACTAAGTAGCTGAACAATTGCTGAATGAAAAAGGATGGTTATGGGCAAAAGTTTCACATTTTAATCAATGACTTTTTCAGGTTTTTACTCACCTGAAGATTATCGCGGAATAAAATGTTTTATCGGAAACTAGCGCCAGATACAGAATGGAAGCATATAAGCTTTTTTCTGGATAAAAAGGATGATAAAAATAACTATAGTATGACGGTGATTTCAGCACCGCCTGACCGACTTTTTGTAATCTTTAAATCGCCTTGATACGCCTCAACTATATTCTTTACGATCGAAAGGCCTATGCCGTGACCGGCAGTGGTCTGGTCAGCACGTTTACCGCGTTTGAGTAATTCATCGGCCTTATCTTCTGCAATACCAGGGCCATCATCACTAACCGTTAAACATAGCTGGTCGCTGGTTTGTCTTGCTTTGATTTCGACATTTTGATCTGCCCACTTGAAGGCATTATCCAGAAGATTGCCTAGCATCTCCATCAGGTCACCTTCATCGCCTCTGAATACCGCTGATTCATCAATCTCGACAGTGGTCTGAATATGTTTGTCACGGTAAACCTTATGCAGAGAGCTGAGCATGCGGCGTGTGACCGACCCGACATTGATGGGTTTGCCGATGCTGGCAGAACCCGCAGTTGCCGCGCGATGCAATTGATATTCGACTATCGAATTCATTCTCGTGATCTGTTCTGACAGGGTATCGTCCTGTTTATTGCTATTTAAGCTGCTCTGCAAAACAGCAAGCGGTGTTTTCAGGCTGTGCGCTAGATCACCCAGCGCATTACGATAACGTGTTTTTTGATCACGTTCCTGCTGCAATAAAACATTGATGTTGCTGGTGAGGCGATCGATTTCCTGCGGATAGTGCTGCTGTATCTGTTCCTGCTCACCTATCTCTATACGATTAAGCTCTGCGCCAACTTTTCGTAATGGTGATAAGCCCCATCTTAGTATTAACGCCTGGCTGATGAGTAATAATAAAGCCATGGCAATCAGCCAGCCCCATAAGGTTTTGCGGTATTGTCTGATCTGCTTATTGAATGACTTCAGGTCAGTGATGATATTAAATGTCAGTGCGATACTGCCGGTATCGCTTGACCAGTCAACACCATAAGCGAAGGCGTAATATGTATCATCGTTTATACTTGTTTTCTTGAACTGTTTGTCGGCACTTGGCAATGAGACTGGTTGCGGTGGTTTTGCGCCTAGTGCTGAAGATGATTGCCACAATACCCTGCCGGTCGTATTGGTGATATAGCCATACATGCCCGAGCCAGGAAGTCCCAGTAGTACATCGAGTTCATCAGAAGGCATCGTTACGGTGCTGTTTTCTACTTCAGCAACAGCCATTAACGCATACAGCTGGCTTGTTAAAGTATCGCGCAGGGCGCTTTCGCTGCTATCGACAAAGGCACGTTCGAGTGTTGCAGCTGTCAGGGTAATAAAAACCACCAGTACCAGTGATGCACTGAGAATAATTCGGCGATTAAGTGACATTAAAATCGATCATTTTCTATTATCATCACCGGTGTCTGAATCACAGAGGGTGAAGCGGTAACCACGGTTACGCAGTGTTTCGATTGGTTTGAGTGAGCCATCCGGATCAAGTTTTTTGCGTAAACGCCCGATTAAGACCTCGATCACATTACTGTCACGGTCATCGTCATGCGGATAAAGATAGTCCGCCAGCCGGGATTTAGATACCGCTTCACTTGAATGCCGCATCAGGTATTCGAGCATACGATATTCAAATGCGGTGACATCGACCACGTTATCATCTTGCAGGACCTGTTGTGTGCTCAGGTTTAGCGTGATGCAGCCGCAGCTGTGTTCTGATGTGGCTGAACCGGTGGCGCGGCGAAGCAGGGCTTTAATGCGAGCCATCAGTTCTTCCATCTGGAAAGGTTTTACCAGGTAATCATCGGCACCTGCTTCCAGGCCTTCGACTTTTTCCTGCCAGCGACTTCGGGCCGTCAGGATAAGAACAGGCAGCGTGCTGCCTTGTTCTCGTAATTTTTTAATGATTTCAATGCCGCTCATGCCGGGCAGGCCGATGTCTATGATGGCAGCATCAAGCGGATATTCAGTGGCAAAAAAATAACCTTCATTGCCTTCAGCGCTGGTATCGACGGTGTGTTTTTCAGACTCAAGGCCTGCCTTGATCTCTGCCTGTAAATTTAACTCATCTTCGATAACTAAAATACGCATGACTAACGCTGCGGTTCAGAGCCGGATATGATATTTCCATTTGCTGCATCAACCTTAACGACCTGGACCTTACCGCTGTCGCTCAGTATTTTTATCTGGTAGGCACTTGCTTTGAGCTTAACAGACAGCACTCGCCCTGGATGGCTCTGCGTAGCAATATCCACCGCTTCCTGTTTACTGATGCCTGCATCTTCCGCATACACCAGCGTGTTTAGAAGTAACATTGAAATAAAAAAAAAGGAAAAGAAAATCGTTTTCATGAGATGGGCCGCAATTGTTAACAATTGAAGCTTACACCGAAGCGATGGCGTTAACCACATTGCATCGGGTAGCATCCTTATTAAAAGCGCGCTACCCGATGAGTGTGTTATGCCTAATCACGAAATGTGATGTCAAAGTTATTAGTGTGAAGGCCGATCATAAATCTTAGATGGTCCAGGCCATAAAAATGATCATCGTAATAGTGGTCGTTCACAACATAGGTCGTATGATGGTCATGTCGGTGGTCATCATGGCGGTGTTTGTAACGCGCATGATCATTGTGATGACCATGCCGCTTATCATCGTGATGTGTTGAGCTGTGTCTATTATGGCCTTTTCCATTTGATCTGTAGTTGTGTTTATTGCCGCGTTTGTTGCTGCGATTATGACTCTTGCTGTGTGACCGGCGATCATCATGCGAATATTTCTCCTTGGAATAACTGTGATCACCGTGGGCGGCTATCGCTATGGCAGGCGATAAAACCAGACTGGCTGTAAATATGGTTAGCAATGGTAAACTTTTAAGTATCGTTTTGTTGTTCATCTCTAATCTCCAAATAGCATTAACAAAACCGGGTTATACCCGATGTCTGTAATTTAACGCCAACTGGATGAACGAAAGCTGAACAGGGGTTCCTGTAATAAATCTGGTTCTTTTCGATGATAAATGCGGGCTGCAACTTTCAGCAGTATCGTGCCAGGCACTATCCAGACGATATGCTTTCCCTGGAAGCCACGCTAGTTACTATTGTCCTCGATGTTT
>Ga0233409_10000184_pt1 | contig 10948 bp, 24 predicted proteins | sample Na_oxic_13_MG_FD_179871 | JGI IMG/M metagenome (GOLD analysis project Ga0233409, IMG submission 179871) | Seawater microbial communities from Saanich Inlet, British Columbia, Canada - Na_oxic_13_MG | ecosystem: Environmental > Aquatic > Marine > Inlet | place: Canada: British Columbia... | reverse complement strand
TGATGCCTTGGTATGGGTTACGCCTTGTTTGACGATTGATAATTTTTGGGATATCTGCCCTGCATGCGAAAAACCGATTCTTTGTTGCAATATTTGTGGGGATCACGATAATTGCGCTACTTGTAAATATGAAAATCTGGTACCAATAACTCAGGAGATTACTAATGAAAATATTAATTGAAAAAAACGGCCATCAGTATTATCACAAATGGCAAGGCGAAGTAATTAAATGGACCGAAACAGTTAGTTATTGGCAAGGAAGTGGAAATTTCCAAGTACCTGCCGTATTACTAGATACTGGAAAAGAGATAATTTTACTTCCTCTTAGTGAAGATCGGTATCAATATACGATAACAAAAATAAATGGCTAATAACTGTTGGAACCTGCTATCCGTCACTGGACCCGTAGGAGATGTGCAAAAATTCCATGATGCCTGTGACTTCAAGAATTTCCCGGCGTGTTTCATTCCTTGTCCTGAAGAAGTCAAAACTATGCACGATAAAAGTGTAACTGACAAAGAAAGAACACAAATCGCTGTGAAACACGGAGTTGGCAGCTGGTACGACTTTGCCATCAAGCGATATAGCAGCAAGTGGTGTAATTTCGAAGGTCAAGATCCGCAACCAGGTGATTACGCCTTTGATTCTACATGGTCACCGCCAGAAGAAGCAATACGCAGGATCTCGTTATTATTTCCTACGCTGACCTTTACATTGGAATATGACGAACAAGGAATGGCATTTCAAGGAAAAATAGTTTACTTAAACGGTGAAACCCTCGATGAAGAATATCGTGAAGGTGACGACTATATTTGTGAATGTGAATGGGAAGAATGTCATCGATGCAATCCTGATACATACGAAGAAGTGGCTGCAGAGAACGATAAAGCTACTAAAGCATATTTTGAAAAACTGAAAGCAACCGGACAAATCGAAAAAGGAGAAAATTGAAAAATGAGTAGTGATGTAATGATTGTTTGCAAAGAATATAAAAATGATAGTTATCAACTAATAAAACCTGCTAATGCTGGAACACCTTTGCCACCCTTGCCAAGAGATCCTGATAAACAAGCTTTTTGCATTGATGAAGCCAGCATGGGCCAACCCTATACCGATTTTGGTAGATGGTTTGTAGCTCGTTACTGTAAAGCTCCAGGAATAATGGAAATCCTAGCTGGACAGACAGAACATCATTGGACCCTTTTTAGGAAAATTGATCTAGCCGCTATAAAGCTATCTCTTGAAGAACTTAACCATAATATTGAAGATACCGATAAATTCTTGGCTTACATGAAAAACCTTGTTGGCAAACATATCAGTACGGAAAATTGGTGAACACATGAATTACAAATATAAATGGACAAATAGTGAATGTCTTGATCTTATAAAAATCAACCAGTTACGAAAAGAAAAACAGATTACAGTCAATGATATCGCTGCCTATGTAGGCGTATGGCCAAATACAGCAAGCAGATGGGTTATAGGCAAAAGCAGGCCATCTTTCAAACACATGAAACTTATTGCTGATTGCCTAAGTACCACTGTCGAAAACCTAATAACAACAAAAGATCACAATCACCCTTATAGGCCAACACCAAATATAAATATTTTTATTTACGGTGGCTATCTCCGTAGTATAAGAGAACAACATGCATTAACTTTAGGTGAACTGGGAGAATTACTTGGATATGCAGAAACCACAGTTGGGAATTGGGAAAGAGAATCTTCTCTAATTACGCATAAAACAGCAAAAGAAATCATTGATCTGTTTGGTATTAGTTGGAATTCTCTTGTTAGAGAACCAAAAGAACCAGATAAATAAAAGGAGATAAAAAGAAAATGACCTCGCCTATTATTGTTCTTGACAAAAGTCAAGTTGAACACAAAATAAAAAGGGATGGAATTGTAGGTCACCTTACACCCCTTGAACTATTTGTTTATGATTGGTGCCCCGACAATGTACAATCTGCAGCTCTGTTTATAAAACAACTGCAAAAATTAGTCCTGTATATCAGGAAGGAGTGTAGACAAAGATGAAACTCTCAAACCAACAAAGAAAAGGACTTGATATGCTCTATCATTATGGTGATGGTACATCAAGTGAAACCCTCAAGGTAAGTATCAGTACCATGAAGTCATTAGAAAAACGTGGCCTGGCCAAATGCCAGAACCCGGATAATGAAATGTCCCTCGAAGTTCCAAGTTATTACTGCACCTGGGAAATCACCGACAAAGGCCTTGAAGTCTTGAAAGAAATTCAATCACAAGGAGATTACTAATGAAAAGTAATTACAGCTATCGCGATTTCTTCATTTTTGTTTGGGGATTAGCAATCCTTTTTCTTGGATTTAAAATTGCAGATCTCACTGGACAAATCGCAGATCACGAAAAACGTATAAGCACGTCAGGAAGAAATCATCAAGATTGGTTTGGTGATGTATTCTCTGAACAAAATGATCATGAATCAAGAATCCAAAGGCTTGAAGCTGAAACCGATGTATTTTGGACCCAAGACGATGCTCTTTGGGATATGCATCAAAATGATTGGTTGAAATTAAACCAACGTATTATTGAACTTGAACATACTGTATTCTTCCCTTATGTAACTCAACTCGGGATAGAAGCCCCATATGTGGACGATTGTGGATCCGCTGCTATTCTGATGGTTGCCAAATTCTATGGTATTGAAACCGGCGAAACCGTCAAAGAGATACATGACCTGATGATAGGTAGTGATCTTCCCTCGAATTATGTCCAGATAAAAGATTTTGTTGAAGAACACTACACTCTGAACACAAAGGTAATCGTTACTCACCCGGCAATCAAAGAAGATCTGGTTGAAGGAGGATATACCAACGGTGACGACATTACCGTGATCGATCCTTCAGAATTCCCCAACGATGTACCTGTTATCTGGATTTACTCAAGGGTTCCTCACTGGATAGTACGCTACCAGAATTGGGCTTATGATCCGCTGCTTGGAATCAGGCGCTTTGAAGCAACAGAAGATATTTACCGCCCGGACTACGGATTGGGAATAATTGTCACTCTAAACAAAGGCGGTGGATAATGTTACCTGTAATGATCAAAGACTTATCGCCCATGGTCAAAGATATTGTTGATGTGATGAAAGCACATGGAGTAGATGATCCTGCTATTGCTATTGCTTTTACTGCCAAAAACGAAAATTATAGTACATGCCATTGGGCTACAAATGTATCAAGAAAAGACGGTATTACGCTTTTTACCGAAACTGCTGAAAATATGCGGAAAGATTCAAAGGGTATAAAATCATGAATAAACAGAAACAAGAAATGCTAGATAAAAAAGCGATACTGGCTGATGTCAAAAAGGCAACCATTGAGGCATTACGGAAACACGATGATGGTTTGGTGATGTCATCAGAGAGAGACTGGATAAGAGGGATGGTGTGGAAAACCCTAAAGCCAACTCTTGAACAAATCCTCACCGCACAAGAGGAAACATTAGTGCGCTGGAAGATTGGAACAGTTGAGGAATTTTTCAAAGATGTGGGAATAGTTGATTGCAGTAATTGTCCACAAATGGCAAATAAATGCAATGACACCGCACATGAGGGGGAGTGGATAAGTGTTGAGGATAGATTGCCAAAAAGCAGGAGCGAGATATTGGCATATTGTAATGACGGATTTGGAAATCCTGATATCATAATCGCCCGGTATAACTGGACAATGGCTGTGGAATATACTGGTGACTGGATGACACAAAGCCATCACCGGATGGATGAATTTGTCACCCACTGGCAACCACTACCAGCACCACCGACGCCCAAGAGTGCAGACGAGGAAGGTGATGTGCCGTGAAAATGCCAGAAGGGAAGTTGTGGCTAATAATATTTTTGGGCTGGCCTGACAAAATCACACCCGGTGGCGACACAGTCTACAAAGAAGCCGTTAGTCCTTTGTCACTACCTGTGTACAAAATTGAGGGAGGTAAACAATGAGCAACGTTGAGAACATGACAGATAAAGACTTGTTTAGAAAGATGAACGCCGCCGAAAAAGTATACGACGGGTATCGCAATGAATACAACGGAAGAGGTCTGCATAAAACGCCTTATTGTGAATTGTCTGGAGTGTCTGCATCGCCAATAACCCATGAATTGCGCAATGGACTTTGGCACTCACTCCCCACACCACCAGAGGAAGGTGAATGATGGATAAGAAAGCGATACTGGAATGGATTGACGCTAATAGCTTTTGGACTGGACTTGACCCTAACGAACAAGAGTTTCCAGAAGAAGAACTAGTAGTTAGTGCGATTGATATTGAAAGACAAATCCTCACCGCCCAAGAGGGGGAGAGTAATCAGCAATATGCAAATAGAAAGGTCAAGGAATATATCAGTGGACACAGCCTTTCTTCTGGGCAGGAAAAACTATTATTCAGGGTTGCAAGGTGGTTGGAAGGACCAACTATCATTACTGAGTTTCCAATGAAAGACGCTTATCCAATTACCGCCCATGAAGGGGTAACGTGCTACAAGTGCAAATTCTTTAGCGATAACGATTACGATGCTGGACATTGTGGACACCCTGATAAGTGCATGGCTCATGAGTTTGTTGCTGGCTGTACTTTAGGGCAACCACTCCCCACCACACCACCAGAGGAACAATACAAATAATGAATAAAAAAATATACGAAGACGAGATATATGCTTGGTTCGAAAAGAACAAATACATAACCATTGACGAAAAAAGCGCTGCCAGAATGGTCAAAGAACTTCTGGAAATAACGCATGAATCACCACGCCAAAATTGCACAAAAGAAGAAGAAGGAATCGGAGAATGGTCTGGTACCTCAATTCAAAGTGGTGGTGTAATGACTTGGCCTGACGGCGAAACCGTAACAATTCACGAAAGCAAGTATCGAATTGGTCTGGAATTTCACGGCCGTACTGTCTATGAATTCTTCTATTACAACAATCACCGACCTGGACACCACGATGATCACCACTCAGACGTGATTCAATTCCGGGTTCTTCCTGCAGGAGATTACAACTGGACAGGCTGGCTTATGAATGTAGAAGATACTGTGCAAATAACAAGTTACCTTCTCGAAGCTGCCCGACTTGCGCTGCAGGATGGCCACTCACCTGGACCTCTATTCGATGAAATACAGGAGAAAGCCAATGACGGCTATAAGCAATCCAGCTAATCCTATGCTTGACAACTATCCAATGCTGTAGTGTAAAATAAAAGTATCCCCTCATACTTCAACTCACATTTCTGGCAAACGTAGGAGCTGCCATGCAGCTCAAGGAGAAACCTACCGCATTGGGGGTTATTCAGCCAAAAAAATATGAATACGATACTGATTTATATATGGTTGATGTTCAGCATGATATTTCAAACAAATGAACCGGTAACAAAAATCTTCAATTGTCTACCTGGCAAAAAGACTAACACCGCTACCTGTTCTTACACGGGTCACGTTCTTCCCGGATTCCCTACTCGTAAAACATGGGTTCGTACTGAAGATACCCCAAGTATCTTCTATGGCCGTGCAAGTCACTATGATCCGGGTCTTATGTGGTCTACAGCCATCTTCAGAGGATTTGAAAGAGAATATCTGAATGAATTTGACTGTTTGATCACAGGATTCTTTATCAATGACGTAGGCCGTGTAGCCTGGATCCTCTATGGCGGGGGAACTCACCGCTGCCTTGTCGTAGATAATGCTCGTGCTCGTGATCTTTATCCCACGCTTATCCATTCACGGTATGCCCTCGAAGCTGAATTTGCTTTTGGACGTGATGTATTAAACAATACTCATTCTCATGCAGAAAGACCTATCGTGATCGTAGCCTATCAAGTAGAAGAACCAACACCAAATGAATGGATGACAGCCCAAAGATTAGATGAGTATCTATTCGATAATTGGGAAACTTCTCACTATGGTGAGCCACGTGGGTGGATTCAAGTCAAGAAAGATAACCAAGCATGGTACATGATAAATGAAGACTACCAGTATTGGAAACCTATACCTGGTTGCCTTTACTGTAAAAATACTGAGTTTGTTTTCACAGAAAAAATCACGCAGTATACAGTCGTTCCAGGAGATAGCCTAAATATAATATCAACAAAAGTATATGGTTATTCCCATCCCCGATTTTGGGAAGCAATTTACAACGCAAATTTGGAACAAATGTCAAAAGGACGAACCTATCTTCAAGCTGGTTGGATCCTCAACATTCCTGTTTGGGAAGAAATCGAACTCCCATAATGGAGGTTCAAATGGACGACACGCTACCGCTAATACTGACAACCCTTACTTTTGGGTCTATAATATATCTTACATTACACATAATAATCAAATATCTAATATGGAGAATCCGAAATGGCAGAAAACAGCGCAATCGAATGGTGCGACCACACATTCAATCCGTGGATAGGTTGCACAAAGATAGGAACAGGGTGTAAACATTGTTATGCTGAAAGACTTAATGAACGCTACTCATGGACGGAGTGGGGCCCAGGTGGAGAACGATACCTCACAGGCCAGAAGAATTGGGATAAACCCCATATCTGGAACCGTAAACAGGCAAAGTTGGAACAGGTCAATCCTTCCGCAGCTTTACTCCGTCCTAAAGTATTCTGTGCATCACTGGCCGATGTCTTTGACGATCATTCCTCAATAAAAACCGAATGGAAAACAGCTCTATGGCATATGATATGGGAAACTCCCTATCTGACCTGGTTGTTACTCACCAAGCGACCGCAGAATATCTCTGATGGCCTGACAATTCCTAACAATGTTTGGATCGGGATCTCCGCATCCAATGGTGATGAATTAGATATACTCATGCCCCATATTAGAAATAAAACCATTCATAAACTCTTTGTGAGTTTTGAACCGCTACTTGGACCGGTTAAATTAGCGCCCTGGCACAACATAATCGATTGGGTCATTGTTGGTGGCGAATCAGGACTACATGCCCGGCCAATGCCAATACTCGATGTAGATGATATAAGTGTTCAATGCCGGCAACACAATATTCCTTACTTCTTCAAGCAACACGGTGAATGGATTTCAAGAAGCATGATCAATTGGAATTACATTATGTCCAATAAGATCAATCTCGATCCTTTACCAGAAGATAATTCTGATTCACCAGAACTTTACATAAAGGTAGGAAAGAAAAACGCTGAAGTATATTCAAGAAGAAATAGTCTTACAAGAAGGGAGTTTCCACAAGTGGAAAAATGATATGAAATTTATCTACTGTCCGGAGTGCGCCGATGTTGTTTCTTTACAAATATCAGAAGATTCAAGAATGTGTAAATGTAAATCCTCTTGGGGTCGCTACATTGATGAAAGAAAAGCCGTTATTGGCGGTAATGCTATTTCGTTTGGGATTAGTAATACCTCATTCCATGCTGCTCTTCGTGCTGACCAATTCACCTTTGAAGGATTTTTCTACGCTCCCTATGGGTGGTGCGAAACCCCCGATGTCCAACATGAAGATGAACAAGTGGCTAAGAAGATACGCAAGAATTTTGAAGAAATATTGAAACACGTTCAACATCAAAATAGTCTATTAACTAAACACACCAGAAACTGGATCTACCATAAAGTGATTGATCAAGTACCAAGGGTCCAAGATTACGTATGTGATGGCGAATGGTTTGAAAAATGGTTATGGGAAATACTCAACAATATTACAAAGGAGAAAGATGAAGAATCTTTACAGGATAACCTGGACACACAACGACCCTGAAGATGATCGTAAGCCAGAAACAAAGAATGTGGTTGCTACCAGCTTTTCCGCAGCTGAAGAAATCTGTGAGGGCGATACCATGAAAACACAGCATTGGTATTTGTCCTCAATCGTACTGGTTGAAAGAGAAATCAGCATAGAAGGAGAATTTGAAGATGTCTAATAAGAGAATAACCGATCTTGAATATCTTGAAACCACTGAAATGCACTCCGGTAATGTAATGATGATGGTTGATTCAAGCGGGAGAACTGTCCAAGCTACAGTACACCAGATAACACAATATGCCGAACCGGTAATAATCAAATGCCAAAGTTGTGGCCAATGGGGAGCTAAAAAAACGGTATGCAAACATTGTGGCGGTCCAATTGGCTGATCCATGAAATGCTCAGTGATAACGCAGCCCAAACAGGCACATAGGAGATACCAATGTAAACGTCCTGCTCATTACAGGATAAATAAAAAGCTGTATTGTAAACAACACGCTCGTATCTTTATAAAGAAACACGGCCACATGCCGCCAACTTTTTTCAACATTCAATCCCTAAAGGAGAAATAAAATGAAATACATAAATAAAGCAGTAACTAATGCAGAGCAAGCAAGTAAAGCCACAGTCACCGGCTCGTGGATCCTCTTGAAATATATTGGTCTTGCAATAGCCTGGGCTGTTATTGAAATCGCTGAAACACTCCGGGATAAAACCATGGACAATGCCAAAATAATTGCTACTGACAAATTCCCTGCAGGAGCAACTGTCTTTGAAGAAGAAAATAATGAACCCGATAACGACTAGCGTATGCTTTGGATTAGTTCTCATAGCTGCAGCTTTATTCGCAGTTGTGGCTATGAGGACGGCCTATCTTATAAATCTTTACTACCAAAAATATCCCTCAAAGGAGGCCAGGAATGAAATCTATCAGCATGTCAGCAGGAAACGCGCAGGCCATTCTCGAAGGAAGAAAAACCGAAACTCGGAGACTGAGTAAACTCAAGAAAGTAAACGCCAAGCCTAATGATTGGGAACTCATAGACTGTGTTCTCATGGACATTGGCGGGATTTATGGCTATTGGGGATATTGGTCAAACAGTCGTGACGTTAGAGAATATAAACAAGTGGCCAGATGGCATGAGCATGACATACTATATATCCGTGAACCCTGGAAGCTTATTGACAATTTTCCATACAATAAAGAAATCAATGGAGATATTGCTGTCCGGGTCCAGTATCAAACAGATCCACAACTACACACTATTTGGTTCAATCCCGAAAGATATGCAGCCCTCGACGTATTGAGAAAAGCCGATATCAAGCCGGCCATGTTCATGCCAGAAGAAGTATCACGGATCCACGTTCAAGTTGAAGATGTTTCTATCGAACAGGTACAAGACATTACCAGAACAGGGATAATCGCTGAAGGTATTGAAGTATCCAAATCAAATCAATCCATTTGCCGGTTCCCTAACTGGTCTATCCATACCAAGAAAGCTTTTCGTGTTCCGCATGAAGCTTGGCAATGGCTCTGGAATAGTATCAATAAGAATTGTCGTTACGAACATAATCCCTGGGTGTGGGTGATAAAGTTTTCCACTTGTGGAAAGGATAAATAATATGATTACTATTTTCCTTATAGGATTTATATGTGGCTGGTTAGCTGAAATCGTATATAATACCCTGCTTATGCCTGCAGACTTTATGTGCCAAGGTTGTTCCGGATTTGGATGGAAAAATGTAAGCAAGGGAGAAACCTTACCGGGGGGAATGAGTTGGGAAACTATTACCTCTGTCAAGTGTAAAGAGTGTGATGGAACAGGCTCATACAGATCTCAAAGGCTGAGTGTCATACTTCTCTCAAAAAACAGTCCAAAATGGAAAGCTAGAAGGGTCTGTCAGTCGTTTTTGACGGGGTTTTCTCGTGGATAACCCCTCTATGCCGTAAAGTATATGCCTAAATCAAATAAACTCCGTAGGGAGGCTAAAATGAAGTATCCAAAAAGGTATGAAGAAGCCTATCAAGAGCTGGTAAAAGACCTAAAAGAAAGGTATGACCAATTAGGTTCTTACAAAAAGCTGGCTGCAGACATTGGAAAAGGGATCTCGTCAAGCTACCTTCATCAGATCCTTCATTACGGATACCGGCCGACAGGTGGTAAGAACGCTGAAAAATTGGGGTTGCCAAAACTTATGTTGGTACCTCGACTTGTTCTTTCAAGAAAGCCCAGGAAGCAACAAAAGCGTGTGAGGATTGATATTGCTGATATAAGCCCTGAACACATCAAAAAAATAAGAAGTATGTCCACAATGGATAGAACTCTCGCTCTATTTGCAGCTGCTTATGAAATAGACACAAAACACCAAGTTGGCAAACCGTGTCCAACAAGTCCAACTGGACACTGTCTTTACAACTCAAGTGGCACATGTATTTACTGCCAGGATTACCAAGAAGATATGGATCATCGATCAGAGGAAGAAAAATAAATGGATAAAAATAAAGAACTCACACAAATGATAAATTTATTTGCTACAGTAATGTTGTTAGAACATCATGGTGGTAAATTCACAGTCAAAAATTTCAAGAAACACCTTGATATAGATTATTACGTTCTAATCGAACTTGATAGCGACAAAGATGAAATAACTGCTACTATCAATTACGATAAAGTTGCTCCACTAAAACAATAATGGCAAAAATACAGAATGAAATGACCACGGACGAGTTAAAGAAAGCATACAAAGAAGAACTCGAACGATCAATTCAAACTCAACTCAAACAAGCTGGTATAGAATTCAAGACTCAAGTTATGTTTAGTGAATCTCGTAAATGGAGATTCGATATCGGCCTAACAAAAAATAATCATAAACACCAAAGAGTATTGATCGATATTCAAGGCGGCACATGGTCCGGGGGCGCACATGTTCGGGGAAAAGGATACGAGAACGATGTGGATAAGATGAACGCTGCTACCGCATTAGGATTTGAAGTGTATTGGTTCACAGGAAAACAAGTCAAAGACGGCAGAGCAATTGCTTTCATCCTGGACTATATCTTGAAGTAAACCGGACAATAAAGTATAATAGAATAAACATTCTAGTAAGGAGATTCCTATGAAAGATGTATCAATTTATCAACCATTAGTAAGACCTGAAATGGATTTACGAAGGGCAAACGCCTTGGATATTCTTGCTTCAAGGAG